>Ga0209739_100701_pt1 | contig 12872 bp, 23 predicted proteins | sample JossMetagenome_2_FD_184729 | JGI IMG/M metagenome (GOLD analysis project Ga0209739, IMG submission 184729) | Hot spring sediment microbial communities from Joseph's Coat, Yellowstone National Park, USA - JC3_ASED (SPAdes) (version 3) | ecosystem: Environmental > Aquatic > Thermal springs > Hot...
GACAAAGAGCCTTACATATGTGTACCTCATCCAGACGGTTTTATTAACGAGCTTTCGCTAGTGTGCACACGTCAACAATGTGATCTCAAGCTAGATGGGAGAGATTTTCTGCACATAAGAAACATTGGCAACATAACAGTTAAAAGGCTTATAAATCTGGCGTGTAACTTAGATGAAAAAGATTTTGACGCATTAATAGAAGAGCTTAAGAAAAGAGAAATAGCATATGCCAACGTGATAGAGACGCTGAAAAAAGTAGTGGCATTAGTGAAAATGGTTCTGTCCTCATGATTCTTTTTTCGGGAAATGTTATGACCTTCGACTATAAATATCTCATAAAAGCGGTGCTTCAACATGAAATAACACAGGCTGTCTTCAGATGGGGAAGCCTTAGGATATACACTAGAGTTATTAAAGAGCCTTGGCGAACAATGACTCAACTAATATTCTATCGCAGATATGAAGGAGAGAAAGAGCTGATAGGACATGTATGCAACGAGTCAGGAATGAGATGTGAGCTATACATAAATTATCACACAATGCTACAGCTGTATAAAACAGGTTATGAGAGAGAGATAAAAATAGTGCTAGACGCCATGACAGAATATTTCAACAACGAGCTGAAAATACCGATGAAGTATATGCTGAGAGAGATAGATATAGATAAATCACCGATAATGATAGGCGAAAAATGGTTCGCACCATCAGATCTTAAAAAAGAAGCATACTATAGATATGAAGGCAATAAACTGCTCGAAATATATGTGAGCGGAAGAGAATATATACCATCAGAGACAGACGAAGACTTGAAAAGAATATTAGAAGAATATTTCAAGGCATACCTAGAATACGAGAATGTGAAAATCAGCTTAATGAGAATGATGAAAACAGGATATGAAGACGAAATGATTCGCAATAATTTCGAGGAGGTGTGGTGGACGGTAAGGCTGTATCCAAAAATAGATTACGCATATAACGTTAATATAAATTTAACAGACAACACCAGCGAAGAAAAATACATAATATTAGGAATATATCCAGATATTGACACAGGAAGAAAGATAGACGAGATCAAGAGAAAATACAGCTTAGCAACAAGAATAATAAGAGATGTGATAACAGCAAGAATGAAAGAGATATTGGCAGAGCTAGAGCTTTTAGGACAACAAGTAGTTACGCAATAACTTTAACTTTAACTTTTTCTTTTTTCGGGATAAACGATGAATATAATGAAGAAATGTATCGATAAAGCTGTGAAGCATCTAATAAACATGAAGCCTTTGTTTATCGAAGGCTGTTACACAGTAGTTGTAAACACAGTAGTCACAGTAGATAGAAACGATTCAGCAATTATAGAATATATGTGGATAGGAGAAGATGCAGAGATAAACAACATAAGCATAATAGCGAAGCTTGTCGAAATCAAAACCATTGAAAAAGGACAGAAAAAAGTTGTAATAGAGCTGTATCCCAAGATAGACAACAGAATAATAAAATACACCGCAGAAACATATGCCATACTTTTCAACACAATAATGAGAGAGGCGAGAAGAAAATACAAGATAACGAGAAAAGTATATTTCATGCCATCCGACTATGCATTGTTAATGAAGATACAGGGATACGAATATCTGTTTAAAGCCTACCACCTAGAAAAGCCGAAATACTACTACAAGAGGATACTTAAGGAGATAAAGATTGGAGAGAACGTCTTTCTGAAAATACCAGCAAGAAGATATGTGATGTTTAAAGAGTGTCCAGAGTGTAGAGAGATAGCAAAGCTTAAAGAAAAATACGACTCAGCATATGAGGAGCTTAAAAATCTCCTGTTATACATAGACCTAAAGACTAGGAGTAAAATAGAGAAGATGGTCAGGATAAGAGAGGGAAAAAGCCTAACCAGTCTACTTGTAAGAGATTTCAGAAAAGTAGAAAGAAGGATCTTATTTGATGACGATGGAGTATTCGTAGGGAACATGTCTCCAGAGAGGCTTAAAAAATATCTGATGAGAGAGCTTGAGAGAATAAACAACGTGTTACAGATGATAAAAGAGGAGATAGCCAAAAAAGAGCTTGGAATAGAAGATGCAGACATATAACCTTTTTTTCGGGATAAACGTGGACATTTTTGAGGAGGTCTTCAAAGCATTCATATCGTTCAGAGAATACAGAGTTGAGACGCCACCAACAAGAAAATATGTGAAGAGAATAATCGACCAGATAACAGTTATAAAAACAAATGTCGAGACATCAAGATGGGATCTAACGATTGAATATACAAGAAGAAAATTTAGTTCAACAATAGCATTTATTAAAAAAGGTTTTGACGACCCCGAATGTTCTACGTTAATATTTTTTCCAGCAGGATCGAGACCTGTAGATGCTGAGCTAGTTCACGATAGATACAACAGAATTCTTAGATACCTAGAGAAATACTTCAACACAAAAATCAATGTAGAAGTTATATCAAAAAGATGCAGAGGAGGAGTAGAGTTTTATTTTCGCAAAGGATCCGATATATACACATTTCGTGAACATAAGATACTTATCTGCCCAGAGAAGAGAATATATATAGACATCCCAGAGAGCAGTAAAATATTTCTATTCAGCCAATATAAAGAGCTGAGACCGATAAAACGTAAGCTCAGAGAAATCAGCGATATAGCAGAGAAGATAGAGAAGATGCTAGAGAAAATAAGAAAGATGCCGGAAAACATCATAGAAGCGGTAAAAGACATCACAACATATGACATATATGATATAGAGAACAGATATAAAAGTTTAGTAGGCAGAGTAATGCTTACAAAATCATTCTTCATAGGAGATGATGGAATATATGCTGAGAGAGACCCGCTTACAATCAAAAAGCTGATATATGACTACGCCAATGAGCTGAAAGATTATGAGAGAAAGCTCAGAGAGATCATGACACTAATAGAGATCATTAAATGAATTTTTTCGGGATGAAGATGTGGTATATAATCAAAAGGATCCTATATAAAGATGGAAAACATAAATACTTCATAGTTGCGAAGTGTAAGAAAAAATATAAAAGCGTAGAGAAAGTCTTATGGAGACCTCCAGCAATATGCGACTGCGTAAGGCTCAGCGAGATAATAAGATGGCATGAGAGAATAGAATATGAACTCAAAAAGTTAAACAACAAATGGATGACAGAGAAGAGATTTATAAAGACAATGAGAAGATTGATAAGAGAGAACTATAAGAGAGAGAAAAAGAGAAGAGAAAGCTACAGAAGACTTAAAGAATTTGTCGAGAGAAAATTCGAGAGAGTGACAACGTCTAGAGCGAAAAAAACGAAAGAATATCCGATAGTGATAATCAGAGATCCTGATCATATGCCGAGATTCATATTTGATAAAGCACTTCGAGAGATAAGAGCAAGAGATCCTGATAGACCAGCCGTGTATCTATTCAAAAGATCATTAGCAATAACGTATTACAAATACAACGATCGTGTCTCTATATTCATCTCATACAATGAAAACGAGAACAAATTCGAAAAAATGATAGAGATAGCAAGAATGTTGAAAAAAGAAATTATAGAGACCACATTAAAAGCGGTGGAACGAGAGAAAGAATTTGAAGAACCTGAGACACATCTGTATGAGATGTTAGAAAAGGCAGAAAACATATTGAGACAGCTTTTAGCGATGAACGAAATGTTTTCTGATGAAAAAATGTAAACAAATTTGTTAACAATTTTTTTCGGGATGGGTATGGGTCAATACTTTATAATCGTGAATATCGATAAAAAAGAGTATATAGACCCTCCTGACTCCGCAAAGCTTTGGGAGATATGTGCAAACAACAGCGTGAGAATGTTAGCCTATTTACTAGCCACCAACGATGGAGATGGAGCTTTCATCGCAAAGCTCTTCTTCTCTAAAGAACAATTTAAAGAGATCATTGAAGACATTAAGAGAGAGCTTGGAGAAGACTATGGATTTGAGATATACTGTCATGATAATAAGAATTGTGAAAGCGGATATGTGTTCCCGAAGCTGAGGTATTTCGGAAGATGGGCAGGAGATCGAGTTATCGTCTTAGGAGATTACGCTCGACCAGGCTTCACGCCCAACTTCAGACCTTATTTCCCGTTATATAGAGATGTGAATCCTAAGAACGGTTGGAGAGACATAACGAAAGAGGTTATTAGAGAATTCAACTGGTATATTGAAGCGGATGATCTGAAAGTTAAAGGTTAAAAATTGTTAATAAATTTGTTAACAATTTTTTCGGGATTTTCTTGAGAGAGATAAAAAAGATCTCGATAAAGGATCCTTATATATGTATATTATGTAGACTTGCGGAGCTGAATGATAAGCTTGATGTTGTTAAAGAGTATGGAGAAGCCGTGTGGAAACATAGAGCAGACCTCATAAATCTAGACATGAAGCTTTTCGAGGAACTTAAAGAGCTTTTCGAAAAAGCATATCAATTGCGAATGAGAAAATATGATTTCGAAAACAGAATAAGAATAGAGGGAACAAACATAATGATGTTTGTAGAACATCCTGAGCATATGATGAGACAGATAGATGAGACATTGAGAGAAGCCGAAGAAATAGAGAGGAGACTGAGAGAGCTACTGACAATAGCTAAGATAATAACAGAATGATTTTTCGGGATGAACATGAACCTAGATGAGATATTTAAAAGCTTTTTCGAGAAAAAACCATATTTCGACGGAAGAATATTAGTAGGCTACGATGATTTTCTTGGACGTGTCGTTATAGCTGACATCAGATACAATTATTTCCATGCCGGAGGAAATATAGTTATAGAATGGTACACTAAAGAAAACATCTTACGTCTAGATTTTAATCAGTATACAACAATAGGAGGAAACACTAAAAATACTGTTTTGTTTCTGAAGAAATTTTTTGAATACGCAGAGAGATACCTGAAGACTGAGAGAAAAATTGATGCTGATATGACGTTAGATGGTCTTGTATTGTTAAAGATAAGCGGATACAAAACATATTTCATATTTGCAGACGTGACGAAAGAACCTATGGAGATAGACCTTGGAAACAATGTGAAGCTAATTGTAAGACTTAAAAGATTTGAGACTTTGAGCGAGAGCGATTACAAAGAGATAAGCGAGATGTTAGACAAGCTTACAGTCTTGGAAGATGATATATCAGAGATAGAGCTTAGAATATCACCAGAAAAATTTGAGAGGAGATACGGAATAGATTTAGATAATGTACATAAGAGGTTCAGAATAATAAGAGAGACAATCAGATTGACTCCAGGAGGAGGACTATATACAGGAGGACGTAGCTCAGCAGAGGCGGTAAAAAGAAAACTTAGAAAAGAGATTGAATACGCAGAAAAGATATTACAGATGCTTAAAGAAGAACTTGCTAGAGTAGAGCTTGGAATAGAAGACGCAGACATATAACCTTTTTTCGGGATGAACATGGAAGCAAGAGATAAATATACAAAAAAATTTATAGATCTCATCAAAAACTTTATTGAACATGAGATTGGCTCAATAAGAATAGGCGACTACGAGACAATTGAATATAGGTTGAAAAAACTTCTTCATTATATATGTCTGAATTATGATGTGACGTTTTTAGATTTTCCAGATAAAGATGATGATCGTGAAATTGATTATGCTGTAGAATGTGATAATATAAAGCTTGTCTTAAGCATCACATTATCAACGCCTAGATCTTCTATTGATGATATAGAGACGTATGTTTCTTAAATTAAAAAGAGCGGTTTCGTTTTTCGGGAAAACCTATGATCGAAACTCCAGCTTTAGATCTCTTGAAAAATCTTTTCGAAAAAATCAGCGACTTTTTCAAATTCAAGAACGAGTTAGAAGAATTTTTGAGAAAGAATGTTCAAGATTTTGAGGACTTAGAGATCTACAGAGATGATAAGACACTTGTTGAGCTTTCACCATCTGAGCTGAGAGTCGCTGTGAAAGGAAGATATATGATAGTGATAAACAAAGATGAAGGAAAAATTGAAGTGTGGGATCACAAGAGACGTGAGATTTATGAATATAAAGACTTCTCAGAGATCTCAGATGGAGTGAAAAAGATCTTAAACAACATATTCTCAAGACCTGAGGTTATGAAGGAAATTGATAAAATAAACAATGAGCTTGATAAGAAAGTGAAAACCCTTAGAATGTTAATAACAAGTATATATCTGATCAAAGACTGATTTTTCCACTTTTTCTTTTTCGGGAGAGATCATGAATAAAAAAGAGTATATAAAGAAATGGGCTGGAAAGCTCGTGGGATATACCACCGAAAAATATAGGTATTTTCAAGATGCTGAAAATGAGATCTTTAATGTCATAAAAGAGCATATGAAGAATGTATGTAAAAACGTAGAAGTAAGCTTAGAAGATGTAGAAGATAGCTTCACATATGGCTGTTCAGTATACTACAAACTTCGTGTGAAATGCGATAATGAAGAGATTTTTATCGAAGCTATCGCATACGATTATGTAGATATTGAAATTGATTCTGTGGATCAGTGGTGAAAAAATGGATGAAAAAGAGTATTTAGAGAGATGGGCTAAAAAGCTGATTCTTAATTTTTCGGGATGAATATGAATCTAGACCTTTTAAAAACATTGCTCATGAAGAGAGAAGAGTATATGATGATGAGAGACGAGATCTTGCGACGCATCATGCCACTAGACACAATAGAGTTATTCAAGAATGAAAAAACAATAGTGGATCTTTACGGCTCCTACCTCAGGATCTTCATGAAGAAAGATAAAGAGACATATTTTATAACCATGGGAGAGAGAAATGGAGAGATATTGATCTCAGTCTCAGGTGGAGGAGTGCCGATCCCATTCGCCACAGACTTCAGAAGTCTGCCGAAAGAAATTAAAGACGCCATCAGAGAGATGCTTGAGAACCAAGAGACCGTGAAGAAAATCGAGAAGATAATAAACGAGTTAAATAAAGAAATTGAGAAATATAAAATCATATTGGCAACCATAGAGATGTTAGAGAAATAATTTTTTCGGGATGGGTATGAGCAAAAAGAAAAACGAGAAAGATGTTTCAGAGAAAGACATCATGATAACAGAGGAGTTAGGGCTGAACGTGACTGAAACAATTAAAAAACTGAAAGAGATCATGCCTTTAATAAAAGAATATGTAACATTAGAACATCAATATAATGTATTATTAAACAGAAGATATGAACTTGTTGAAAAATCTGAAGACAATTATGAGGTAACAATATATCTTAATGAAAAAATTCCGTTCAGAAGATTCTCATATGAACATTTCAAATGTCTCACAACAGATAAAAAGATAGGCAGAGTGACAATAGGGACAGACGGAAAAATATATATTCACTACTACGGAGAGCCATACAGCTCTGATTATCGCTCTTATGATCTGAAGGGAATAGTTCTGTCAGACCTGATAGAACTTGAATGTAATTTAAAAGAGATCCTTCCGAAGATAGAGAGCGACCTGAAGACGTGGATAAACGAATACGGACAGTTCGTGGAGACTCTGAAGAAGATAGTTGCCACGTTAGAGATGATCTTTAAATGATAGACATGATAAAAGCTATGGTCAGACTGCTTAGAGAAATATATATGTTGGAGGATAAGCTGATCAGCAGAATAAAAAGAGAGAGCGATGCAGATTTCATGTATCAATGCGGAAGAGTAGTGATCGGATGTTCAAGACAGAGAATATTGTGTTCAATAGCATACAGAGACATGGTGCTGTGGATCAGAGAGAACGATATTAGAGGAATAATTGGGACGAGCATGGTGATGACGCAAGAGATGATAGATGAAGTGAAATACGAGATAGCAAGAGAGCTGGCGAAATGTGAAGACTATCTGACATATCAGCTTGATAGAATGCAGAAGATAATAGACAAGCTTAAACAAATGATCACAGCGATAGAGCTTTTAGAATCATAACTTTTTTTCGGGATCTCTATGGAAGAGATATTTGACAAGACGAGAACAACAGTAGAGAAAATAATGAAGATATTAAACGAAATAAAAAACAACAACGAGCTTGCCCGACAGATAACAGACCATCTACACGCACAGCTTCACAGAGAGGACATCAAGCTGTATGAGGAGTATGAAATAGAGATAGAGACAGAAGAGAGACCGTTCAGAGTATTTGACATGAATAGAAAGCCGTATATATGCGTGGACACAGACAAAACGATAAAAAGAATATTATTTAATTGTAAGCCGTACAGAGATGACTGTGTAATATACTTCAAGGGAGGAGAAACTTCTTACCATATTCAAGCAGTAGTGGACTATTTAGGAACGATATCAACATACAAAATAATAGAGCTCATGTGCAACATGACTGAGAAAGATTTCGATATAATAATAGAGAAGCTCAGAGAGAGAGGAGAGGAGCTGAAAAAGATACTTGAGATGTTGAAACAAATCATAGCGTTAGTAAAGATGATATTAAGCTGACGAAAAAGATACATGAAAAAAAGCTTAAATTTTTTCTAACAAAGATTATATCGGGATAGGTATGACAAAGTATGTGGAAATAATATATGATATAATCAAGAGAACAAAATGCTTCAAAAGGGAGATGATCATCATGGAAGCTAAAGCGAGATATGGAGAGGAAAACATCGATGAAGACTCAATAGATAAGCTACTTAAAAGACTGGTGAAAAACGGAGTGCTGAAAAGAGTCAGACAAGGATACTATTGTACAGAGTGAGGTGGGAACATGCCCAGAAGAAAAATTGAAAAGAAAATCGAGAAAAAACCATCCGTAGAGATCGTAAAGCTTTCAAAAGGAGAGATAAAGATTACTGAGACGACAAAAGAGGAATTTGAGAAGTTCAAGACAGCGAAAGAGAATCAAGACAAGCCATTGATAAAGCTGATAAAAACAGTAGCGATAGAAAAGAAGACAGTTAAAGTTGAGGGATCACCAAAAATATTGAAGCCATTGATAATGTTAATAATACGCTACGGCCTTCGACATGGGCTGAAGATAAAATATAAAGCAGATTTTAAACGAGGCGTAGTATATCTAACGCCAGAAGAGTAACATAACACATCTTATAAACATCTCCATATAATTTTTTGCCCCGACCTCCGTCTCCACATGGAGCGGAGGCGGGAAGGAGGTGTATGTGATGAGTGATGAGGTAATAAAGATAATTGAAGATGCAATTAAAGAGGTTTTTGAAAAACAGGAGAGAAAAAGAATTGGAGAGTTTATATTAGAGCTGAATGAAAAACTGAAAAACACAGAGTGTGTAGCAATAGACATACTGTTTCTAGGCAACGACATAGGTGTCGCAATAGAATGCATTAAAGCTCTAAACATTTTTATGAACATGAAAGATCTTAAAGTAACAAATATTGAAGATGTGACGCAGAGCACTCTGAAAGACATTAGAGAGACAATAAAAGAAAGAATAAAAGAGATGCTGAGAAGACCATCGCCAATAAGAGTATTCGACATATGAAACAAATTTCTCAGAGGATCAGGCGGAAAGAGGGATTGAGATGAATTTAGAAGACAAAATACAGGAGATTTGGGAGAAATGGATGAAAACAGATGAGGAGAAAAGAACATCAAATCTAATTAGAATGTTGAGAGAGAATGATATAAAAGTCGTCAGAAGCTACAGAGTGGCTGTGGAAGGATCCTGTCTAGCAGGATATTATGGAGAACATTCACATATAGTTATTAAATCAGATAACTATGAAGTCATTCTATGCGAAAAATCAGGATATATACTGTATAAAGTGTGATTCATATGAGCGAAGAGAAATATTGTCTCGACAAAAAGACTTTAGAAGATCTTATAGTCATGTTAGCATCTTTAAGAGATTTTCTTGAGAGAATGAGAAAAATAGAGAGAGACATTGAAAAAGATGTTAAAAAGATAGATGAGATCCAGACTAAAATATTAGACGTGATGAAGAGAACGAGAAAATAAAAGAATTTCTTTTTTCATAAAATATCTTTTTCGGGATGAACATGAGTGCCGAGTATAAAAAGCTTATGTCTATAGTGGCGAGATATCCTGATGGAAGAGCTTACCTCAAGAGCGTGTATGATAGATGGATGACATATATATCAAAGCTTAAATGTCCTGTCTGTGGATCCACAAAGATAAAAATCAGAGAAGACTTCTCAATAGAATGCGAGAACGGACATATAGAGAGAATGCTGGGGCTTGAGTCGTGGGAATTTGGAGTGCCGCCTTGGTTCATGAGAGTATTAAACGATCACGGGCTGGTCACAGTATTATACAAATCAAACAGAGCGACGACATATGGAATACCTAGAAAAACGCTTGAGGCAATAGAGAGAGTATTTGGAGAGATAGTAGAAGAAGAGATATTAGAAGAAGAAGAGGAAGAGATCGAGAGATTCCCAGAGCCTACAGAAGACATGTTCAAAGACATAGTAGGACTTGAGAAAGTTAAAAAGACAATAATAAAAGTCCTAAAAGCAACGAAGCCTGTTCATCTATTAATCGTAGGGCCTCCTGCTAGTTCAAAATCGATGATATTAGAGATAATATCAAGATACTACGAGGTTCCGATAATACTCGCAGGAACATCAACAAGAGCAGGACTGAGAGACTTCATAGCAGAGAACAAGCCCAGGCTCATGATAATAGATGAGCTAGACAAGATACAAAACCCTCTAGACCTCTCAGTATTATTGACGTGGATGGAGAGCCAGAAGCTTACAGTAACAATGGCCACAAAAAGAATGTACATAAGATGTCCATCGGTGTGCAAAGTGATCGCCGCAGCCAACAGAATAGACAGGATCCCTCAGGAGCTTCTATCAAGATTCACAATAGTGAAGATAAGACAGTACACAGAGGAAGAGACAAAAGAGATATGTATAAACATATTGGTGAACAGAGAAGGACATGAAAAAGATCTTGCAGAGGCAGTAGCAGAGGCAGTAGTTAAAGAGCTAGGATCCAGAGACCCCAGAGACTGTGTGAAGATAGGAAGACTGGTAGAGAAGAAAGAAGATATAAAAGAGGTCATAGAGGCATTGAAAAGCTGAACATTTCGCTAATTTTTCGGGATATGAGATGAACATAAAGGCTAAAGAGGTCTTCAAGACAGAGCTTGGAACGTTATATCTTGGAGACGCCAGAGAGATCCTCAAGCAGATTCCTTCTTCAACCGTGGACGCTGTAATAACGGATCCTCCTTGGGGAGTAGGCTTCGATGAGTATGACGACTTCAAAGTTTTTCTCGATGTCAGAGATGAGCTTTATAGAGTGATGAAACCTGATTCATGGCTTGTTGCTTTTATTGCTACTAAAAGATTGTTTGATCTAGTTCCTCTGTTGAAAAAATTTGAGTACAAATGGCTTATTGTTAATATTAACTTGGTCTCAAGCGAAAAAAGCAGAAATCCGTTTGGAGGAATATCAAACTATCAAGCTATTATTGTTTTCTCAAAAGGAAAACCAAAAACTTATCTGAAAAAACCTGACGTGATATTTTCCACAGATCTTCCGATTTTAGAAGAGATGCCTAAAGATCTTCAGTATAAAGGCACCTATACCGCTTTGATATTAATCTCTATGTTTAGTAAAGAGGGAGATCTTGTTTTGGATCCTTTCGCAGGATATGGATCTATACCGCTTGTATGTGAGCTTTTCGACAGAAGATGGATAGGCATAGAGATAGACCCAATAAAATATGAGATTGCCAAAAAGATCATCAGCGAGAAAAAAATATTCAATATAGAGAAGATGAAAAAAGAGCTGAAAAAAAGAGGACAGATAGGACTTACGCAATATATGAACAAATAAAACTTTTTCGGGAAAACTATGAGCGAAGAATATGTATGTATAAACAAACAAATGTTTCTAATACTTGTGGCGGTCATGAGAGTTATGGCAGAAAACTATGAGAAGATTGAGAAGATGATGAAAGAAGAGCTTAAACATACGTATATGAGAACTGGTTTTGCTTCATAAGGTTTTTAACAAAAGATTTGTGTGGTGTTAACAAATTTGTTAACAAGAAGAAGAAAAGAAGACAGAACGATATGCCCGAGATGTGGACAGCCTGGCTATCCTGTTGAGAGAGCTGTAGGAGAGAGAAAATATATATATTTCTATCACGGAAGAGATGAGAACGGAAGACTTAGATGGTGTTACGTAGGGCCCGTAGGATCTTATGAATATGTCTCGAAGACACATGACATAGATCTGTATGGATATATGGTTAAAGACAGATATGTTAAATATCTAGACGAGATAATAAAGCTTATAAAAGAGAAAGACATAGAAGATCCTGTGCAACATCTGGAGCTTGTTATGAAGCTTGTGGACTTATCAAAAAAGATTGAGAAGCTTGGAGACGAAAAGGTCAGAAAGATAATAGACGACATAATAACAGAGGCTGAGGCAGTGGCCGACAAAATAAAAAACATACAAAACGAAGAGGCTCAGAAGATTGTTGAAGAGATGAAGAGAACAGCTGAAGAGCTTGAGAACAACAAGAAAGTGTGGATGTATATAAAAAGAGACGTTCTGATAGAGAGAGTGAAAAAACTTAAAGAGCTCATCAAAACAGGAGAGAAATATCTTTAAAATCTTTTTTTGCTCAGCTCACTTGAGACGGGAATCATAGCGACAAAAAGCATCGTCCCCACAACGCCAGCAAGAGAGAGAAGAGGAAGAGGAGGAGGCGGAACAGCGACGCTAGGCGGAGAGAGAGATATGTTCAGAAGATTCAAGACGTTCTCAATTTTGTTCACAGCAGTAACAGTGTCAGAGCCTGCGAAGAGAAGACCCACAGCTTTTTTAGAAGAGACATCAACAACAAGACTTCCGCTATCACCAGGCTG
>Ga0209739_100702_pt1 | contig 12865 bp, 14 predicted proteins | sample JossMetagenome_2_FD_184729 | JGI IMG/M metagenome (GOLD analysis project Ga0209739, IMG submission 184729) | Hot spring sediment microbial communities from Joseph's Coat, Yellowstone National Park, USA - JC3_ASED (SPAdes) (version 3) | ecosystem: Environmental > Aquatic > Thermal springs > Hot...
CTCGGGTTAATCTACCTGGGTGTCGTAGTGGGCTCGCACTCGCCCTGAAGAGTGAGGGTTTCAGTTGCAAAAACCTGCTCCAAGCATACTCTACAGCCTGCAATCCTCACTCCGTGTACTTCAACCCTTTTCTCAGAAGATAGAACAAGCCGAGATTCACCGCTAACACGGCTACTAGGCCTAGAGCCAAATACTCTCTAGCCTGGTTCAGCATGTTCTCGGCCCCACTCATCTTACTCTCATAGTCCAACAGCTTGACTGTTAGATTGGCGACCGTCGCATTACAGTTACCTGCGTTGACGAGGAGTACGTTAATAGTCTCGTTCATGCTTGCGACCTGCTGGTTCAAGTTGTCAACAGTCTTGGTCAAGTTGTCTATCATGTCCTGGAGTTGGAAACCTATTGAGACTAGATTCGACGCTGAAGGGTAGTATAGCTTGGAGTAGGAGAGCAGGAGGTGCTCGAAGACGTCTTCATCTACGACACCGCTCAACGCTAGCGTCTGGTTGAAGCCGGCGGGCTTAACCAGTAAGGCGAACCCCCGGCCGAAGCCTAGTTTACTGTAGTCTAGGATTCTCACCAAGACCCTACCCTCCTCCCTCACAACACTCAGGTTGTAGCCTTGCTGGATAAGTTCCGTTATGTATGCTTGGCTAGAAGTAGCATCATACAACCCGGGCTTAACCACCGGCAATCCTACCACACTGCCACCGCCGGCTCTGGTGTAGGGATTGTATATGATCACCGTCGAGTTCACCCCTAGGTAGACCCTGAAATCGTTTATAATGTCATTCAGGTTGTTTAATGTCAAGTTAACGAGATCCTTGTAGGTTGTCTCGTTGACGAAACCCCTAAGCGAGTCAAGCCTCTGGAACAACGGGTAATACATCAAGTAAACTCCCCCGCTCGTAAACCACGTGGCTTTGACTACTAGGAAGCTATAGAATCTACAGGACTGGTTGAACGCCCATACCAGCGCCTCAACAGGTAGACTCCTCAGGAAGTTCTGCGGGTAGAGCTCGAGTAAGACAACGGGTTCGGTGAATGTGCCGTAGAAGTTGTTTAACCAGCCGCTCGCTTTGAGAGTCCCAGGGAAGAACAGTGTTAGGTGAGAGGCGTTTGAACTTATGATCTTGAACTTCAAGTAGTATACTCCCCCAGATATGTTGAGGCCTGAGGGCACTGAGACCGCGAAGCTTGGTGTCTCGAGGGTTGTGTTGTCGAAGGGCTCTACAACATTGTAGTCGGTCAAATTCACCACTAGACCGCTTGACGTATTCGAGACCACTAGACTTGTATTGAGGATACTCCACCAGAAGCTCTCGTTAAACTTCAATGAGAAGATTGCGGGTGGGATGTAATTGCTGGATATATTGAAGTATGGGTTGAGGCTCATAGCCGTGGAGTTAGGGTTTACGCCTGGAACACCTATGAACACCGTGAAATTCCCTCCCCACAAGGTATTCACGTAGGATTGGTTGACGAGGCTTGTTAAGTCAACGAGACTCCCGTTTACAAACGCGTTTGTCTCATTAACGTACACAACCAGATCGCTTAGGGATGGATCCACGAGCTTCATTAAGTGGGATAAGTAGTCGTAGGGTGGGGTGGGGTTGATGTACACGACTTCGCTATTCAATGTAGTTGTGTTTAGCATATTCAATAGAGTCAACTCGGCGCCTGGAGCGTATATGAGTATGAGCTTCATTGGCTGGACGAATCTCTGCGAGACAGCGATGCTTGGAGCGAGCAAGGCTGCGATAAGCATTGCCACCACCAGGATACGTCGAGCTCTAATCAATGTGACCACCGTTATTCCTAGTTTAAACAAGACGTTGAATTAAAAAAGCTATCCTAGATCGGGGCTGGAGCACAGTGATCCTACTTTAAGATGCGCCTCGTATATCTCACTGTTTAGATTAGGGAGAGGTTCTAGGAGATGAAGATCCTCATAGCTGGAATTCTAGCTTTCGAGTCGGGTAAAACCACTCTAGCTCTCGGGTTAGCCAGGGAGTTTAAGAGTAGGGGTTTTTCAGTGGGGTATTTAAAGCCTGTAGCAGGCCACAACGGCTGGTTTCAGCAGGATACCGTGGAGTACACTACGGCGACTGGTGTTCTAGTAGGCCACGATGCCTATGTTGTCGCGAGTGAACTTGGATTAACCAGCGAGATACCTATCTTAAACCCACTCGACATACTCACACTCCCATTAGACCCCTTCCTCGATGATTTCACGCTGAGGAGATACCTAGATTATATGACCTCGAGTCTGAGAACGGCTGTCCTAGCAAGGTTTTCCAAAATAGGCGAGTCGGGTCTAGCAAACAACTATTTTGTAGTTGGGGAGAACGTCTCAAGGCTCTCCACTGTTTCACTCGCTATATACAATACTGTTAGAAGCGCGATCGGGGGTAAGGGCTCTTACAGCGAGATCTCGACCAGGGAACTGGAGGATTTAATGAACAACCCGGAGACCTACGAGGAGATAGATCGGACTACAAGCCTGCTCCAGAAACGAGAGATCCTACTCGTTGAAGGGTACAATGATGTTTCCGCCCCCACGCCATTATCCTGCGAGTCAGACTACGCTATTGCTGTCGCCCCGACGAGAGCGGCTTTGTACGATGGCTCGAAGTACTGTAGGGGGATCCAAGTGCTCTCGCCAAATAGACCATGGCTTGTGAGGACTGTTAGCGTGCTGGAACTAATTGGTAAGCCGTTGAGAAAATTCAACATACCTCCTGAAACAAGTGGTGCTGAGTTTAAAAGAAGCGTCAGCGATATAGTTGACTCGATAATTGGAAAAGCGTGAAAGCTGATGAGCGTGCTCCGTAGAGAGGGTTTTGCGGAGAGGCCTACTGGGAGCGAGCTGATAATGAATCTTTTAGACACTGCCCAGGAAGTAGCTTCCGGGGGGAACTGCTTAAAGCTCGTCAAGTTCCTTAGAGACAGATACCTCCAGTTCAGCAGGGAGAGGCCTGGATCTGCGGGTTTGTTCAATGTTATTAGGCGGGTATTAACCTACATTAGGGAACACGGGTGCTCGGGTGTAAGGGATTTCATCGCGGGTTTGAAGGAGAGCTATGACAAGGCTTTGTGGAGTGCTAGCGAGGTTATGGCCAAGAGGGTTGTCGACGGGGAGGTTTTGATGACGAACAGCAACAGCCTGGCTGTTAGGAGGCTCTTCGAAATCCTGGTGAGGAACAAGGTTAAATTCAGCGTGTACGTCCTCGAGTCTAGGCCGGGTCTCGAAGGCCTGATACTAGCCGACTACCTCGACAAACTGGGTGTCGAAACCTACCTTATAGTCGACTCGGCTGCAAGGTTCTTCATGAAAAACATAGATAAGGTCGTCGCGGGCGCCGAGGCGGTTGCCGCGAACGGGGCTATTGTGAGCAAGGTCGGGACAAGCCTGATGGCACTTGTTGCAAGCGAGGCTAGGGTAAGGTTTTTCGCCATAGCCCCGACGCTGAAGATCAGCCTTGAGACTGTTTACGGCGAGCTAGTCAAACTCCCCGAAGGGGACTGGAGGCTCCTCATGGATGAGGAGACGAGGAAGAGTTTGCCGGAGAAGTATGTAGCTAAGGCGCCCCTGTACGATGTAACACCCCCCAACATGATAGACGGTGTTGCAACAGAGCTTGGTTTGTACCCGCCGCAGTCAATCCCCATCCTCGTGAAGACTATCTACGGGTCATACCCACCCCAGTTGACCCCGCTTGAGAGATTGTTCTCAGAGCTCCTGGGAGGTGGTTGAAGTGGAGAGTATTCCACGGGAGGTATTGGAGATAGCTGACGGGATAAGATCCATGAGGATAAGGGGCGCTGGAAAGATAGCCAGGTCGGCTGCCGAGGCGTTGAAGATAGCGGCCGAGAGGTACGAGGGTGCTAGGGAGCCGGGGGTTTTCAGGAAGTACATGGCTAGAGTAGCCGACCTGCTGATAGAGACGAGGCCGACCGCCGTAAGCCTCCCCAACGCTGTGATGTACGTTATGCAGGCTGTGTTCACACCGGCAAGCGATTTCGCAAGCCTGAGAGATGGGGTTGTATCAGCTGCAGCCAGGTTTATCGAGGAGAGCAATAGTGCTGTCAAGAGGATAGCCGAGTTCGGGAGTAGGAGGATTAGAGACAACTCTGTCATACTAACACACTGCCACAGCACAGCCGCTGTATCCGTGATAACCGAGGCTTATAAGCAGGGGAAGGTAGTGAAGGTCTACAGCACTGAGACAAGACCCTTCTACCAGGGTAGAATCACGACGAGACAGCTCCTCGAGAACGGTGTCCCGGTAATCCAGATACCGGACAGCGCTGTCAGGTATTTCATGCATGAGGTAGACCAGGTTGTGATAGGGGCTGACACGATCACCAGCAATGGGGCTGTTGTAAACAAGATTGGGACAAGCCAGGTTGCTTTAGCAGCACACGAGGCGAGAGTAAGGGTTTTCGTGGCAGCCGAGACGTACAAGTTCTCGCCTATGACAGTGATAGGCGAGCTCGTCCCCATAGAGTTCAGGGATCCAAGCGAGGTAGTCCCGGCTGAATGGCTCCAGGCGCACAGGAATATCAGGGTGTTAAACCCCTCCTTCGACGTCACCCCGCCCGAGTACATTGACGCGATTATAACAGAGGTGGGCGTGATACCGCCTCAGGGGGCAATAATGATTCTCACCGAGAGGCTTGGGTGGGCGATAGATAAGATTAAACAGGCTGGTTTAACAAAGCTTAGATTTGAGGACTTGGTGGAGGAGTAGGTTGAGCGAGGAAATCTCCGTACTGAAGAGCGAGATTGTGAAGTTGATCGACGAGAGCAGGGATGTGGAGGTTAAAATGGCCTTCTACAGCGACGAGAGAGTCCAGTCGATTATGGACCGGCTCAACAAAGAATGGGAGAGAAACGGGTACAAGGGGATCCCCCTAGACTACGCCACCGTGGATGAGATCAAGATGTTGAACGCGCTCGCCAAATACTACTCCACGCACCCCTCCAACGCCTACAGGAACTTTATGAGAAACGCTTACGGGATACCCTCTCCTAAAATCGAGAAGAAGAGCTGGTGGCGGAGACTACTGGGACTATAGGTGGCGTCGATGTCTAGCACTAGTGGTGCAGATGATTTGAAGAAGAAGGTTATAGAGGTGCTCGAGACCATAGCGGATCCTGAGATCGGTATAGACGTTTACAACCTCGGCTTAATCTACGGTTTAGAAGTAGGTGGTGGCAAAGTTAAGATCAAGATGGGGCTTACAACACCCTTCTGCCCGATGTCGAATATCCTCCCAATGATGGTTGATGAGGAGTTGAAGAAGAGGCTCGGCGTCGAGGTGGAGATAGAGCTCGTGTATGACCCGCCGTGGAACCCCTTGATGATGACTGAGAAAGGTAGGAGGATGTTTATAGAGAGATACGGCTACGATATTGTGGAGGAATACAAGAGGCAGTTGGAGTCGGAGAGATTCGAGTACTAGAGACCAAAACGTTTTTACAATCAAACCCTTTTCTAATATCAAATACGCCTCGGGGTTGTGGGAAGTGAGCTGGAGTATACTTAGGCTTCTCCGTGAAAACCCCGATGAGTTGAGGATGCATGTGAAGAAGAGGTTTATGGATGAGGGGATCGTGGATGAAGCTTTGAAGATAGACCTTGAGTGGAGGAGGTTGCTCTCCGAGATACAGGAGTTGAGGCATAAGCACAACGTTATAAGCAGGGAGATACCAAGGCTTCAGGGGGCGGAGAGAGGGGAGAAGATAAGGGAGGCGAAAGAGCTTTTATCACTGTTGGAGGAGTATGAGAAGAAGCTTAACGAACTTGAGGCTAGGAGAGAGGAGGCCCTACTTAAGTTACCTAACATAGTCCACGATTCAGTGCCCGTGGGACCCGACGACTCGTATAACCTGCCTATTAGATTCTATGGTAGGCCGAGGGTTTGGACGGGTTACCTCGAGCAGTTTAGGCAACAGACCGAGAGATATGGTTTTAAAGTGGATTACGAGCTCATCGATTGGAAGCCTGTGGGACACGCTGATATGCTCGAGTTCGTCCTTGGGATGGGCAATACCGTGAAGGCTGGTGAGGTTGCTGGGAGCAGGTTCTACTACTTGTTCAACGACATAGTCTTCCTCGACATGGCTCTACTAGCCTACGCCATAGACCACCTGACCTCCAAAGGCTACACGCTCGTGCTACCCCCCTACATGCTTAGATTCAAGTATATACAAGGCGTGTTAGACTACGCTACCTTCAAGGACGCCATCTACAAGATTGAGGGAGAGGACTTGTACCTGATAGCGACAGCCGAGCACAGCCTCGCCGCCCTTCACGCGGATGAGGAGATACCCGAGGAGGAGTTGCCTCTGAAGTACGTGGGGGTAAGCCCCTGCTTCAGGAAGGAGGCTGGTGCAGGGAGCAGGGATTTAAAGGGGATCTTCCGAGTCCACCAATTCCATAAAGTAGAGCAGTTCATATTCGCGAAGCCAGAGGAGAGCTGGGATCTAATGGAGGAGCTTATATCAAACGCCGAGGAATTGTTCAAGGGGTTGAACCTCCCCTACAGGGTCGTCAATATCGCGAGCGGTGATCTAGGGGCCCCGGCGGCCAAGAAATACGACCTCGAGACCTGGATGCCCGCCCAAGGCCTGTACAGGGAGATGGTTAGCTGTAGCAACGTGACTGACTGGCAGGCCTACAGGCTTAAGATAAGGCTCATCAGGAGGAGGGGGATGATTAGAGAGCTGGTCCACACGCTCAACTCAACGGCCATCGCGAGCACTCGAACTATAACGAGTATACTCGAGAACTACCAGGAGCCCGACGGCGTGGTTGTGATCCCGAAGGCCCTGAGGAAATACCTTGAGCCATTCAACAGAGCCCCCAAGGACGCTATACACCCCGTTAAGAGAGAGAAATCGAGTTAACACGACCGGTTTCCCCTTAAAACAGCCACTGGATCCATTCGCTGACCTCCCCCACCGCCATAAGTGCGAGTGTTCCCGAGAGGGCTGTTTCGTAGTTGATGGCTAGGGGTTAGATTTATAAGTTTTGATTCTGCGACCCTGAATCGATGAGGGGTGATGCCTCGATAAATTCGGCAATTTCCAAGGAGCCCGTGCCGTTCACCCCGATGCCCAGTGAACCCACTCCAGGGGTAGCAGTGCTACCAGTGAAGGAGTGGGTGAGGAGAAAGCCCCTAGATGCGATAAATAGTAAGGATGAGCATCTAGGGACAAACGGTTCACAGTTACACACCCTCGAGTTCACATCTGCTGACTCCATTTACTAGTCAGTTTAATCCAGGAAGCGAGAACCCTAGGAGGTTTCGGGATGGAGTGGAAGCAAAGTGGACGAGCAAGTTAACTCGAGGAGACCCTTCTCCTAGATTTCAGAGTATCAGCTCTGGAGTGTGCCGAGCTTTCCCGGGGGTTCAACGGGGGGTTGAGGAATTCTCTTAAGCTCCCTCGTTTAAAAGAGATCCCTGCACTCAATTCATCGTCTAGTAGGGTGTGATGCTTGGAGGAGCCTGATGTAAAAGCAGAGGTCTACCTGGTCCTCGGGTTCGACGAGGAGAGCGATAAAGCTCTAAGAGTGGCTTGGAACGTTGCGGAGAAGATGCTTGAGAAGGGTGTCTGGGTTGTCGTAACACCAACACACGAGTGGCTGACGGATCCGATGCTAACTGAGATGTCGGACTACCCGAAAGTCTTTGTTAACGGGAGGTTGATGTTCATAGGCAGAGCCCCCTCGGAGGACGAGCTTGTGAAGGCCATTGAAGACAGGCTTGGCTTGAAGGTTAAGCCGAGAAGTGAGGAGACCGCCCTTCAGGGCTTGAGAAACGACGAGGGGTTTCGTGAAGTAGTATTCACATTCGCGTAATCTGCCTGTTTTAAGCTTATAAGGGTGTTTCAACAAAAAAATTATTGCAGAGCGGGGTTCACCCGAGGTATCGGGAGCTAAACTGGTAGTTTGCGAGAAATCCCATAAGAGAATTTAACAAACAGGGCTTTTTCAGGAACCCCGATAATCACAGTGTTTTCAAAGTATCCCGGGGGAAGCCGTTTGACGTACAGTATTTACTAGAAGTTTGAGAAGGGTGAAACCCCGCGATGAAGCAACTTATCCTCCCCACGGCTAAGCCACCGATCCGTCTCCTCCAACGCTGATTCAACAGCCTCCCTAGGCTTCAGGCCCTCCACGATCCTTAGAAACAATTTTCCTAGGAAGTAATCCCCTGCCCCTGTCTTATCACAAACTCTGCTTCTCTCAGAGCCAACTTCGCTCACTGAGCCGCCTGTTACTAGTATAGGCGGTTTAACCCCCTCTGTGACGACGACCAGGGACTCCTTCACCAAACCCCTCAACCTCCGCAAAGCGCTGTGCTTGCTCTCAGCCTCTGTTAGAGCAATAGCCTCCTCTACATCCATGTGAAGGATGTCGAATAAACCGATCACATCTATTAGAAGACCGCCACCCTTATACCTAAGGAAACCCCGCCTCCTCTCCCTTACAAACCCCTGGATATCGCCCGCTAGAATAATCGATTTAACCCTCAGCTCTTTCAACAAGCTGAAAGATATCTCGCCCAGGACAGGGTTGACTATTGTGTAGCATACCCCCGTATGGGTGTCACCGCTTGTGAGCTCCGGCGAGATCTCTAGAACCTCCATTACACGGCTTGAGTCAAGGTATGTTATCTTGAAAACCATGGGGGAGGCAGAATAGGATGAGTTAGCCTTGAAAAACCACAGCTTGTTCGCCATGAAGAGCCAGTGGGGGCCTACCGAGTAGATCTCGGGTTGAACCCCTTCGTCTAGTAAAGCCATAGTCGAGTAGTAGACTCCCCCACCATACCTGCGGGCTACACCTCCCCTCGAGTGAACGTAGTCCACAGTGGGGTTCCCGTATACGCAGACCCTCCTCAACATCGTGGGGAACCCTACTTACCCTTCCCCCTGAAAGCATTTCTCGCATGGAACTCTTTCAAGTGGTATATCAGGTCATCCACAGTGTAGAAGAATATCGGGTTAGACCCTTCCCCCTGCCCGCCGCCAAGACAGGCCTGGCGGGCGTCAACGCATATAGGGCAGGCGATCATACCGGTGATCCTGTCGCGGCAAGTCCAGAAAACAATCCCGTGCGACTCGACCTTAAACTTCTCCCACCTAGGCTCCCATGTATAACTCAATTGAAACAACCCCTTGGATTAATCCATCCCGAAGGGATTTAATACGTTTGCTAACAGAGGACTTCCGCCTAGATGACACGGGAATCTCTGCGGGCAATCATATTAACACGAGGGTTCTCCTGGTATCTAGAGGGGGGCGTTTTGAATTAGGGCAACCCGCCTCCCACGGTTCTCACAGTATATTCCAAAGAGCGTTGCTGAGCAACCAGCTTGACCTGGAGGGTGCGACCCCGAAATCTATCTAACTCCAAACCATGCTAGCCTGAAACCCCACGGCGGCACTACGATCTTCAGGGAGCTGGTTCCCAAAGAGGTCTCTAAACACTGTTCAGCCGGTTGATCCCTCTTCATCGCTTCTACTCGGCGGCCTAAAGTATTCATCACTCCTTTATAGACCATTCTGAAATAGTCTCTTATAATATTCCACGCCAGGGAAGCCTCGCTGATTCTAATCTCTGCTTCTATCCTCTTCAACTTCCTCCTTCTGATAATGAACTCGAAGGAAAGCCTCCTCAACTCGTCTAGCTCCACACTTATCGACTCATAGTGCTTTATCTCCCCGGCCAAACCTATCACGATGGTGGCGCGGGAATTATTATTTTACCCTTGAAGTCCTCGAGTTTAAAGCTGTCCGAGTCCAGCCTAGCTACATCGTATCCTTTAACATGCTTCAGGAAATCGTCGACAGGCGCGAGGGGGAGGTTTAAACCCCTGACCCAGTAGTGTATCGGCATCACGTTCACCGGTTTAACCTGGCTGACGATCTCCCACGCCTCAGCGGCATCGATGGTGAAAGTACCTCCCACAGGGGGCATCAGCAAGTCTACTCCTTTAAGCTCGTTTAGAACCTCTTGAGGGGGGATGTGGCCTAAGTCTCCTAGATGGGCTACACTGAAGCCCCCGACTCCCACAACGTAGACGTAGTTCCTGCCACGCCTCCTGCCCTGGGCTTTGTCGTGGTATGTTACCAGTCCTTTGACGTACACGTCGTCGAGCCTGCTCTCGCCCGCGAACTCTATTAAAACCCTGCTCTTATCCTTCTTGACAACCTCGACGGCGTTGTGGTCGAAGTGCGTGTGGGTTACGAGAATTAGATCCCCTTTAACGCTAGGCGGCTTCAGCCCCAGGCTACCCCCGTCGTGGGGGTCGAATACAATAGTGTACCCGCTCGGCAGGGTTAAGGATACGCATGCGTGGCCGTGCCAGGTTACAGTAACCAAAACCCACACCTCACACTAAAATAGCTCCAACCAATCTATTAAGTCTAACCTGGTGTTCGCGTTGGATGCTTTAACACTCACCGGTTTAATCGGAGTCACCCTGCTCTTCCTCCCCTCCACGGTTTTCCTATTAACATACAGCATCCTAGGCCTCCAATCCAAGAGGTATAGGGAGAAGAGGGGGCTCGAGCAGTATTCAGGCGAGCTCGTCTCAATAATAATACCTGTGAGAAGAGAGCCCGTTGAATATATTGAGAGAGCTCTCGCGAAGCTCGCAGAGTTGAGAAACCTGGTTAACATTGAGGCGATCATAGTCTCAGACGACCCACCTGAATTTCTAGGCGAGCTTAGAAGACTGGCGGACAAGTGGAGGGGTGCTCTGAAAGTAAACTACATTTGGAGGATGGAGCCGAGGGGTTTTAGAGCGGGTGCTCTGAACACGGGCCTCTTCGCCTCTACTGGAGACTACGTCTACGTGATGGACGTGGACTCCTTCTTCGACCCATGCCTCATCACAAAGGGGGTCTCCCTCCTGAAATCAGAGGAGAGGCTTGCAGCCGTGGTAGGCAGGTGGAGCGTGTGGAATACTGGGAGCAGGCTGAGCGATGCGATAGGAGTCAACATGGACTACGTTGTGAACGTTTTGTTCAAGGCTAGATCAGCACTAGGGTTAAGCGTGTTCCCACTGGGCACGGGCACAGTTTACAAGGCTTCCATACTTAGAGACATGCTGAAGGGTTGGGATGAGAACAGAATACAAGACGACATGGATCTAGGTGTTAGGTTGCACCACAAGGGCTTCTCAGTGGAGTACCTTGACTCATGTAGAGTATATGTTGAGGCCCCAACAAGGTATAACTCGCTGAAGCTGCAACAGGAGAGGTGGGCCTACGGGGCGACAGACGTTGTTTTAACGAGGCTTAGACTTATACTTGAGAGCTCCCTCAGCTTAGCGGGTAAATTGGAGTCGATCTTCTTCCTCAGCCAGTACATCACTATCCTCTTAATGTGGATTGGGTTCGCTTTAACCGTTGTAGCAAGCCTTCTAGCGGGAGTGGATTTTGCTTCAAGATACCTATACATGCCACTAGCCTGGCTGTTTGCAGAGGCTGTTTTCAGCCTCGTTGAGTTGAAGATGCTGAAAGGGGATTACAAGTTCAAAACAGTCAACCAGGGCAGGATAGCCGCTGTCACTACAGCCCTCTCCACGCCTGTCCTGAAGGGGGTTGTTAAGGCACTCCTCAGAGTTAGACAGGAGTACAAGAGGACTCCTAAAGGGTTCTTCGAGAAATCGTTCATTGGAAGAGGTTTGTCAGGTGAGATTGTCCACACAACCCTCCTCGTCGCGGCGCTAGCCCTTATACTGCCACGTAGATATACTGCCCTAGCCCTTGTTACATGTATGTATCTTGCAGGACTTGTTTATACTTTAATAAGGTGGCCTAAAGATATACTCCAGTTGGGGTAGCCCGCCTTAAATTCAAATCTTTTATGAGTAGAGTAGAAGGGGTTTGAATGCCGGTGGAGTTTGCTGAGGACAAGTTTAGCGATGAGGAGGTACTGAGCACGCTCCTGCCTTTCGTGAGATCCTGGTTTACGAGGAAATACAGGAAATTAACCCCTCCCCAGAGAATGGCTATACCCCATATTAAAAATGGGAGAAACGTCCTCATATCATCCCCTACGGGGACGGGTAAAACATTAGCCGTCTTCCTCGGCATCATAGACAATTTGTACAGGGAGTATTTGGATAAGGGGGGCCTACCCGAAGGGGTTTACGCAGTTTACGTTAGCCCCCTGAGGGCGTTGAACAACGATATGAGGAGGAACATCTACGAGCCGGTCAAGGAGATCGCTGATGAGGCAAGGGGGGTGGGGGTTGAGCTCCCGGAGATCAAGGTGGCTGTGAGGACGAGCGATTCTAAGGCAAGCGATAAACAGAGGATGCTCAGGGATCCGCCACACATACTGATAACCACGCCCGAGAGCCTAGCCCTCTCGCTGAACGCCCCTAGATTCAGGGAGAAACTTAAGAACACCAGAATCGTGATCGTCGATGAGATACACGAGCTCGCTTCAAGCAAGCGTGGAAGCCACTTAAGCCTCAGCATCGAGAGGCTTGAGAACCTGGCTGGAAGGGAGCTCCAGAGGATTGGTTTAAGCGCTACAATAGCACCGCTAGAGGAGGTCGCTTTATTCCTCGCCGGTTACAGGGATGACGGCCGGCCAAGAGACGCCGTCATAGTTGACGCAAGGTTCTCCAAGCCGATCGACATCGGAGTCGTAACGCCCGCTAAAGACCTCATACACACGCCTGCGGAGGTCGTGAACGAGGCTATCTACAAGGCTCTTACCTCGATGATAAAGAGGCATAAGACGACGCTCGTCTTCACCAACACGAGGAGCGCAACTGAGAGAGTTGTCTACAAGCTTAGGAAGATCATGGAGAGCGAGAAGGTTGTGGA
>Ga0209739_100703_pt1 | contig 12857 bp, 16 predicted proteins | sample JossMetagenome_2_FD_184729 | JGI IMG/M metagenome (GOLD analysis project Ga0209739, IMG submission 184729) | Hot spring sediment microbial communities from Joseph's Coat, Yellowstone National Park, USA - JC3_ASED (SPAdes) (version 3) | ecosystem: Environmental > Aquatic > Thermal springs > Hot...
TTGCCAGCCATGTGTCTCACCGAGAAAGAGAATTTCTTGCGGGTTTAAAAGAAATTTAGTTCAATTTTTCCCTATTGGTTACTCATAAATTTTTGGTTTTCAATTAGGACTCTTATCAGTGACCTATATAGTTTTGGATATTTAAAATTTTTATTTATTTTTCTTTTCAAGGTAAACTACTGTAATGTTGTAGTGGGAGAGAATGTCCTTGATTGACTCATGATCGCTGTCAAATGTTAGTAGTGTGGTTCCAGGGCCTGCAGAGGTAGCTATTAGGATATCGCTATCTGATATATTGAGCCCTTTTAATGACAATTCAGCCTTTATTTTGGCTGCTATTTCTGCTGTTTTGGTGTTTACTGGGTAGATTGTAAGCCAGCCTAGTATTTTTTCTAGCCAGTCCAGTTCGCTGGGGTCATGACGTCTCAAGTAGTATAGGAAAGCCCCCAAGTATAGCTCGTATAATGTTATGATTGAAATCCCGATATCTGAAGCATTTTCTATGCTTTTCTTGAATTCTTCCTGTGCTATAATATTTCCTCTTCTTACTTCTAATAGGAAGGATGTGTCAAAAACTATTTTCAACAAATCTCGCCCGTAAACCTTCCTTTCTTAGTTTAATTGCTTCTTCATATTCTTCTGGTGGGCTTCTTTTAGATAAGGAGATTATCATTTCTGCACGCTTTTTCACGTTTTCTTTTATAAGTTCGTCTATGACCTCTGTAAAGCTCTTTCTTCCCTTAATTGCTACAAGTTTATAGTATACTTCGTCGCTTATTGTTATTGTCTTCATGCATCATGTATTATACACGATAATATTTAAACTTTTCTTGCATGCAGGATGCTCTTCAATAAGCAAAATCTCAATATTTATATTAGAGCTTTTAGAGATAAAAATTGCTGATGAAGGTTTCTGGTTCTGAGCGGTGAGGAGAGCTTGATTGGCTGAAATACTTGTTCTCTGGTGATAGCCTTTATAAGAGGGTGAGGGATTTCTGGAGGAATAGAAGATAATTGTGTGTCCAGCGTCATTGGATAAGCTTCCACGCCGTGAGAAAAATACTAGGTGATATGCATGGCTGGGGTCGAGGAGAAGCTTCGCTCTGCATTGGCGAGGGTTAGGGGGTTTAGGGGCATTGTTGCAGTGGAGGATGGGAAGACCTGGATCGTGGGCGAGGTTGACAGGGAGAAGCTTCCCCTCATTCTCGACACGTTTTCTTTTTCTACCGAGCTTTTGAGGAAGGCTAGGAACATGGGTGTGAGGATACTTATAGCCGAGGGCAGCGGCTCGGGTATTGCCTATGCCAAGTACGGCTTTGGGAAGCAGGTTTTCGTCTTGTACAGGGACATGCCTCTCGGTGCTGTTTACTACGAGGTCAAGAGGCTTATGGAGGACCTAGCAAAGGGGTGAACGAGTGAGGGTAGTGGGGATAGCTGCACTGGGGACGGAAGCCCCTGCCGGCCTTGCGGATAAGGCTAGGAGGTTCGTGGGCCTGCTTGCCGAGAGGTGTGGGACAGGCCTCGTAGTTGCTGTCGGTGGCTACTGGGGCCTCATGAGGATTGTTGTCGACGAGGCTTTGGGGAGGGGCTTGGGGGTCCTTATTTTCCCGCCCCTAGAGCGGGAGGACGAGAGTTTCCCAGAGGGAGCCATAGTCGTAAGGACTGGCATGGGTTTTAGGGGTAGAAGTGTCGCGCTCGTCAGGACGGCGGACGTGCTGGTCGCTGTGGGCGGGGAGGCAGGCACGATTATGGAGATTGTTACCGCATATCTAGAAGGCAAGCCCGTATTTGTCTTGGGAGGTACGGGCCTATCGTCAGACAAGATGAGGGTCTATGAGCCATACGTTGATTCGAGGAGGTTGGCGGAGCTGAGGTTCTACGAGAATGTCGAGGAGCTAGCGGACAAAGTGTGCTCTGTGGTCTCTTCGAAGCATAAAGAATCCTTCTAGCTGACTCTAGCTTAAAACAACTGTCTATTCTTCGCCTGAGACTATTTTCTTTGCTTCCTCGACTATTTTCTCAATGTAAGGTAGCCTAATCTTAACTGCTTCTGAGTCGAATTTTGCCTCGTGGAACCCCCAGACGTGAAGCGCCCATGCAGTGTCCCAGGAGGCCATGAACCAGTCTCCCAGTTTGTGGCTAATTGCCTCGACAGCTTTTTCGAGGTCTGTGACTGTCCACCTATTTCTCTGCCTTACTTGTGCGAGCACGTCCGAGATGCCTAGGTAGAGGGCAAGTAGCTTTACAGACTCTTCTGCGGCTTTGTAGAGTTTTTCAGAGGCTTGGACAGGATTCTTCTCTACGAAGCTTTTGCCTTCCTCGAGAAAGCTTAGCGCCAGGTCTAGGTGCTTCTTGATTTCGGGGTCAAGAGTAGGGCGGCCAACTGTTGGCGCCTCTTTCCTTTGAGGCACGTATTTACTCGTGCTCACAACATTCACCTATAACATGGATCTCTTTCTGCCTATAAAGATACTACGTGGATGCTTTTAAGGCGAGTCTTACAGCTTCACGGTGGAGAGGTGTTTGCCATGCGACATGCTTTCCTATCCCGAGCTCAGTATCCTTCTCGGGTGGAGGGGTATCTATCCATAAGTCTGGGCTTCTAGATGGAACGTCGTCCACGACAAGGTTTCGTTCTACTAGCTTGTCGAGTAGCGGGATTCGTTCCCTAGTAAAGAGCGTGTCGGGGTCCTCAGTGGCGTCCGATAACCATTTCTTCTCATCCATGCTTAGAGAGTTTACAAAATACAGGAGCTTCCTCAAGCTGACCATTCTTTCTGCGGCCTTTTTGGGGGACCACTCTGCATCAGCGAGGACTGAAAGCATGTAGGGGTTTCCTCCCGTTATAAGCCATGCGTCTTCTGCCGTGAAACCAGGGGGTGGAGGATAGCCTCCTCTTTCCCAGTTTACTTGCTCGTATAGCTCCATAAAGCCCTCTCGAGACATGTTCCATAGCGGCGCAATATTTGCCCACCTGTGTCTCCCTATCTCAGACCTCGTTAATCCCTCACTAGTTGTGGCTACAGCCACAATGCTCTCGTAGCTTCTGGGGGGATACTCTATAAGGCTTAGAAGGCTCTTAACATACACTGCTACTTTTTCGAGCCCTAGTGATTGGAACGCCTCATCCATTAAGACGGCAACCTTCTTTTTACCAAGCCTAACCAGCTCCTTTACGAGGTCAATTACAATTGTTACAAGCTTGAGGCTCGTTACACCGGTAATGTCGGCCGCTGCATCGCTGAGCCTGTTTAAAACGCTTTCGACGTCAGTGTAGGACAAGTAGCTTCTATGAACCAAGTCAACATATATCACGTCGTACCCGGCGTCCTTAAGGATCTCGGCAGACTGTCTAAGCCAAGCGGACTTACCGCACCCCTCAGGCCCATATACTACTAAGGGAGCCCTTGTGCCTTTTCTGGCTATTTCTTCCACTTGTGCAAGAGCTCTTTCCCTATCGCTAAACTCGACTTCAATGCCGGGCGGTAGAAAGGGCAGTCTTATTCTTTTCATGCTAATGATTCCCTCAACAATCCCGAACTCTTTTACTCCAAGCTCTTATTTAAATACTTCGAGGAAACAAGCGTTACATTTTATTTAGGTCTCTCTTTGAGGGCATCATCTCAGACATTGCAAGATAAAAAGCTGACTGCTGGTTGAAACGTCTGCCTTGCATTAGACCCTCAGTGTGTCTGTTAACCTATGTCTTTTCGTTGAGGTCTCGGCTTGCATAAGTTCGTCCTGAGTCTGCATGTAGAGGCACTCGTAGAGCCCAGGTTTTTCTAGCAGGACTACGCCTCTTAATAGGACGTTAAGCCGGAATCTTGGAGGGAGCTGGTCTAGAGGGGCAACATCAACTGGCAATCCCAGCTCTAGCTCGAGGTCTACTCCAAGCCTTAGCAAGTCTTGGAAGGTCATCTTTTTTGAATACACAGCTATATCGATGTCTCTGAACTCTTCTGCATATGTAAAGCTCCCAAAGACAATTGCTAGCTCGACGCCGTGTTTAGCTAGAATCTCTCTGAGTCTGTCTAGGACTTTTTTTCTCTCTTCTTCAGACATTGTATAGTATCTATATCTCTCCTCTGACAATTTCGAGAACCACCTCTAGAAAATTCTCTATAGAATTAAAGTCGCTCTCAATGTTCTCATAGATTTTCCTGTCGTCAACAGTCCAGTACCTGTGTACAAGCAGGTTCCTCATTCTCAGAAATCTCAAAATGCTTTCGTCAACTCTCGTCATGCATGTATGAATGATTTATACCATTCATAAAAGTATCCCTCTGGAGCAATGCGTTGTGTGTTTTATTCTTTCTATAGTCTCCGGCAACGCTACTAAGGTGCTTTGGCGTCCTAAGCCTTTCGGGCCTAATCCAATTGTCCTGGCATTCTGATGCTTGTATAGTTTAGCGGGTAGATGGTTACTGTCGCTTGGGGATGTAAAGGTTATAATAGTGGCTTAATATTTCGTTGGGGATCTCACATGAAGTTGTCACCCGAGTGTGTGCCGTGCATTTATAGGACTAGGACAAGCGAGATTTTGGCTTCGAGTTTGCCGGATGACGAAAAGCTCAGGCTTCTCAGGGACTTTACAAAATATTACGGCGACTTGATTGATGATTCCTACACTGTTATCGTTGCATGGAAGGGGTTCAGAAAAGTAAAGGAGCTACTGAGGGAAACTGACCCATACAGGGAATACAAGGAGAGGAGCCATAGGATAGCTCTTGAACTATCTAGGAGCATTGAGGGAAGGCTGGAGGAGCTGAGCGGCTACGAGAGGTTTAGGTACCTGGTTGGTCTAAGTGTTGCGGCCAACCTCCTCGACCCGGGTTCGCCCAACAGCCTGGATCCAGAGGTTTTCTGGGAGAAGGCTTCTCAAATTAGGTTTGGCCGCGACGAGACTGATAGGCTCTACTTGTTGTTGCTCCAGAGCTCTAAGGTAACCTATGTTCTCGACAATTGTGGGGAGGCTGTTTTTGACTCGCTGGTTATACGTGACTTGAGGAGGATGGGCTTGAAGCTAAAGATCATAGTTAGGGGCGAGCCTTACCAGAACGACATCACATACCAGGAGGCATTGAGGCTGGGGCTCCAGGAGTACGGCGAGCTCGTGAGTACTGGGACAGATTTTCCCGGCATCGTTCCGGGCCATGTTTCCGAGGAGGCTGTCAAGGCCTTGGAATGGGCCGACATCGTTATATCCAAGGGGATGGCGAACTTCGAGTCCTTCATGTATGCCCAGCCAGCCGCAAACGTTTTTGTCCTGTTGATGGCTAAGTGTGGACCAATAGCTAGGGCCTCAAAAGTGAATGTTGGTGAGGCGGCAGCGTTCTTCCTCAAAGGCCCTCCGTCAATGCTGAACGCGGTTTAGTTTTCCCTTGTTTTTTCCTTGGACGCTACATTTTTTAATGATTGTTTGCTAAGGATAATTGTCTGAGATGGTTTAAATGAGTAAAGTCTCTCTGAAGGACAAGTTGAAAGACATTAAGCCCGACATTCCTATAGACGAAGATTCTCTCGTTAAATATGTCGAACTTCTAGAGGTCCAGTACAATACAAGTCTCCAGTTCAGCGACAAGTTCAAGCAGTTGCCCCTTGAGGATATCAAGAAAGGCTTCGCAGAGGGAAAGCCGGCCTACGTCTCTGCGCCTCTAAAGATAGAGGAAGAAGACCTTCTAGCCTCATACAAAACCATAATTAGTTTCCTAAGGGAGAACATTCCCGAGACAGTAGAGCCAATAGACAAGATAGAGGCTTCCCGTGAAAGTGGCGAGATAAAGCTCTCAGAACTCTCAGACGCACTATTTGCCGGAAACGAGGAACAGGTGCACGAAGCCGCGGAAAAAATCCAGGTCGACCCAGAGGTTCTAGAGGCAATCCTCGCCTGGTCAATCCAGCCAATTTTTGAGGCTTTTTCTCGCGCAGTAAGCGGCGAGACAGACTTCTCTTCTTGGCATAGCGGGAGGTGCCCCATCTGTGGGGGGCCGTCTAGGCTGGAATTTATAGATGAGGAGGGACATTCCCACCTTAAGTGCCAGTTTTGCGGCGCAGAGTGGAGCTACCCAGAGGGAAAGTGTCCATACTGTGGAAACGAGGAGAGTGAATCTATTATAGAGATACCTGTGAAGGGCGAGGACAAGTTTAGGTTGATGGCCTGCTACAAGTGTGGCGGTTACTGGAAAATTGTAGACGAGAGAAAAGTCGGCACAAATATCCCCAGGGCTCTCTACGATATCTGGTCTTTTAGACTGGATCTCTTGGCAAGCGGACAAAAATAGATAATTTTTTATCCAGTCACTGTTATTTTCCCGGCAAGGGTCAAGGGAAGGTAGAACCCTGTATAAGTGTTGATTATTTTCCTCGAGAATTCGAGTGTTTCTGCCGACTGGTATATGTTCCCGGCAACGCTGACTGGCTTGAGAGGCTTTAGTTCGCCGTTTTTCACTAGGTAGGGGTTAGTCGCTACGACACTAAAGTTTCCTGTGACATAGTTTACTGTGTGGACGCTTAGCAGGGTGCCGTCGACAACCACTTGCGCGTTTTCTATTAGCTCCTCATCGGATAGCTCGCCTCCCTGTATAATCATGTTTGACCGGGATACGGCATAGGATCCCCTCGCTTTCGCGGCGTTTCCAGTGCTTTTGACGCCCATTCTCCTAGCTGTATATGTGTTGTGGAGGAAGCCCTTTACGACGCCGTCTTCTACGAGGACAGTTTTCCTGCGCGGGACGCCTTCAGCGTCGAATAGTGCTGTTTCTAGTCCTCCAGGCAGAGAGCCGTCGTCTACGAGGGTCAGCTTCCCGAAGACTTTTTGGCCGGTCTTGTCCCTTAGAGGGCTGAGCCCCTCTAGAACATTCATTGCGTTGAGGGCTGGGACAAGTAGGTACTCAAGTAGCTCTCCGAGCGGTAGAGGCTTAAAGGCCACATTGCCACTTATTGTCGATCCAAGTTTCTCGCCCATTGCCGAGTCGAGGGCCATCCTGCAGGCCCTGTCTATTAGGTTGTTGAAGTCTAGGACTAGGCTTCGGGACTCTAGAAACGCAAAGCCTGTCCCCTCGTTCCCCGAGTGTGTCGCTTTTGTCGATAGCGACATGGACATGTAGGTGCCTCTCTGCTCTGCCGAGAGACCCCTAGTGTTTGCCACGTAGCTGTAGCCATAGGCAAGTGTTCCACCCGAGGCAGTTACCTTAACGTCCCTATATCTCTTGGGAACCTCGCTTATCAGGGAGCGGACTTGGTCTAGAAGCCATCCTGCCTCGAGGCTTACTATGCCCTCGTCGAAGCCTACCCAGCTATGTGTAGGCTTCTCTGGGTCTGGCAAACCGTTCCAGTGTGGGTCTTCTTCGGACACGCGTGCAAGCTGAACGGCTTTCTCGACCGTACTTGCCAGGGCATCTCTTTCAAGGGTAGAGGCAGTAGTTATTGCTACCCTTTTGCCTTTTGCTACCCTGATCCACACGTCGCTAGATGCCCTCGAGAGAGCCTTTGGATAGACTCCCTCGCTTTTTACAACCCTAGAGGTCGAAACGGTGAGGCTTACTTCTGCTTCGTCCGCGCCGAGCTCTAATGCGCGTTTCAGTATCCACTCAGCAATGGATTGAAACTCTTCTCTCATTTTTCACCACCCACCAGAAGCCTGGATACTCTAAGCGTAGGACCACCGTCGCCGACGTGCACCATTTGGCCCCATTTTCCACAGCCGCCGAAGGGGCTCGTAGATATTTCAACGTTTTTGCCTACTGCGTCGATGTATCTCAGCATTTCAAGTATGTTGCCTGCAAGGACAACGTCCCTAACTGGTTGCTTTATCTCCCCATTCTCTATTATGAATCCTATCCTAGCGTTAAATGTGAAGGTGCCGTCTTCCTCGACCTGTCCACCAGCTGGCTTGTCTAGTAGAAGCCCGTTCTTTGTGTCGGCAATTATCTCTTCTTCTTTCCAGTCTCCCGCCTCAAAGAAGGTATTCCTCATCCTCACTATGACGTCGTGCTCAAAGCTTTGGGCCCTCCCGTTTCCCGTAGGCTCCATACCAGTGAGTGCAGCGCTTTCCCTGCTATGCAGGTAGCCCTTAAGTATTCCCTTCTCGACTAGGACCGTTCTCTTAGTGGGTATCCCCTCGTCGTCTGCGAGAAACACGTAGCCTCCTCTCTCGTCGTAGCCAGAATCGACAATCGTAACTTGCTCGCTGGCCAGTTTTTCGCCAAGTCTTCCTACCAGGGGGCTTGAACCAGCAAATATGCCGTCGCCCTCTGTGAGGTGTCCAAAGCTCTCGTGCGCAAAGACGCCCGTGAGCTCTGGACGAGTGATTACTGTCTGGAGGCCTGCCGGGGGCCGCGATGCCTTTAATGCTAGCCTTGCATTCTCGTAGGCCTTCTCGGCTATGTTTTCAGGGGAGTTTTCGCCTGTAAAAGCCTCCAGTCCAAGCGACGCGCCGTAGGTTTCGGTGCTGTCTCCTACTTTGCCGTTTTCCCTGATTACGGCGGTTGCAGATATTCCTGTCACGAGCCTCTCTGCTGACACGTGTAGCCCGTCGCTTGTGTAGACCTCTATGACGCCATAGTAGGAGCCGTACCTCGCTATAGAAGAGGACACCTTTCTCTCGCTTAGGTAGCTGTATATCCTCTTTACAAGCCCAATTTTTTCAGTTAATTCTGCTTGGGAGGGGTGGTTCTTCACGTTTTCAATCTTGAAGCTCTTCTTGTATGGCTCTACTGTCGCTAGTTTTTTGCCAGAGCCAGAGAGGGATCTAGCAATTTTTACGGCCTCTTCCAAGGCCTTGAGAAGACCGTCTCTGCTTAAGTCGTATGTCGAGGCGAATCCAAGTCCCCCCTCGTAGATCACTCTTATACTTGCACCCTTGGTCTTCTGGTTCCCGAGAGAAGTGATGCGTCCGTTTACATAGGAGATGAACTCTCTAGTCGTGTCCTCAAATCTTACCTCGGCAAAACTGGCTCCCAGGTGGCCCGCTTTTTCAAATAGAATCTGGGCTATGTCTTCATGCATCGTTTAACATGCAACATGCATATACAAATTTTTAGCGCTAACATCAATAACAGTATAAACTTTGATGGTGGAGAAGGACTATGGCTCGGCTACGCGACCTGAATGGTGGCCTCTACTGGTCCTCGTGCCCGGACACGGAGACTCTAAGGCAACTAGCAAAAAGGGGGCTAGGCCTCGTTGTAGATTTGACTGAGAACGAGTGTAGATACGAGTTGCCCAGCACAGTAGAGAAAATCAGCTACCCCATACCTGACTTTTCGTTTAGGGCTTTCGAGGGCGTACTCTACAAGGCTGTGCTCCCAGCCTTGGAGGCCCTGCGCAGTGGGAAAGGAGTCTTGATCCACTGCTATGGCGGGATTGGAAGGAGTGGTAGCACTGTGGGTATGCTTCTGGCACTGAGAGACAATGCGTCGCCCGACACGATTCTGGGAAGGCTCAGGTCGCTTGGCTACGTTAACGAGACAATATCCCAAGGTCTAGCTCTCAGGTGGTTCTTCCGCGCCATCAAAATAACTGATCTGCCATTCCTGAAGAGGTTACTTGAAGAAGTGGAAAATACTGGCTATTGGGGCTACCTTGACCATGCCTCAACGGTTGCAGGTGTTGCTCTCGACGTACTAGATGCTCTTCAGGACAAGTACCGCTTCACCGCTCATGACAGGCTAAACACCTATGTTGCGGCTCTCCTGCATGATATTGGACGTGTATGGGGACGAGAGGAAGACCACCACATTATTGGGGCCGAATATGTTAAGAAAGCTGATTTTCTAAGAGACAAAGTAGACTTGGACATTGTCTCAAAGACCATCTTGTATCACAGGAGGAAGACCAGAATTACAGAGGATCAAAAGCTTGCCTCAATGGGAGTCAAGGCTCTAGTCATTGCGGCTGCGGTGCGTCTTGCAGACTCCTTTAAGAATGCCTACAAGGGTGAAGGGATATATGTGGGAACTGAGATGGCTAACGATAAACTCGTCGTGAAGATAAATGGCTACATGCACGAGGAAGTTGATTTCGATAAATTCTATGAGAAGGCAGAGGCACTAGAGGAGGTAACAAAGATAAAGGTCGAGGCAGCAGAAGAGTTCTAGCCAAAAGTTTAAAGATATGCATGGCTTTCTTATTAATAGGATGAGTGAGTCTATCAAGGGGAAACCATACATCAAGGAGGCCAAGTTCTGGGCCACCATACCTGGAAAGCCAGGATACGTCCAGTGCAACCTTTGTAGCAGGAGATGCGTTATTGCACCTGGCAAGTTCGGCGTGTGCGGTGTCAGGAGAAACATTGAGGGAAAGCTCTACACGTATGTGTATGGATTGTTAACGGCGGCAAACCTCGACCCCATAGAGAAGAAGCCCCTATCACATTTTTATCCGGGGAGCGCTGTCTTCTCGATATCGACCCCGGGCTGCAACTTTTACTGTCAGTTTTGCCAGAACTGGGAGATAAGCCAGAGCAGGCTCGAGAGTGGTCTTTATGGCGAATATTATCCTCCAGAGGAGGTTGTCAGGGAGGCTAAGCGGCTCCGGGCAGATGGCATCTCGTATACATACAACGAGCCGACGATCTTCTACGAGTACATGTATGACGTCAGCCGTCTGGCAAGGAAGGATGGTCTATTCAACACTATAGTGACTAATGGCTACATGACGCCTGAGGCTCTCGAGGAATTTTACCCATACCTAGACGCCGCAACTGTAGACTTCAAGGCCTCTGGGGACCCAGAGTTTTATAGGAAGTATATGGGGGTGCCAGACCCTGAACCCATAAAACAGACACTGGTAGAGCTCAAGAAGAAGGGTGTACACATCGAGATAACCGACCTAATAGTGCCAAACGTGGGCGACGACGAGGAAAAATTTAGGCAACTAGTTGCCTGGATCCTAGAGAACCTTGGAGACGAGGTTCCACTCCACATATTGAGGTTTTATCCACACTATAAAATGATAGACTATCCCCCAACAGATGTATCAACACTAGAGGACATGGCAAGCATCGCCAAGGAAGCAGGGCTCAAATACGTTTATATCGGCAATGTCTGGGGGCACCCACTAGAAAACACCTATTGCCCCAAGTGTGGAACCAAGGTCATAGAGAGGAAGGGCTTCTTTATTACCAAGTGGAACCTTACCGAGGACAACAGGTGCCCTGTCTGCGGGACAAAAATAGACATAAAGGGAACATACAGAAAAAGATACTGGGACAACTTCTTCTATTAACGGAGCTTTATGCTTAGCCCTGCACCCTCCTTTTTCTTTCCAGGGATTTCTACGTGTCTCCAATCGGCAACTTGTCCGACTTTTCTCCCCCTCTTTTCCATCACATATGCATATGCACTTAGCGCGGCGCACGCGCCCATCCCAGCGGCTATCACTGCCTGCTTGTGAGGCATCTCTGAGACGTCGCCCGCAGCAAAAATTCCGGGCTTGCTTGTCCTGCACATCTTGTCTACAACGACTTCTCCCTTCTCGTTTAGCTGGACTAGACCCTTTAGAAAGTCTGTCTTTGTAACATAGCCCATCTCGACGAATACTCCATCAACCTCTAGAGTTTTTAGCTCGCCTGTCTTTTTGTTCCTGACAACTAGTGCTTGGACTCTTTTATCGCCTTTAACCTCTACGGGCTCCGAGAAGGGGACTAACTCGACGTTTCCCTTAGACATGGCCTCATTAAGTAGTTCCTCTTCCTCTAGGGGCTTTTCGCCTGGGAAGACCCAATAGACTTTACTTGCATAGTCTCTTAGCCGGACAATGTTCTCGTAGTTATGTAGCCCCCAGCCCACGAGTACGACTTTTTTACCCCTGTAGAGCGGGGCGTCACATATGACGCAGTATGAGACTCCTTTTCCCTTTAGCTCTTTTTCCCCTGGTACACCCATCTCCTTGGGGCTCTTGCCGAAGGCGAGGACAACTGCCTCTGCCTGGAACTCGTTGCCAGAAGCTGTTTTCACTGTGAAAAGGTTTTCCTGCTCGGCGATGCTGGTGACCTCGTCGAAGAGTATTTCTGCACCGTATGTCTTGGCTTGCTCCTCGACTTTTCTTATGAGCTCCAGCCCGCTTATGGACATAAAGCCTGGAAAGTTCTGTATCTCGTTTGTCAGAAGGAGCTGTCCGCCTAGATCTGCACTTATAACTAGCGTAGATAGTTTCTGGCGGGCCGCGTATAGGGCCGCTGTTAGCCCCGCTATACCTGCACCCACAATTATTACGTCATACTTCTTCATACTTGATCACATCATATAGCTGTGGAACCCCAATAAAAGGGTTTTTAATCTCGAGTTTCTTTCTGTTAACCTATGCCTGCAGAAGTAGTGTCGTCGAAAACAGTGGCTATCAGAGTTGTCTCAGCACTGGTCATACTCCTTGTTCTACTTTGGCTTTTCTCGACAAGCCTCTTCATACCTATAAGGATATACCGGGAGATATACCTTGGAAACATTATTGTGGCTGTTATTGCTTTTATCTTCGCATTGAAAGCAGAGGAACTTGCAAGCCCTCTCTCCAGCGAGGTCTCTCTTAGATTTAGGCTGAACTCCCAGAAAATAGGTGGGACGCTTAAATGGGGCTTGAGGCTTATCTCTCTAGCTGTCCTCTACGTAGGTCTCCACGGAGTCCTCTTCCAGATTTTAACCTGGTACTTCGAGCACAGTGTCTCAAGCACGATATACAATGCAGTCTTCGTCGTCACGGGCTCTGTCATCGTTTACCAAGTAATAAAGGCAATCACTTCCTAAACTTTTCCAAGTATAGTTCGAGATACGTTTTTGGAACAGGTTCACCCAGCCCAAGTAGACTAGCTATCTCCCGTACTGCTTCAAGCCCACCACCCTTATCCTCTATCTCCACAAAGT
>Ga0209739_100704_pt1 | contig 12842 bp, 11 predicted proteins | sample JossMetagenome_2_FD_184729 | JGI IMG/M metagenome (GOLD analysis project Ga0209739, IMG submission 184729) | Hot spring sediment microbial communities from Joseph's Coat, Yellowstone National Park, USA - JC3_ASED (SPAdes) (version 3) | ecosystem: Environmental > Aquatic > Thermal springs > Hot...
TCTACCCCTTTGAGAGCCCCCTCCACGACATTTTTGTCCCTTATGTCTCCCTTAATGAACTCTATAGAGCCGAGGACGTCTCTGATATTTTCTAGGGATCCGTTTGACAGGTTGTCAAGTACCCGTACGCTGTATCCCGACTTGACGAGTTCTTTTACGAGGTGGCTCCCGATGAAGCCGGCGCCTCCAGTTACCAGTATCGTTTCTGGCATTTATTTTCTCAAGGCTAAACAAATTTAAAATTTTTAAAAATAGTGTCGCCTGTATATGCGTGTCTAGCGAGGTACGCAGGCTTGCCTACCCCATGCTTGTGGGTGTTATAGCAGACTCTATCCTCAGCTTTGTATCGCTACTCGCAGTATCCAGGCTCTCTAAGACAGCTGTGGCCGCAACTGGCCTAGCGTCGTACCTCTTCTTCATAATCAATGCTGGATCGATGATCTTTACAGGCGGAGTGATGGTTGTATGCTCCCAGGCTATAGGGAGTGGTCGACGCGACATACTTGAAAAGGCAGTGGGAGAGACACTTACAATAGCCCTCATAGTTACACTTGTCGTTTTCGCGAGCCTGCCTCTTTGGCTAAAAGGCTATCTATATCTTGTATCTCAGGGGAACTCCGAAGTTGTTGAGGCCGGCTATGAATACACGTATGCAAGACTGCTTGGCTTGCCAGCAATACTCATCAATTCGGTTCTGGGCGCCATGTATAGGAGCCTTGACAAGCCATGGCCGCCAAGCATCTATTCGTTAATAAGCCTAGTTGCGGGAGCAATACTTATACCCTCCCTAACTCTCGGGCTTTTTGGCCTACAGCCCCTCGGAGTGTATGGCGCGGGCCTAGCATCCGGCGTTGCAAGTCTATCCGGTCTCTTGGCGTACCTGTTTTTCCCCCTTAACGTCTCTCTGAGGCCCCGCCTCCCATCAACTACCGGGTTGCGCGTCCTATATGTCGGGTTGCCAATCGCGTCTGAGAGGATTGTTGCGAGCCTAGCCCAGAACATATACATAAACGCTGTAGCCAGGGGTGGGACAAACGCCCTCGCCGCACACAATATTGGGATAACTATTGAGAACCTAATTATTCAGCCTAGCTTTGCAGTCAGCACGGCGACTCTGATAAAAACAGGTCAAGGCACGGGAAGGCTAGACGAGAATATGACAAACAACGTGTTGCGGGAAGGTGTGAAGCTAGCTACCACTTGGATGGGAATAGCTACCATGATCCTCATAGCTATATCGCCTTTTGCTGGAAACTTTTTCACGGCCGACGCTGACGTGGCCCGTCTAACCACTATCTATATGGTGCTCGCAGCGATAAGCGAGATAGGGTTCGGGATAAGCCAGGCATACTTTGGGGCGATCAGGGGGATGGGAAGCGTGTGGATACCATTCATACTTAGTAGCTTCTCGGTAATCTTCCTGCGTGCTTTGCCCGCACGGCTTCTATCCATCTATTTTGGAGCTGTCGGTGCATGGGTCACACAGAACACGGACATGTATGGGAGAGCCTTTTTGTCCTATGTTGTCTGGAAGAAGCTTGGCGTCAAAAAACTGATGAAAAGAGTTTACTAAAGCTTTTTAGGTCTCAGCGGGAGTTTTGCCCTGGGTTTTTATTATTGGCTTTGCCCATTTTCCTAGGCTTACCCAGAGAAGCATGATAAGACCACCAACAACATTGCTAAGCATTATGCCTATCCACAGGCCCCTGGGACCCATACCCATTAGGAATGCAAGTAGATATGAAAGAGCTATTCTGAGAGCCCACAGCCTAAACATCCCGAGGACTGTGGGGATAAGCGTGCTTCCAGAGCCCCTCCCAATATTCATCCCGGCAATAAACATTGCGAAGAAGGGAAGCCCAACAAGTATAGTGTCTAGAAACTCCATCGAAAGCGATTGTACCTTTGGGTTGGAGGTGAATACACTTATTGTGGAGAGCCTGAAGGGGTAGATAACTGTCACTCCTAGAGCAACAATAGACGCTATGAAAAGTGTTCCCTTAATTGCCGCCTCCCTTGCACGTTTTATGTTTCCGGCTCCAAGGCTTTGTCCAACGATTATGGCTATTGACCCCAGCAGGCCCCACATTATCCCGTCGGCCAAGTCTAGAACTATCATGCCTATAGAATATGCCGTGGCTACTAGGACACCGAACTCATTCACCATTCTCTGCTGGATGACAAATGCAAGGCTATTTGTAGACATTGAAAGCGTGACGGGCCCCCCTATCCGGAGAACTTTTACAAGCCATTCCCTTGGAAAATCGAGAACCAGCGAAGGCATAGCCTCGGGTATCCTCCTTTTAATCAATGTGTAAAGGCCAATTATCGACAAGGATAAGCCGATAGTGTCAGTAAGAGCAGCTCCCATTGCCCCGAACCTAGGCACGAAGCCAATACCAAGGATAAAAACGGGGTCCAGAACCGTGTTCACAGTTACAGAGGCGATGTTGATCAAGGAGGGAAGCCTAGTTTCACCAATACTGTTTACAATTAGGCTGAGAGACATTGAGATGCTAGATAAAATAATGTTAAACCCTGAGACAAGCGTGTAGCGCATAACTTCATCCCTTATCTCGGGCGGGGTAGCCACGATATAAGTGAAAATGTAGTCCCGCAAAGCCAAGAATAACGTAGCAACTGAGACCCCAATTATTAATGACGCTGTCAAAATCCTAGAGGATTCCCTCTTCACTTCACGATACATGCCTGCACCCATATACTGCGAGACAAAAGCCGCCCCAGCAGTTGAAACAAGAGAGTTCAATGCTCCGAAAAGCATCTGAACAGGAAAAACCTGCCTTGGAACAGCTACAGTCAACTGGTCATAGAGAACAAGCCAAAAAGAATTCAAGACACTATACATGACGTTAACCAGCTGTGCAACCATCGGGCCAGCTCCTAGGCTCAGCAAAGTAACTATGACAGACCCTTCAAGCACTTTCTCCCTGTAATTCTCAAGATTGTGACGAGGCATATATTATACCCACAGATCCTACATGTTTCTAGCAACTATCTCTCACTAAATCTCACCCAAAATTAAAATTTTTTTATTTGTAGCAATAAGTGGATTTTACAAAATTATAAACTAGAAAGAAAAAAATAGATAACCTAAGAAAAATAAATATTTTAGAGAAAGCTATATCTTGAATGCTATTTTCTGAACTACCGTTGGTCTTCTGCAGTCCTCACACAGGAAACTAGCGTGTGCTTGAAGTAAATTGCTGGCTACATATAGATTATGTAACGTTAACCTCACCAAATAACTCTATCTCAATTTTATGTGAAAGAAAGTTAGCATTTAGGAAGGAAATGCCATTAAAACCTGTAAATGTTTTCCTTTTACCTCCTATAGTAACTATAGTTAGGCTGTTTCCTTTAATATGGAGCTGTATAACCTCTTCAAACTTTTCCTGTGTATTATTATATTTTACAGTTACATCACTCTCACACATTTCTTCTCACCTTCCTTTTAAGGTATACATGCAAAGTTTCTCAACATCCTGCCAGACAATAGTGTTTCGCAAGCTCTCAACACCCGCACCTATCTGCTCAATTTTCTCGATTAGAGGATCATGCCGTATGACAAAAAAGGGAGGAGTATTTGTAAAAACTTTTCCAAGAAGCTTATCGACTACCGATAGATCCTTCACTTTGTTTAGCGCAAGAATATTTTCCTTCACCTCGAGCTTCTCACTAAAATCAAATATTTGTTTACAAGCGTCTAAAGACTTTATAGTAGGCTCAGCAACGCAAATATTTCTATCGAAGTACTCTGCTAGGCCTCTGCCAAATACTTCAAGACCAGCCTCCGAATCAACAATGACTATGTCTTTTTCGGTTAAAAGAACATGTCTCAGAAAGACCTTTGCCAATGCAATCGCCGGGCACATACATCCTTCCTTAGGTTCCTCAATTCCCCCGACAACTACCAATCGTAAGCTCTCGTTAATTTTGATTCCTAGTTTGTCTACCAAATCATCAACCTTTGGCGTTAGTGAGAAGAAAATTCCCCAGCCCTCACCTGGCGCGGCTCCTGTTCGTTCTCGAATAAGTTCATCATTTTTTGTTAGGGGTATGATTTTCTCAGAAAATTCTCGCGGAAGACCGAGGCTTTGAGCTAGATTTGGATAAGAATCAGCATCCATCAGGAGAACATGATAACCCATATTTGAAAGCTGGAAACCCATTATGGATGCAACCGTGGTTTTTCCAGTTCCACCCTTACCAGTAACTATTATACGCATGCTTTACACCCATATTAGAAAAATTTTTATAAGGCATGATTTACACAGGCCAACCAAGTTTTCTTCTTTTCTCTCTTATAACATTAATTATTGTCTCTGCTGCTTTTACTGGGTCAGGTTCAACATAGAATTTCCCGCCTAAAATGCCCTCAATATCCTCTGTAAGAATCTTTGTGACTTTTTTGCCTCCCAAAACAGGTGGTATAACACCTAAATGAACGAAAACACCGCTTGCAACGAAGTAAGTTCCAATCGCGACTGCCTTTTCGCTCATCGGTTCAGGAGCTGATCCAGCAACAGGCAAATCGGGGATGTCAACTCCGAGAGCATCAGCGAGTGCTCCCAGAACTAAGAGTATACGGCTACAGTCTACACAGCTACCCATGTGGAGAGCAGGAGGAATTCCTAAAGCTTGACATACCTTTCTCAGGCCGGGTCCAGCTTTTTCGGCAGCCTCTTTAGTGAAGATTCCATGTATAGCTGCGGCGTGAGCCCAGCATCCAGTTCCTACTACCAAGATGTCGTTCTCAATGAGTTTTTGGGTTAGGGTTATATGGCTAAAGTCCTGTTTAACCTTGACATTGTTACAACCAACTATTGCTACTATGCCTTTTATCGTACCATCTTTCAAGGCATTTATTAGTGGGTCAAGAGTTCCTCCAAGTATGTTTAGTAGTGCTTCTACACTGAAACCAGCCATTGCCTTAGACTTGTGTTTAGGAATATAGACCCTCGCTTTATTTCTGCGAGGATAATTCTCAATTGCAATGGTAACAATTTTCTTTGCAATTTCGTCGGCGTTAGCAGGGTCGAACTCTATATAAACAGCCCCAGGTATTTTTGCTTTAGGTTCCGTAGTTATCAGCTTTGTGTGGTAGCAGTCGGCAAGAGTGGCAAGAGAAGGCATTACACATTGATAGTCAACAATCATTGCTTCCACGGCACCTGTTATTATGGCAAGTTCCTGTAGTAATAGGTTGCCTATAACCGGTATGCCTAGCCTCATGAGGACTTCATTTCCTGTACAACACATACCTGCTACGTTTACACCTTTGGCACCATACTTTCTAGCTAACTCAGTCATTTCAGGGCTCATTGCTACCTCGGCTATCTTCATAGAGAGAACCGGGTTGTGTCCGTGAAGCACTATGTTAACGTAGTCTTCTTTTAGGACACCCAGGTTAATTACATATTCTATTGGTTTTGGTGTACCAAAAAGGATATCACTAAGCAAAGTCGCCATCATGGAGCCGCTCCATCCATCAGCCAAGCTTGTACGTGCACCATGAAGAAGTAGATTCACGGGATCTGCATCAACACCCATATGTGTTCTATGCATACATTCATTAACTTCTCGGTCAATCGCTCTGGGCATTACTCCTGCTTTTTGCCACACTTCTTTCCTTCTCTTGGGTGCTAGAGCCATTATTAGACGTAAAGGTTCTTCATCGTGTTTACCAAACTCGTGCGCCAGAACATGGGCGACATCCCTAGCAATTTCTAGGGTGTCTCTTCCATCTGTTGGGATTCCCAGACTCTTCGCTACCGTTAAAAGTTTTTCAACATCCTGGATAGAGTAGGATTTAGTTTTTCCTTCAGCTACGAGCTCAAAAACATGGACAATATCTCTTGCATGATCGCTATGTGATGCAGCTCCAGCAGCAATCATTCGCAAAAGATTTCTTGCAACGATAGTATCTGCGTCTGCACCACATACTCCTTTTTGAGGTCCATTTCCGAAGGGATCGATACGGCAGGGTCCAAGTAAACAGTTACGACAGCATACGCCGAGCAACCCAAATCCGCACTGAGGTTGCTGGGCTAAATATCTGTGCCAAGCAGTTTCAACGCCTTCTTTTTCTGCCTTCTCGATAAGCTCTTGAGCAGCTGGATTTAGAGAGGCTTGCACAGCGGGTACTTTTAAAACAATATTCCAATTTTCAATTTTTTTCCCACTCATCTTATACCCACCCCACAGTTTTATACATTTCCCTTAGGGTATTAGGGCTAATAATTTCTTCAAATTTTGTCCTTGTTGACGCGCGCGCTTTAGACCTGAGTTCATCTAATGTTCCAAACTGCAATGCACCAGTTGGACAGGCCTCTACACAAGCAGGAAGTAAACCAGCTCTCACCCTATCTACACAGAAATCGCATTTGACAGCTATTTTTAACTCGGGATGCATTTGTATAGCTCCAACGGGACATGCGTCAACACACAAGCCACAGCCTGCGCAAAGGCTATCGTTGATGAGTACAAAGCCTTCAGGCGTTTGGAAAATAGCCTTCGTTGGGCATACAGCTAGGCAGGGAGGATCAGGGCAGTGTTGACAACGCACTGGCATATTGTAACTGTCTTTGAGTAGAACCCTTATTCGCTGTATTGGAGAAGGTGTCTCGAGCGAAGCATAATATAGATCTTTGGATTTAGAGTGTTCCACAGCACAGGCTATTTCGCAAGATTTACAACCTGTGCATAGTTTTGGATTGGCAATTATTAATTTTTTTTCTGTTTTCATGTTTAACAATGAGATAATTGAGAGAAGAATATTTAAAAATTCCGAGATACGCTATTTTAGAATCTCCCTCTGAATTCGAGTAACAATTAAGTATAATTCGGGTTATTCTTATTTGGCGAGGTCTTCATAGATTTTAAAAATTATTTTTCTATAGGTTTCTAAGATTTGCAAACCTAGTTCCGATAAATAGCTTCTCCCCCTCATTTTTCCGCCCCTTATAGTTGTTACAAGTTTTTTCCCCAACTTTTTCTCGAGTAAAGCTATTTTTTGAACACAGGATGAATAGGGAATTCCAGTGCTTTTGCAAGCTACCTTTAAGGAGTTGAAAGTCTGTATAGCTTCCAGGAGCTGTATTGTTGTTTGATCTATTTCTACTCCTTTAAGTTCTTCTCGCAAAATTACATCGACTTTGGGAATAAAAATAAACTCATTCAAAGGTAAATTCTCAGGCATGAAAATTATCTTTCTAAGAATTTCGATATCAGCTTCCTCAATTTTTACCTTGAACTGGCTTTTTGGATGTTTAGCTAGTTCACCAACAGGAGAAAGGTAAAGGATATTTGATAACACTGGTGGTCTTATCATAAGACTTGCCGGATATCCATCGATATATGCTCGAGAAATCCTGTAACCATACCTAGAACTATATGGAAGACCTATATTCTCTCCACCCACTCTTAATGCAAAAACGACGGGATCCATGGAGTTTGAATAGCTGTAAGGTGTTTCACCGATCCAAATTTTTAGACCTAATCTTTTTGCAACTGGAAAAACCTTTTGAAAAGTTCTGTAGCTTGAATTGTTTAACTCCGATATAAACCAAATGCCAATGTCTACGTCCATCGAAGACAAAAGAGTATAGATATCATTTTCTGGGACTGTGGCTTCATGATGCATGATAAATACAATGTTAGAAACAAACCCGGATTGGAGGATTTTTCTTTGCTTAAGTAAATTTTTGGTCTCACTTATTGGAAGAAACAAGGATATTTTTCTTGCTCTATCATAAAACAATGACAAGAGAGAGTCTATGTAGGCTTTACTATACCATTCAGTGCAAATCAAAATCATGTCTTCAATAGTTCCTATCATTTCTAGAAGGTTTCGAACATGTTCCTGACTTAACTTGGCTTCACCGGTGTTCTTGAAGGGGCAGAAGGGACAAGTGTATGCACATTTATTAGAGATAGAAAGTAGCATTGTCTTCAGCATATTTATCTACTCGAAGAATACCTCAAACCCGCAGAAAGAATATCCTGTGCTAATACAGTATTTTCCATGTACAGTACAGGATCCGTAAAGCTTCGTTAAAATACCTTGGAGAACACCCGCTTCAAAGTCACATAGTGCTCTATTTATGTTTGGAATCCCATAGCAACTAATGCACTCGTAAATGTTAAGCTTCATGTAATCCAGTTTTTCAGTTATCACATCTAAGAGACCAATGCGGTATAAAGGTAATGCCAGCAATGCGTCATCCAAACTTTTAATTTCTCCGTTTTTGACCATTTGGCTTCCCAGATCATAACCCGCTTTATGCATGACAACAACTTCTGATGCAAGATGACTATTTAACAAACTAAATAAGATTGACCTGTATAGGTTTACGTAATAAGTGTCTGATTCATCGATTGATGAAAAGAAAGGACGGCTAACTCCCATGAAATCTTCATATCTAATTGTTTCAGCTATGGGGCGGGGAGGATGCGAAAGCTGTATTTCTTCATAATACTTTTTGCGCCACGAGTAAATACTTTCTTTTATTTTTGTCAAAAATTCATCTTTATGTATAATAACTAGTGGTTTTGCAAACATTGTATTCTCGTCAAAGCATTAATACTTAATTATTATTAAACTTTTTTTCTTCGTTACGAGCATATTTCATGGCTTGTGCTTACAATTCGTGGATTTCACTCATGAGCTATTTGAGTAGAAATCGAAAGTAAAGAATAGCCGTCATCTCCAACCCTGTATGCAGCCATATTGAGACTCGAGGGAGAGTAGCCCACTATGAGCCATACTTCTCCTGGACACTCTAGCATCTTGTGCCTGTCGGATGGCGAGGGCAGGGGCTCCGCGTCTGGGTGGCTGTGGTACAGGCCGATGTATTCTAGGCCCTGTTTCTGTGCTTCGAGTATTTTTCCTATCCATTCTTTTTCGTCTATCCAGAACTCTGTCCTTGACTCCTTTATGTTTCTGAGGGGGAGTATCCTCGTAACTATTGCTATGCCGTTTTCTATTTTTCCGAGGAGTATTCCGCAAGCCTCTAATGGGTACTTTTCTGATATGTGGTGGTATAGGTCCAGATATGCTTCTCGGGAGAGCCTCAGAACGTATATCTTAACGATTGGGATGACTGAGTGGTCTATTTGCAAGTTCATCCCCGTGTCTCGTCTTGAGTGAGATATGTTCTCTTTGCAGGAGGATAAGGTGGTAGGGAGTCATTTTTGTTCCTAGTAGATCTTCACGTAGTCTACTTCTATACATGTTGTGTTTCTGTTTTCCTGTGTCAGGTGCCTATAGACTCTTCCAGCGTCCCTCGGGTTATAGCCAAATACGGCATTGTCTATCCAGATGTCTGCTCTGGCTTTTGTCCCCTGGGCTGGCGGAGGTAGCCTTGCAACTAGGTTGCCGTCTATGTGGAAGTTTACGCCTGTTTTTCTCCACTCAACCTTGTAGATGTGCCACTCAGTGGGGTCGAGCGTCTGGAGTGACGGTTTAGCGGAGTGTATGAGGACGCCTAGCTTTCCAAGTGTCAAGCGTGATGCATAGCTGAGAAGTGCAATGTTGCCCCTATAGACCTTTATGGGGTAGAGGTGTTTTCCTACCTGTGCAAAGAAGCCCTGAAGCATGTATGGGCCCCTGCTCTGCAGGTGGATAAACCACATACACATGTTTTTGTCGAACTGCATCGTGTGGTTCCAGAAGCCCCAGCCGGCGCTCCCATAATGGATCCCAGTCATTCTTAGCTTTGCCTCGAAGGTTTTCTCGACCCAGGGAAGGTCATCGAATAGCCCATCTGAGAGCTCTGCGTTTGAATAGTAAAGTGCCTCTGTCGGGCCACTGCAGAGTCTTAGGATGCTTTTTTCCTGGCTAATCGATGCATAGTTATCTGTCCTATAGTTCCAGTGGTCGCTTTCTCCATTAAAGTCGTCAAAAAATTCGACAGGGCTTGTTTCTCCCATCAGGATATAGAGTCACGAGAATATTTTAATTTTTTTGTCTAAGTTTTATGGCTTCCTATAGGATAGGAATGCCCCTTGTCTTTCCAAGATGATCCCTTATTGCTCAATGTTAAGATTTTTTAATAGGTTCTTGATATAGGTAAATGTGAGATTCCCAGGTTTAATTGAGAAAGCGTCTCTAGAGGACCCTCTACGCCTACTTGCAACGTTCTGCAGTGAGGAGCACCTAGATAGGCTCAAAGAGATAAAGAATCCGAGGCTCTGGAGAGACATAGCAGAGGTGGCGCTCGTAGCTAGGCCTGCAAGCATATATGTAAATACGGGTAGCGACGAGGACAAGGACTATATCCGCAAGAGGGCACTTGAGGGCAGGGAGGAATATCCTACAGTGCATCCCATGCATACAGTGCACTTTGATGGGCCAAAGGATCTTGCACGTGACAAGGGGAATACGAGGATACTTTATCCTGGAGGCAGGCAGGTCCCCCTCATCAACACCTTTGACCGCGACGCTGGGCTAGGCGAGATAGGAAAGCTGTTTAAGGGAGTGATGAGTGGAAAAGAAATGTTTGTGTCCTTCTACCTCTATGGTCCCAGATACTCCAAGCTGTCTCTTTACGGTGTCCAGATAACTGACTCTGCCTATGTGGCTCACAGCGAGGAAATTCTCTACAGAAACGGCTACTGGGACTTTGTAGAGAAAGGTGAAGAACTGGAATACATGCTCTTTATTCATTCTGCCGGCGAGCGCGACGAGAACGGCTGGAGCAAGAACGTTGAAAACAGGAGGATATTCATTGACTTAGAGGGAAACTCTGTATACAGTGTCAACACGCAGTACGCCGGCAACACTGTTGGCCTGAAAAAGCTCGCGCTTAGGCTTGCTGTCTACAAGGGCTATAGGGAAGGCTGGCTTGCAGAGCACATGTTCATTGTTGGAGTGAAGGGGAGGGGTGGAAGAATCTCTTACTTCACGGGAGCCTATCCTGCAGGATGTGGTAAAACATCTACAGCTATGATTGCCGACACTGTAGTTGGAGACGACCTAGCAATAATACATGCGGTGAATGGTGAGGCTAGGGCTGTAAACCCAGAGGTTGGCATGTTCGGAATCATAGATGATGTTAATCCGCGGGACGACCCAGAAATCTACAGCATACTTGTAAACCCCTCTGCAGAAATAATATTTAGCAACGTCCTGCTGATGGAGGACGGCAATGTCTGGTGGCGCGGGAAACCAGGAGAGCCGAAAAAAGGCATCAACTATGCTGGGGAATGGTGGCCGGGAAAAAAGGACGAAAACGGAAAAGAAATACTTCCCTCCCATCCAAACGCGAGGTTCACTGTCAGCATAAGGCACTTGTCAAAGCTTGACCCAAGGATAGACGACCCGGAAGGCGTCCCCGTGTCTGGCTTCATTTTTGGAGGCAGAGACCCCTCGACTCTGCCACCCGTCCTGGAGGCCTTCGACTGGAAGCACGGAATAGTAACAATGGGCGCATCGCTTGAAAGCGAAAGGACAGCGGCTGTCCTTGGCCAGGTAGGTGTAATGGAGCTAAACCCCTACGCCATTCTTGACTTCTTGCCAATCTCTGTCGGAGCCTTTACAGCTCTTCACTTTGAATTCGAGAAGAAGCTTGCTAGGCCTCCGAAGATATTCAGCGTGAACTATTTCCTACGTGAAGACGGAAAGTTCCTAGCCGAGAAAAGGGACAAGATTGCCTGGCTAAAATGGATGGAGCAGAGGGTACACGGCGAGGCTCAGGCCATAGAGACGCCTGTAGGCTATATCCCGACATACGAGGATCTAAGGGAAATCTTCGCAAGGGAGCTGGGGAAAGAATTCAAAGAAGACCTCTACGAGAAAATGTTCACAATACGTGTCAAAGGCTTCCTCGAAAAAATCGAGAGAGCTACAAAGATATATTCCACTATCCCAGACACTCCCAGAGAATTTTTCGAGATAATGGACAAGCAGACCCAGAGGCTCAAAGCTCTAGAAGCAATGCACGGGCAAAAGGTCAGTCCCTTCAAGTTTGACAAAAAATAGCATCCATTTTTATTTGTACAAAGCAGAAAGCCCAAACGTTTTCCTGTCTAGCCTAATGCATGCTTTATAACGTACTCTGTTATCCTGTCTATTTCTGCCTTAACGGACGGAGGTATGCCTTTTACCTCGAGGGTGAGGTATCCCCTTAGGAGTATGCTCCTGGCCTCTTCCTCGGTAAAGCCCCTAGCGAGAAGATATTCGAGCTTCTCGCCTGACAACATTCCAATGGCGGCCTCATGCGTGAGTTCAACCTCCTGAACGCTGGTCTTAAGTATCGGTATAGTCTCTGTCGTCGACCTGTCATCGAGCATTACGCCGAGGCACTCTATGTGCCCCTTTGTGCCGCCTGCAAGGGCCTCAATGCTACTCCTAGAAATTATGCGGGACCCCTTACTGGAAATTGTTCTAGAGACTAGCTCTGCCGAGCTACCCTCGCCTTCAAGGATTGCTCCTCCTCCAATGTCATATACTCCTGGGCCAGAGCCAGCAATGACTGAGACCATTTTTGCACTGGCTTTCTTCTCGAGGTGAACCATTGGGTAAGTCTGTATAGATGCAACGGGGCTATAGACAGAATAGTAGCTGACATATTCACCCCCCTCCTTTACTCTCACAACTGTCCTAGGCCTCACATGAGTCCCTTCGCCCCACGAATGAATCATCGTATATATGAGCCTCGCCTTTTCAGCGACGTAGAACTCGCTTAGCCCCACATGTAGCCCGCCTTTAACGCCATGCGGGACTAGGCATCCCGTAGTAATTATGGCTTCCGAGCCCTCGTCAAGGTAGACAATGTTGTGTGTTGTCTGGACCTGGTTCTCGGTAAAAAGGCTTAGACAAG
>Ga0209739_100706_pt1 | contig 12789 bp, 12 predicted proteins | sample JossMetagenome_2_FD_184729 | JGI IMG/M metagenome (GOLD analysis project Ga0209739, IMG submission 184729) | Hot spring sediment microbial communities from Joseph's Coat, Yellowstone National Park, USA - JC3_ASED (SPAdes) (version 3) | ecosystem: Environmental > Aquatic > Thermal springs > Hot...
AACGGCCCCTCAGCGATAAAAGGAGTATTAAAAGCTAATAGAATAGTAAAATGAAAATAGTACATGTACATCATCATTATTACCCTGTTGTCGGAGGTTTAGAGAGAGCTGTTCAAAGTCTTGCGGAAGAGCTTGCTAAATTAGGTCACGAGGTTCATGTTATCGCTAGTAGATATGGTGCAGAAGATAGATCTAAAGAGGAGATCATTAATAACGTGTTTATTCATAGAGTAAAGGCTCTAAGGACTGGCTTTCCAGATCTTACGTATCCCTTTGAGTATCCAGTGAAAATTTTAAAAAATGCTGATATTGTTCATGGTCATACTCAGAATAGTTTATTTGTTGTCAAGATGATTGAGAAGGCTAAAGAAATCAGCGTTAAAACTTTTATGTATTTTATGGCGATTGATGCTTTATATGATCATCCTAATCTGCTGGTCAGGTCTTTAGGACCTTTCTATTCTAGATGGATTTTGAAGAAGGCTATTCAATTATCTGATGTTAAGCTTGTTCGTAGTTTGAGAGATCAGGATCTTCTATATAACAAATATGGTGTCAATGCTATGTATATTCCTGACGGTGTTTCCAGATGGTTTGTTTCTCATGAGTTTAGTGGTGAGAAATTTAGAGAATATTATAAATTGAATAATGATTATGTGGTTTATATTGGTAGACTTCATCCTTTAAAAGGCATAGACATATTAATAAAAGCATTGTATCATATTTTGAGAAACAACTCCTTGAACTTAGATCTTGTCATAATAGGCCCTGGAGATGCAGGACCTTACATAAATCTGGCTAAAAGATTAGGTGTTGATAGAAATATTTTGTTTCTCGGTTTTGTTGACGAAGAGGTTAAAATTGGCGCTATAGACGGTTCTTTAGCTGTTATTGTGCCAAGTATTAATGATTATGTCGAGGTTTATCCAATGGTTATTTCTGAAGCATGGGCAAGAAGCAAACCTATTATAGCTACTAAAGTGGGAGGAGTACCATATAGAGTAAAACATATGTTCAATGGTCTGCTTGTTCCTCCTAAAGATCCGAAGGCATTGGCAGAGGCGATAACACTATTAGCAAATGATAAAGAGCTAGGCAAAAAATTAGGTGCAGAAGGCAGAAAAAGTGTTACAACTTGGGACGAGGTATCATTTAAAATGACAGAATTATATAAAACATATAATGAAAAGTCTTAATAGAGGAAACATAAATGATGCGTGTACTTGTGACTGGTGGAGCAGGCTTCATAGGTAGTCACCTTGTTGATAGGCTTGTTAGGGATGGGTACAGAGTGAGAGTAGTTGATAATCTTAGCAGTGGCAGATTAGAGAACATAAAGCATCACCTAGATGCAGGCAATGTCGAGATAATGGTAGGCGATCTGAAGGATCCACAGGTAGCTTTAGAGGCTGTTAAGGGTGTCGACGTCGTTTTTCACTTTGCTGCTAATCCAGAGGTTAGGGTAAGCACAACAAATCCAGAGATACACTTCAACGAAAACATTGTTGCAACATTCAACCTACTAGAAGCCTTGAGGAGGAAGGGTGTGAAGGAACTAGTTTTTGCATCATCAAGTTCTGTATATGGAGAACCGGAGGAGATACCAGTAGACGAGAACGCACCAATAAGACCTGTATCCGTCTATGGAGCAAGTAAGGCTGCTTGTGAAGCACTTATACATGCGTATACAAAGCTCTACGGAGTAAAAGCAGTTGTTCTACGCTACGCAAACGTTGTTGGACCAAGACTTAGACACGGAGTGGTATGGGACTTCATAAACAAGTTGCTTAAGAATTCAACAGAGCTGGAGATTTTCGGGGATGGTAAGCAGGTTAGGAGCTACATATACATAGACGATGCGATAGAAGCGACAATAACTGCGTGGAGAGGAACGGAGACAATCTATGGAGCATACAACGTGGCCTCCGAGGACTGGATAACTGTAGATGAGGTAGCAGATGAATTGATAATAGCGATGGGATTGAGCAATGTGAAGAAGACATATAAACCAGTATTACACGGAGTCGGGTGGCCAGGAGATGTGAAGAAAATAGCCTTAAAAATAGACAAAGTAAAAGGTCTAGGATTTAAACCAATAATGAACTCCAGAGTTGCTGTAAGAGTGACAGCAAAGAATCTTCTCAGAGAATTATTTGAGGAGTAAAAACAGGTGAAGATTAATAAATGCGCATAGCTAAAACCGCGATGAAAAAACAAAAACTGCTATTGTTCCCGGGAAGTAAACCCTTAGCTTTGGTTTTATTTGTATATGTTTTTTGGTTTTCATCGATGTTTTTAACTCCTCCCATGAATAAGGTATTACCTCCCGACCCTTTTATTTTCACCAAAAATCTTTCATTGTGTTATTGGTTCAGCTTCGTAATATTGTTGATCATGGTAGTTTTTCGTCTAACTTTGTTTTCTGAAGAGAAAAACCCCATCTTTGACTTTCTCATAATCACGTGTCTCGTTCTTATGATTTATGGGACAACAAGCATTGTTTACTACTTACCTTTATACGTAGATACATACATACATACATCAGCATCGCTCAAGATCTTACTAAGAGGACACACTCCCCCACCTTCGTCTATGATGGCTGCATCAAATGAGCCGGGTGCTTATTTATTATACTCCATATTCTTGTTGATCACTTCCATAGATTCAATATCCTTTATGAAGTTCTATCCTGTTATGTTTAGTTTTATAATGTTATTTTTGCTTTATGTCACCTCCGCAAAATTTACTGATTCAAAAATAGCTATTATATCATCAATGATTTATGTAGCTTTTCACTACTTCATTGTCTATGTATATCCTGGAGATTTATCTCAGGTGCTTTTCCTATTATTTATATATTTATCTCTTCTCTATATGGAAACAAAAACCATGGGATTTGCATATCTTTTATTGCCGATAGCTCTCTCAGGTATGACTATTTATATCTTGTTTCCTTTTCTCACCATCTTACCATCCATTATACTAGTACTATATTACTCTTTAGCACATCAGGAAAAAAAAGTATACAAATCACTCGTAGCAATCGTGTTTATTTTTATAATTGCTTGGATATCGTGGCTGACATACCTATCACAGGGATCTCTTCTTATTACTAGCTCCATGCTTGTTAACGCAATAAGTAAGAGAGAAATTATTGAATTACCAGAAAAAATAGCTTCTCCTCCGTCCACGCGCATGATGACTCTTTTAATAAAAGAAGTTATAACCGCGTTTGAGATTTTATCGGGAGCCGCTGTAACCTTTTGGGGCTTGGCAAATATTAAAGCTGTTAAGATACGACAAAGACTACTCGTTCTCGCAATATTTTTCATGATATGTATTTTTGGCATGGCCTTCTCAGCTCTCTCTGCTTCACTTACCTTGGGGGCTTATATTAGATTTTACTGGTTTTCATTAATGCCTTTCTCTATTCTCATACCATTATATCTTTTGAACAATAAGGAAATAAACCGTCCGAGACTCGAGAAGTTTAATAGAGCCCTTAATTGGACCTTCATAATCGTGCTAATAGTCTTTCTATCGCTATCGCCTATAATAATACACGATAATGATCCTGGCTACTACTATCCATCTTCTTCTCTAAAGGGAGCTGATTTTGCTGTTAAAAATCTTAAAGGTAATGTTATATGGGTAAAGCGCCATGTACATTTAATTGAATACATGGCATTACAAAACGGAATACTTTTTGAGGGATATATGGATGTTCAAGGAAATGAAACTACTAGATTTATTTCACTTCCAACATACATAAAAATATATGGTAATGAATCAAGTAACTGCTACGCAGTAATATTTAACGACTACGAAGACTCCTTAGATGTATTGTCAGGAAATATCGACAGTGTTAACCAACGACGTTTATACGAACAACTAATTTTACAAAAACTAAATATGGTTTATTTTGGCGGTTCCATAAGGATATATGCGAAGTAAATATTACTAACGATGCTGACACGGCCAAAAAATAATTGAAGAAGTCGTTAAACCTGAAATTGCCATATCCTAAGGTAATGATCTATAGCCGCCTATTCAGCAACGGCTAGGTTAATATGAGGTCGTAGAAAAGCGGATACTATAATGAGGGCCGTAAGGCTTTAGCTCTCTCGGGAACGAAAATATGGAGTTTGCAGCTCGTATTTGGAGGGCTGGGTATCAATGTATTATGTTAGGCGATGTAGTCGCGAAGCACGCAGGAATTAAAAAGGATAGGTATCTCTTAAAAATTGAAGGTCGGAGGGAAGCTAAAAATTATAATATAATCATGACAGCTTACTTGAAAGCACTTAAAGGACATTTAAGTATAAAGAATGGTTGGTCTTGGTACAAATTCTTGAGGGCTCTGCCGTTTAAATTAAATCTTAAGTATATAATCTCATCACTTTTCATACCATGTCTAATAACTTTCTTCTTAACCTTATTACTCCTGTCGTGCCCTATTATTCGCATAACATTACTGCTAATGTTAATACTTATATTTTTAAGTACTTTTGGAGATTTTATTTCGGACTTAAAGAACATACATAAGTCGATCGTTTTAACACTTTTAGCATGTATTAATAGAAGCATAAGAAGCATAGGAGCATTTTTCTACCTATTAACAAAACTAATTGTATATGAACATAAAATTAGAGGTAAAGTACTATATGAGGGTAGTTCAATTAAGCTCTGACATTATACCTACTCCGCCAAAGTATGGAGGCGCTATTGAAACATATGTATGGAATGTTTCAAAGTTCTTATCGTATATGGGTGTTGAGGTTCACATAATATCTATAGGTGATGACGAGAAAACTCTAACAATTAATAAAAATCTTTATATTCATACTTATAGGTTGCCGCACGTAAATATTCTTAGTATTCCAGGAGCCACTATATATAAGAATGTACCTTTTTTAGTTATTAAGTTAAGCAAGATGCTCTCTAGAATAGAGAGGAGGTACGGATCCATTGATGTTGTTCATTCTCATTATCCCTCTACTGCTCTAGCATCACTAATGTGGAGAAAAATCTTTGGAAGCAAAGCACTTTTTGTTCTCACCGTTCACGGTGAATATGCAGGGAATATTTTAGATAAGTTCATTTTTTCAAGCTACGATGTTGTATGTGCAGTAAGTAATTACATAAAGCAACAGATTGTACGAAAATTCAACGTTGATTTAACTAGAATTAAGGTGTTACATAATGCTGTTGATACGGATCTCTTCAAGTTTGATGAGATAAGAGCAAAGATGTTCCGAGAAAAGCTAGGAACTCAAAATGAGCCTTTACTACTCTATGTGGGAAGAATCGTTCCCGAAAAAGGTCTTGACAAGTTAATTAAAATTATGCCCTTAATCTTATCAAGGTTTCCCACAGCAAAGCTAATTATAGTAGGTCCCAAAGGAGACTTTTCAGGTAAGAGAAGACAATATTTCTCCTATATTTTGCATCTAATAAAATCACTAAAAATAGAAAGCTCTGTTATATATTTAGGATCATTACCAATTCACGAACTCGTTGGAGCGTACTCTGCAGCTGACGTCTGCGTTGTACCATCCATTTGGAACGAACCTTTCGGTCTTGTAGTACTAGAAGCTATGGCATGCTCTAAACCTGTTGTTGCTTTCAATGTAGGCGGAATACCTGAAATAATAAGTGATGGTATAGACGGATTCCTAGTTCCAAGAGGAGATGAAAAAGAATTAGCATCAAAGATTTTATTCTTACTTGAGCACCCCGAAGTTCGTATAGAGATAGGAAGAGACGCTAGAAAGAAAGTTGAAAAAGAATTTAGTTATAAAAGGTTAGCCATAAGACTATTAGAGGAGGTATATACATCTTCTCGTGAAAAACCTTAAATGACCTTAAACCTTAAATCAGTCAAGGTTGAGGGTTAATCAAGTGAGTAGCAGACATACCTTGGTGATATTTGAAGGGAATATCAATATAACAAGAGCAACACATATATTGAAAATCTCTAATATACTTACACACACTTCGGGAAAAGTTACTGTAGCAATATCAAGAATTACATATGAGGCACTTCTAGATTTAACAAAAAAGTTGCCACCTAGCACTAATCTAATTATCTTGGACTCAAAGGAACCCGTGATAGATCAAGCTCAGTATAAATATTCTTTACTCTCTTGGTTAAAGGAGTGGATACTGCATTTAATTCAACTTTTAAGATTATTCATCGCGCTAATAAGCAATAGACCTGAAAACACCATAATCATGGGTACGATAAATATTCCAGCTATATTGTTAGCTCGGTTATTTTGTAAACGAATGTATGTTTTTGCTGGGGGATTCTCATATATGATGAATGTAGGGCCCAGAACGCTTAGACTTGTTCTCAGAACAGTTCTTACATATCTTATAGAGTTGCTGGCTGTTTTATTAGCACAGTATATAATAGTGGAATCTAAAAGCATGAAGAGATACGTTCCGGGTATTAAAATATTTAAGCAATTAATTATTAGTAAAATAATAGATTATGGAGCTTTATATGCCGATCCGGAATTTTTCAGCGAATGTACGCCATTTGAAGAACGCGATGAAGTCATAGGTTATGTCGGCGCTCTCGAATATCGTAGGGCATCAATAGAGCTAATAGAGGCTTTCAGAATTGTTGCACGATTAAACCCAAACGTAAGATTTTTGCTTATAGGATCTGGGGCTCTTGAGCCTAAAATTCGTAAAATAGTGTATGGCGATTATGAACTCAGAGACAGAACTATGTACATAAAACATGTCAGCCGTGAAGACCTTCCACGCTATCTAAGTAAGATTTGTATTTTTGTATTTCCAACTAAAGCCGATGGTCTTCCCAATACAATATTAGAAGCTCTTGCTTGCGGATGTGTAGTCTTAGCAGCACCTGTAGGGGGGATACCAGATGTGATCAAGGATAATGTTACGGGCTATTACATACACGGCTCTCTAGAACCCATGAATATAGCAAACCACATAATACGGATTTTAAACCTGCCGAAAGAGAAGCTTAAAGAGGTTAGCTTAAATGCTAGGAGATTTGTAGAAAGATACTACGGATACACTATTACCTTGTCTAGATGGAAAAATATAATATCTTTACACTGAGTATTAGCAAGATGCGCATTAGCAAAGGTATTAATTGTCTTAGAGAGATAGTACTCAAAGGGCTTTAAAATCCTCTTGAACTGTACTTTGAGGAGGAGAGCCCTTGAGGGATGCTGAGAATATTCGTGTTAGCATAGTTGTTATTGAGAAGAATGAGATTAGGCATATCGAGAAATGTTTAGATTCGCTTCTAGCTCAGACATATCCTCATATAGAGATCATAGTTGTTGATGGTAACTCTACTGATGGAACCCCTGAGCTTATAATGAGAAAGTACTCAAGGTATAAAAACTTAAAGCTTGTCATAGAACCTGGTCTAGGTTTTGCGCATGCCCGAAACATTGGTGTGAAGAACTCAACAGGTGATATTATAGCATTTACTGGTGGAAACGAGTATGCACATCCGAGGTGGATCGAAAATTTAGTTAAAAACTTTAAATCAGAGAATGTGGGTGGCGTTTTCGGACGAATGATAGTATCGGATGAAGGAACCAATAGTTTGTTGAAGAGATTTTGTAAGTTTAAGAGAGACTTGGAGTTTTCACGTGTTTCTCCCGATAAAGGTATTTTTGGGCGTGGTACTAATATGGCATTTAGAAGGAAAGTATTTGAAAAAGTCGGGTTCTTCGATGAAAGTCTTTGTGACGCCGATGATAAGGAGTTCGCCTATCGTGTTAGCAAAAAGTATAGGATTCTGTATGATTCTTCGGCTATAGTATTCCATCAAAGTGGTGAGTGGGAGAACTGGCGTTCATTCATAAGGTATCTATGGAGACCCGTCAAAGGTCATGCGCAAGCAGCTAAAAAGCACGGTTTGCTTAAATATTACCCTCAAACTACTGCACTTTATCTCGCACCAATTGTTTTTCTGTTCATACTAATATTTTTGTTCATTGTAGGAGGATTTCTTCCCGTCGTATTTACTATACTCTTGGCGATTGCTGGACTTTTTGCTAAGGTTTTAAGAGATTATATGAAATTTAAGAATGCTATAGCTTTTTACGGTTTATTAATTTACCCCCTCCAGCTGACCATAGGCTCTCTGGCATTGTTAGCAGGTCTCATAAGTAAGAGAAAATCATAATCACATATAAGTATATGAAATCAATTATAATAATAAAGATAAGAGTGTTTTGGAACAATGGGGTTGATCGATGTTGTCATTAAATATGATAACGGTAATAATTCGGGCTTATAATGCTGAAAAATATATAGATGAAGCTCTCAGGTCTGTACTTGAAAATGTGGATATATTGAAGGGGGAAGTAGTAGTTGAGATACTAGCATGTTACGACAAAGGATCTTACGATAATACATATTCCATTCTAAAGGATTTCTCTTTAAAGTATCCTAGGCTTATCCATGTAGTAGAGCATGAATATATGTCAGCTCCTGAGGCATTGATTTATTGTTTAAAGAAAGCACAAGGTTCATACATTTTCCTCTTAGATTATGACGATCTTTATCCTAAAGAACATATAAGGAGGGCAATCTCTATGTTAAGGAGTTATCCAAAAGCATTTGGCTTCACAAAAATTACTTCATGGATGATGTAACCAAACATATTATAGGAACATCAAAGATCCCCAAAGATCCCACAAATATTCTCAACATACTAAAGATCAATTATATAGGAACTAGTTCTATAAGTATGAAAAATGAATGCGCGAGGAAGTGCCATAGCATTTCCTGCATTTGAGTTGCCTAGATACCTAGGACTAGGCTCAGTAACGTTATTAGCAATACTATCGCCACAAGCATTTGAGTCCCTAACCAGGAGAGGAAAACAAGGCGCAGGCTACGCCTATGCATTGTTACTTCTAGCAATACTATCATTCGGATTTGCAGGAACACTAATGCCTGAAAATCCATATACAGCGAATCCATACTCACCATGGTCCATATCAGGTCTCATCACATATGATGAAGCAAAAGAATTAAGAAATCTAGCACCATTACTTTGTTGCAACAACTTCTTAATTGATTGGAGAGCAGGAAATTACTTAGCTTCTATATATCTTTGGATTTATCCTGAGTATAGAGGTTTTCACATAATAAACACTCAAAGCAAATTCATCTTTGCAGGATCATATGGTCTTCTTGTTACTTCAGAATACCTCAAAAACTTCAATGGGATATGGATATTACGTAGAAATGCTCTTCACATGCCTGAAGTATATTTAAGTGAACTACCTTTATACTTAGCTAAAATGTATGTTAACACTTCGGTGATATACCTTAGCAATAACATACAGGTATTGAACTTATTGAGAGATGTAAAATGATTCCGACAAACTCTAGCAACAAATTAATCATTGCAATCATACCTAATGTATTCGGCCTTACCGGGGAGCCTGTTAATGAACGACAGCTTATAAAACATCTGTGCAAAAATAGTAAATGTATCGTATTCAGCTTTATTAGGATTTCAAAGTTATTAAGATTACGTAAACTTGTTGCAGAGATTTATGAGGAGGGTTGGAGCGAGAATATTGTTTTGATACCTATTCCTTTAATTCCTCCTACCACAATATTTACATTAATTATATCACTTCTGAAAACCCCACTCATTTGGGTTCTTGACAAGTTTGCAAAAATTCGACTTATTTATGTTAGATCATCCACTCTCGCCCTTGGAGTCACAACAATAAAGTCTCTTGCTAAAAGAACTTGCGTAAAGATTCCTGCTATAGCAGAGGATGAGATGCTGAGATGGAGAAGAATAATATCATTCATTTATAACCTTGCAGATAGGTATGTTCTAAGCAGGGCTGGAGCTATAGGAGTTCCTTCACCATTATTACTGAAGAAGCTTATAGTAAGGCGTAGGGTATTACAAAAAGGAGAAATAGTGCTGGTTCCTGCTGGTATTGACAGAGGAAAAATAGAAGCGTTAAAAGAATATTCAATAAATCATAATACTAAGGATCATTACATCATTGGTTTCATCGGTTATCTTGAATGGTGGCAAGGTGTGGATATTCTTGTTAAGGCTGTTGCAAAGGTTAAGGATCTTTTGGATAAACCCGTAAAGCTTTTGATTGTTGGTGACGGTCCCGAAAGGAAAAAAATTGAAGCATTATGCAAGGAGTTAAATGTGCATTGCGATATAACAGGTTTTGTAAGGCATGAAAATGCATTGAGATATCTTAGCATATTCGATGTGCTTGTGGTACCTCGCATAAGTATTTCATCAACCGAATCAATTATTCCCATAAAAATAATTGAAGCCTGGGCTTTAGGAGTCCCTGTTATTGCGACAGCACATGAAATTTTTAGACATATGAATCTAAAAGATAGAGAGGACATAGTTTTTTGCGAATCAAATCTTGAGGACGTAGCTATTAAAATATTAACAGTTCTTAAAAATACTGAATTAAAGAAAAGACTTTCCGAAAAAGGATCATCATTGGTAAAGAACTACTATTATGATAATATAGCACAATCTATACTGAAGGTCTTTGAAAAGAATGATGCAAGATGAAGCATATACACAACATATTATTACGTAGGCTAAATATCATCTTTGGATTCTTAAGCAATATTCCATATATACGTGATTTTCCATTAATTTTTGCAGATAAAGAAGAGTTTAGATTCTATGCTAAGATCCAGGATTGGTGGAGATTCTCAAAACCTTTTGAACCTTTGACAAACAAATTTCTTACTTCAAACACGGGATCCAGCGACATATTTCTTGATGTTGGAGCTCATATAGGTTTGTATACTATTAGGCTAGCTGAAAAGTTTCAAAAGGTTATAGCACTTGAACCTGAACCTCAAAACTATGCTCTCCTCTATAGAAATGTTGTTATGTATGGTTTAAATAATAAAGTTCTTGTACTGCCAATTGCTGCCTCTGATAAGAATGGCCATGCGGTACTTTGTATAAAGATATCCTCTGGTGCGCATACACTTGAAAATAAAATAAATTGCAAAAAGAAGATAAGGATCTTAAGTTTAAAAATAGATACGTTGTTGAGATTGCTAAATATAGATAGAATTGATGTAATTAAGATCGATGTAGAGGGTCACGAGGACAAAGTTATCGCCGGCATGTATAGATTACTTCATTCTCATCCTCCACGAATTTTAGTAATAGAGACCAGGAGAGAAAATTCAGAGTTGCGTGAATTTCTTGCTAGGTTAGGCTACAGAGTTTTTATGCTTGATTGTTGGAACTCGACATGCAATTACGGGTTTTATTTAGTTAAATAACATGAGATACATCGTTTTGAAGGATTAGTCTTTTTAATCAAAGACCTTGATATTTTAGGGCTGTATCATACATATTTGGGATAAAGAAATTGTTCAAGGTCGTTATCATAGGTCTTGGATATATTGGTCTTCCAACGGCTGTTGTTTTTGCTAGTAAGGGTTTTAATGTTGTTGTTGTTGATGTTTATGTTGGTAGGGTTGAGGCTGTGAATAGTGGTAGGTGTTATATTCGGGAGCCTGGTCTGGATGTTTTGCTTCGTGATGTTGTGTTTAGGGGTTTGTTGAGGGCTACTACTGATGTTGTTGAGGCTGTTAAGGAGTCTGATGCTGTTATTGTTGCTGTTCCTACTCCTGTTAGGGATGGTGTTGTTGATCTTTCTTATCTTAGGGGTGCTCTTGAGGGTGTTAAGAGGGGTATGCGCAGGGATTTGCTTGTTGTTATAGAGTCTACTGTTCCACCGGGTACTACGGCTGGTTTTGCTAGGTCTTTGCTTGAGGAGTCTGGTTACAGGGTTGAGGAAGACTTCTTCTTGGCTCATGTTCCTGAGAGGATTGCTCCTGGCAGAGCTGTTGAAGAGCTTTTGAATATGCCTAGAGTTGTAGGTGGTGTAGGGCCTAGATCTACTGAGAAGGCTGTTGAGCTTTATAGTAGAGTTAATTCAAGGCTTTTAACTACTGATGCCACCACTGCTGAGTTTGTTAAGCTTGCTGAGAATACTTATAGAGATCTTAATATTGCATATGCTAATCTTCTTGCTGTTATAGAGCAAAAGTCTTTACCCATCATATATAATCGCAGCAGTTTTGGGCTGGTCTTAAAAGCTTCTCCATATTATGAATTTGGAAGTACCTCTAAGTTTCCAAGCTACATACATTCTGGACTGCCTGTCTTAGTTCCTCAAGACTATCAGTATCTATCCACTATTGTTAAAAAATATAGTGTTGGTATCATTTTTTAAAGATTGTCAAGATCTTATGAATAAATTGTCGAGATTATCTTCCTTAGATTATCATTTGCTTGTTGAAAACGCAGGATCTTTGGGTTATAAAATACAAAAAGGATATTTTTTCAAGAAAGCGATATTGAAGGCTTTCAAAAAGGTGAGAAATTGAGAGTTTTTTCAGTTGTAGGAGCTAGACCTAATTATATTAAGCTTGCTGCTGTCTATAAGTTTTTCTCGGATTTGTTCGAACATATCATTGTTGATACTGGTCAGCATTATGATTATGAGATGAACAAAATTTTCTTTGATCAACTCGAGATTCCTGAGCCTCATTATTTTCTTGGTGCTGGCAGTGGTTCTCATGGTTATCAAGTTGGTGAGATTATTAAACGTGTTGAAGAGACGTTATTAAGAGAAAGACCTGATCTTGTTGTTGTTTATGGCGACACTAATTCTGCTCTTGGAGGTGCTTTAGCCGCTGTCAAATCTGGTTTTAGAGTGGCTCATGTTGAGGCTGGCTTAAGAT
>Ga0209739_100710_pt1 | contig 12769 bp, 10 predicted proteins | sample JossMetagenome_2_FD_184729 | JGI IMG/M metagenome (GOLD analysis project Ga0209739, IMG submission 184729) | Hot spring sediment microbial communities from Joseph's Coat, Yellowstone National Park, USA - JC3_ASED (SPAdes) (version 3) | ecosystem: Environmental > Aquatic > Thermal springs > Hot...
CTCGTCAGCCAGGGACGTGTGGGATGAGCTGAGGTCCCTGGACCCGGGGCTCTCGGGCCTGAGCTACGAAGCGATAGCCTCGGGCTCGGCCAGGGTAGAACTGAGGCAGGCCGCGAGGGCCTGAGGCAAGGCCTGTCAATCTCTATATAGAGCTTTTTAGGGGCCCTTGACGGTTAAGACCATAGCTAAGTACGTCGGTGACTTAGTGGTCACAAGCCTAAGAGGGTGAGGGACCTGCTGAGGGAGTCGAGGGTCTTCGTGAGGGAGGTCAGGGAGGACCTGGCCTGGGCCTTCGGCTACAACAGCGTCCTCGTGCCCTTGTTGGCTGGTATGCTATACCCAGCAGTCTACATAAGCCCGCCCTATGCTGCCCTGGCAATGTCAATGAGTAGCGTCATAGTGTCCCTGTGATCCATGGTTCCTGCCTGAGCCCTTGGGCAAAGAGCTACTGGGTGAAGTCCTAAGCGGCGGATCATACCCAGCGTTAAAGTCCTCCCAGCGCTCAACTGGGCTGGCGACTTACCGTGATAAAGGTCAAGCGCGTCTACGAGCCCCCGTCGGAGGACGACGGCGTGAGGGTCCTCGTCGACAGGCTCTGGCCCAGGGGGCTCAGGAGGGAGGAGGCCAAGGTTGACCTGTGGCTGAGGGACGCGGCGCCAAGCGATGAGCTGAGGAGGTGGTTCGGCCACGACCCTTCTAGGTGGGACGAGTTCAAGAGGAGGTACTTCGAGGAGCTGAGGGGGAACAGGGCTGTTGACAAGCTCCTTGAGTTGCTGAGGTCTGGGAGGACTGTAACTCTCCTCTACGCGGCCAGGTCGCCCTACAACAACGCGGTCGCCCTGAAGGAGTACCTGGAGTCTCTGCTGGCCAAGGGCTGAGGGATGAAAGGCCTGCGCATAACAGGTCAGGCCTGTAGGCCTGCCTGCTTTACCAGGAACCTGTAGACGGTTCCCCAGATCCTTCCATCCCTCCTCATCTTGTTCTCAAAGTTGTTATAGCCCATCCAGGCCTCAAGCGCCCTGAGGGTCTCCTCGTCAAGCCTCCCGGTGGCAGGCCCCCTGTAGAAGCCGAGCCTCCTGAGGGCCTCCTGCACGACCCCTGCCACCTGGGCGAGGTCATATACGTCGGAGGGGTCCTCCCTCTCGAGGATCGTTAGCTCCCAGATCTCAAAGAGCCTCCTGAGCTCCCTCACGGGGTCAGGGTGGTCGTCAACCCTCAGGTCTACATACCTGTCGACGCCCTCCTCGCAGCCCCCGTAGCCCCCGCACGGCCTCATGACAACTATGGCCGCGCTCTGCCTCCCCCTCCTGTCCCCGCCGGCCCTGTCACCTGCCTCAAGGGCGGCCAGGAGCCTGTCAACAAGCTCCCCCTTGGTGTTCTCGAAGGCCCTCGCCATGGCCTCTATGACCTCCTCGCCGGCCAGTATGTTGCCCTGGACCGAGAAGCCGTCCCCCACTACGTGGCCCGCGTAGGGCATGCACTTAGGGCCTGTGAAGGCGTAGGCCTCGCCCCTTGAGCTCACTACGCCCACCTGCCTCTCGTCCCTCCTTGGGTCAGAGGCCAGGGCCAGCTCCACTGCCCTCCTCGGCGAGTACCTGTTCTCTAAGAGGTAGAGTATCAGGGGGCCGAGCTTGACGTTGGCCCAGGCCTGGGTTGCAACGGCCCCGACTCCGGCCCTGGCCCACGGGACCACGGAGCCCACCGCTATGAACTTGGAGGCCACCGCGACACCTACGTCGCCCCTCTCGGGGTCGGCCGCGACTATGGAGAAGGTCAAGCTGCGTCCCCTGGACAGCCCGGCAGGAGGAGCTATAAGCGTTAGGTCAAAGGCTTCGTCAACTCGCCCCGCCTTCCCCTGTGAGGCGGCCACTAGGCCTGAACATTACCTGAGCTGATGGTTCTCTCGCTGAAGCCTTAACGGGCAAGAGTGGGCGTCCTAGGCCATGGGCCCATTAACAGCTTATCATTGGCCCAAAAGGCGCTCCTGCCCGATGAAACTTCAAGCTAAGGCGTTCGCGTCCCTGATTCCTCACGATACGCCTTTTTAAGGCCCTGCCCAGGCCCTAATAGTAAGATGTTGCCTTGAAGGCGCCGAGCGAAGAGGGGTTTCAGGGGTTCATAGGGAGGCTCGAGCCCTTCTGGAAGTACATAGCTTACCTGACCCTCGTGGTCATACTCGGGATAACTGCCTACATGAGGCTCATCCCCTACTTCAAGTACGGGCCCACGCTTAACGAGGTCGACCCCTATGAGTACCTGTGGCTGGCCAACTACTTCTACAGCCACGACCTAGGGGGGCTGAGGGAGCTCTCGAGGGTCCTCATCTGGTGGTACCCGTGGGGCAGGGACTTCCTGACGACCGAGTACCTGGGCCTCCCGTGGCTGGCCGCGGCCGTGGCCAAGCTCTCAGGGGGGAGGGTCACCACTGAGCTCGCGCTGACGCTCTCGCCTGTAGCGTTCACAATCATTGGCGTCATAGGGGCCTTCCTGGCCGTGAGGGGCACCACGGGGTCCCTGGCCGGGGGCCTCGTGGCCGCCCTCGGCATGGCCTTCCTGCCCCTGCTCGTGCTGGACCACGGCTTCGCTAACGACCCGGCCAAGGTCTACATAGGCCTCATGCTCCTGCCCTACCCAATTTACTTCCTGGCCCTCTCGGTCAAGTGCTCAAGGACCAGCAGGAGCGTGGCCATGGCTATAGCGTCGGGCGTCTCAGCTGGCATAATAGCATGGTTCTGGGGAGGCTACCAGTACTACGCCCCCATCATAGCGGTGGCAGCCCTCATAGAGCCCTTCCTGGTCAAGCCCACGCCGTCCGGCTTCGCCAGGTACCTGGCCGCCTGGGCCTCGTTTGCTGCCGTCTCCCTCACGTCGCCGGCCACGCCCCTCATGCTGTTCTACAAGGGGGTCGGCCTGGCGCCCCTGGCAGTCCTCGTGGTCTACGCTATCGAGGCCTGGTACGACAGGCTCGGCCTGCAGAGGCTCAGGCTCTCAGGGAGTTACAGCGTCAGGGTGCACGTGTGGTTCGTTCTGCTCATAGCGGCGCTTGGGGTTGTCGCGATCCTGAGCGGCCTCGTCTCGGCCCCGTCCAGGGTTCTCATGGGCCTTGGCCTCGCGCCTCCCCCTACCGCGGTGGTCCCCCTCACGGTCCAGGAGTACATGGGGGTCCCGGCCTCCCAGGTCCTAGCTGAGCAGGGCCCGTTCTTCGTTGTGACCATCGTGGGGGTCCTGGCCCTTATTGCGGCGGCGGCCTCGAGGTCCTGGAGGCCCACGGGCTCAGAGGTCGTCTTCCTGCTGACCTTCGTCCTGTCGATAGTCTTCAGCTACGCCGGGGCCAACCAGGCCTACTACATGCCCTCGGCCGCCGTCTTCTCAGCGATATCGGCTGGGGTGGCCGTCTCCTTCCTCCTCTCACAGAAGAACAGGGTCTACGTCAGGAAGACGAGGAGGTACGTCGAGAGGCCCAACTGGGTTGCCGTGAGCGTGGGGCTGATCCTCGTCGCGGCGGTCGTGGCGTACTCGGCGGTCTCAGCTGTCCAGGTCTCAAGGGCCCTGGCGCTCCAGGCGCCAGCCATACTCACGGGCTGGACGCCGCCCATGACAGTGCCGACCTCGAGCGGCTCAAAGGCCATCGTGCCTATTAACAGCGCATGGCTTGACGCGCTTGACTACATAAAGCACAACACCAGCCCTGGATCGGTGGTAGTAGCGTGGTGGGACTACGGCTACTGGATAGGGGTTGTCGCTAACAGGACCTCCGTGGACGACGGCTCCACAATTAACGGCACACAGATAGCCGTGGTGGCGAACGTCATGACAGCCCCGGTCAACGAGAGCCCGGCTTACCTGACGATGCTTAGGCTCAGGCCAAACGAGACTTACCTGCTCGTCTACGACGTCTTCACGGGGATATACGATAACAGCAGCCGCTCAGTGATAATGTTCCCATACCCCAACCTCTACCCCGTCAACCCCCAGGCAGGGGTCTACGCCATAACCTACGGCCTCGGCGACATGGCCAAGTCCTACCAGATGCTGAGGATAGCCCTCAGGGTCAACCCGTACGCCGGCAGCCCGTTCTTCTCAAACTACACGTCAGTGACCACCTACGGCAACTACGAGTTCTACCAGTTCCCCGCCCTCGTTGGTGGGCCCCAGACCAACGTGAGCCAGACCCTCTACACGACCATCTACGACCTGATGATGTACGGGATTGAGGCGGCCAAGCAGTACGGCAACATAACCGGGGCCCCGTTCCTGCTCAACGCCACCTCCTTCACCCCGGCAGCGGTATCATACATAGACCCCACCACTGGCAACGTGGTGCCCCAGCCAATATCCCCTCCGTCACCCCTGCCGTACTACAGGCCCGTCAAGGTCTTCATATCGGTCTTCTACAGCTGGAGCCCGCCAGGCTCCCACCTGGTCTACTTCTATAGCGTGGTGGTATTCCTGTACCAGTGGACCGGGTACGTGTGAAGAGGTCCTCATCGACTTTTTGACCTCGTGGGCGCGTACGTGTAACTCAAGTGGGAGCGCTTTTTGAGCCAGAATGGTAAGCCGTTAGCGGGACCTGCATTGCTTGGGACCCCTGACTCCTATTTGTCAAGGCTTAGGGAGAGGGCCCCAAGGCTTAACATTTACGTGGCCGGCGAGAGGGTCGAGGACCCAGCCTCGCACCCGGTCATAAGGCCTTCAGTACAGGTCATATCCAGGACCTACGAGCTGGCCCTGCAGGAGAGGTACAGAGGGATCCTGACGGCAAGGGGCCTGAGAGGGGACGAGGTGAACAGGCTTGTCCACGTGGAGCAGAGCGTCGAGGACCTGCTGGCGAGGGCGGAGGCCCAGAGGATACTGAACTCCGCCATAGGGAACTGCAACTACAGGTGCACAGGCCACGACGGGATAAACGCCCTCTTCGCTGTGACTTACGAGGTAGACCAGAGGCGCGGGACCGACTACCACAGGAGGTTCCTGGCGTGGCTTGAGGCCGTCCAGGCCCAGGACCTGGCGGTCGAGACGGCCATGACTGACGTGAAGGGCAACAGGTCGCTTAGGCCCTCCGAGGCCGTGAAGTCAAACCCCTGGTCCTACGTCCACGTGGTCGAGAGGAGGGACGACGGCATAGTCGTCAGGGGGGCCAAGATGCACATAACCGGGGCGGCCATAGCCGACGAGATACTTGTAGTGCCGACCAGGGCCCTGAGGCCTGAGGAGGGGGACTTCGCTGTAGCCTTTGCCGTCAGGCCTGACTTCAAGGGCGTCCACTTCGTGGCCAGCTGGCACCCCATGGACGTGATGAAGAGGGTGGCCTCAGAGCTGGGCGTTGAGATAGACTACCCCCTGCCCTTCGGGCACAGGAACAACTACCTGATAATATTCGATGACGTCTTTATCCCGAGGGAGAGGGTGTTCATGGACGGCGAGGCCGAGTTCGCGGGGAGGCTGGTGGAGTACTTCGTGGCCCACCATAGAGCTGCAGGGGGGCCGTGCAAGGCGGGCTTCGCTGACGTGATCCTCGGGGCCTCGGCCCTGCTGGCTGACGCCAATGGGGTCCTCAAGACGTCATACGTGCAGGACAGGCTTGTTGAGATAGCCAGGCACGCGGAGGTCATGTACGCCACGGGCCTGGCGGCCATGGTTAAGGGCTGGAGGCACCCAAGTGGGGCTTACATACCTGACGCAAGGCTGGCCAACGTGGCCAAGCTCGAGGCTGTTGAGCACCTGAAGGAGGCAGTCGCCGTTGCGGCTGACATCGCTGGGGGCATAGCAGTCAACGCGCCCTCCGCCAAGGACCTGGCGATCCCAGGCCTAGGACAGAAGGTGGCTGAGGCCGTCAGGGCCAACGAGGCCTACACCGCTGAGGACAGGCTGAGGGCGGCGAGGCTCGTCCAGCTTTGGACTGCAGGGCCTCACCTGGTGGGCCTCGTGCAGGGCGGGGGGCCTCCGGCTACTCAGTGGGCCTACCTCAGGGCCGACCTGGGCTCAAGGCTCGACGATCTTATGAGGAGGGCGGCTGAGCTTGTGGGCGTCAGGAGGGGAGGGACAGCCTAGGAGCTGAGCCTCCTGGCCAGGTACAGCTCTATTATCAGGAAGGCCACGAAGGAGCTGGCGGCCGCGTAGTAGTAGGCGTAGGAGTAGCCCAGCTGGTAGAGGAGGCCCATGACTGCGTTGGCTACGAATATGCCGAGGCTCCTGCCGAGGGTCAGGAGGCCCATGCTAGTCCCCATGGCCTCCTCGGGGGCGAGCCTTGAGACTATTGTGGGCTCAAAGGTCTCCGTGGCCCCCACCGCTATGCCAAGGAGGAAGGAGGCCGGGTAGATGCCAATAATGCCCAGGGGCGAGAGGAAGGCGAAGCCCAGGGCCGCGAAGGCGCCCAGGAGGTAGCCGTAGTAGGCGAGGCCCTTGACCTCCCTGAGCCCCGACCTCCCGAAGATGTAGCCGAAGGCAGAGGAGGCGGCGAGGAAGACGCCGTAGCTGAGCACTGCCAGGTAGTCCTTATGGGTGAACTCAGCAGTCGTCAGGACTGGGAAGCCGAAGCTGTACTGAGTGAAGCCGAAGAAGAGCGTGGAGACCACCACAGCCATGAGGCCCCTCCCCAGCCCTGCCCTTAGCCCCCCGGCCTTGCCTGGCCTGACGGCCCTCCCTGCCTTAACGGAGGCCAGCACGAGCGTCGACACCACGAGCGGTATGGCCGTTATCAGGAGGAGGTACTCGACGGGGAACCTGAAGTATAGGAGCATGGCTGTGTAGGCTATAGCTAAGGTCGCCCCAGCTATGTCAAGGGCGTGGAGGACGCCGAAGGCCTCAGACCTCTCCGAGGGGTCCGTGACCTCCACCATCATTGCCCTCCTCGGGGGGCTCCTCAGGTTCCTGAAGAACCAGCCCACCGTGAAGGTCAGCATGGCCTGCCACCAGTACCTTGAGAAGCCCAGGAACGAGACGAACACTATGAGGGCGTTGCCTATGACAGCAACCCTCCACCTGCCGTACCTGTCGCTGAGCACGCCCCCGAGGAAGGCCATGAGGCTGCCGACGCCGTAGTTTATGGCCTCAGCGACCCCGTAGAGCCAGTAGGGGGCGCCGAGCGTGATCACGAAGATCAGGGGGAACATGACCACTGCCGCCTGGTAGCCCAGGTCCGCGAAGAAGGCGGAGAACGATATCTTGAGCACCTCGCCGCGGTTCCTCAAGGCGTACCCTTCAGCCCATGAGGGCCAGGTCCTTGCTTTAAACGTTTTACGCTTAGCTTACAGGTAACAGGAGGACTAAAGGTCTCATGCGGTGCGTAAAAACCGCCTTGGAGGCCCTCCTTTAGGACCCCCATGGACCTGGGCGAGATAATGTCAAGGCTGACCGAGGTGATCAAGTCAGTCCCTGTGCACTACAGGGACGGCCTCCTGGGCTCCATGACCACACAGCCTCACCCTGTGGCCAAGGCGGCCTTCGACATGTTCCAGAACCTCAACGCCAATGACCTGGAGCTCTATGGGCCCGTGAGGGAGCTCGAGCTTGAGGCCATAGAGGAGCTCGGGAGCTTCGTGGGCTGCAGGGGCTGCACGGGCTACATAACCAGCGGGGGCAGTTTCATTGCTGGCGATTGATAGTTAAATTTATAAGCTCTGGTTTTGTTTTTTATTATTGGTGTTAGCCGTTTCAGGGCCCTCAGAGAGGCTGCTGAGGCCCAAGGAGGTCTGCCAGAGGCTCGGCATAAGCTACCCTACCCTGGCCAGGTGGGTTAAGGAGGGCAAGATCAGGGCCATTAGGACGGCCGGCGGCAAGTACAGGATACCTGAGAGCGAGGTCAGGAGGATAGCCGAGGGCCTGCCCATCAGCAGTGAGGTCAGGGCGGTCATATACGCACGAGTGAGCTCGCCAGAACAGAGGGGTGACCTGGAGAGGCAGGTGCAGTACCTGACGCAGTACTGCTCCTCCAGGGGCTACAAAGTCGTTGACGTGCTGAGCGATATTGTGAGCGGTCTGAAAGCTGATAGGAAGGGACTGCTGAGGCTTCTCGAATATGTCACCAACAGGCAGGTTGACGTGATCGTGGTGGCGTATAGGGACAGGCTGACAAGGTTCGGCCTTGAGTACCTTGAGTTCTTCCTCAGGCAGTACGGGGTCAGGGTTGAGGCAGTCCTTGGCGAGGAGCCGAAGGAATCCCGCCAGGAGCTCGTTGAGGACTTGATAGAGGTCGTGAGCTCCTTCGCTGGGAAGCTCTACGGGCTGAGGAGCCGCAGGAGAAAGGAGCTTGTCGAGGGGTTCAAGAAGCTGTTGGAAGAGGTCGAGAGGGGTGGCTGAGGCCGTTAGGACTGTTGTCGTCAGGTCTGTACCGTTGCCCAGGAGGACCTTCAGAATCTTTGTTGAGCTCGAGGGCATGTACAGGAACTTAGTTGAGCAGCTGGTCCTATACGCCGTGAACAACAACATAACTAAGTTCACGAGGCTAAAGGCCGAGAGGTACCGTGAAGTAAGGTCCCTCTACCCTCAGCTTCCCTCTCACTACGCCTACACCGCCTGCCAGGACGCCGCCGAGAGGGCGCACTCGTTCCTCAGGATGAAGAAAATGGGTAGGGCGAGGAAGCCCTACCCTGAGGTCAGGGGCGTGAGCATATGGCTAGACGACAATTTGTGGAGGGCCGAGGGCCTGACCTCGATAAATATAGCAACCCATAGGGGCAGGGTCAGGGTACCCGTTGAGCTCAACAAGCACTTCCTTAGGTACGTTAACAGGGGCTGGAGGCTGGCATCTGAGGCTAAGGTTAAGCTTGACCATAGGGAGAGGAGGCTGATATTCTATCTAACCTTTAAGAAGGAGGTCAGCGAGTACAGGCCGAAGGCCTACGTAACGGTCGATGTCAATGAGGACGCTGAGGCCGTCCTCATTGACGGCGTCGTCTACCTCTTTGAGACTGACCTGAGCAGGGTGACCCTGGGCTACTATTACAGGAGGAAGAGGGTCCAGGAGAGGTACGACAGGGTCTACGGCCCGGGCAGTAGGCCCGAAAGGAAGATATTCAAGAGGCTAAGCAACAACGAGGGGGCCCTCAAGAAGGAGATAAGGTGGAAGCTCGCCGCCCTTATTGCCAGGGAGGCAGCAAAGAGGCAGGCCGCCATAGTTCTCGAGAGGCTTGGCAAGGAGCCAGCCAACCACATGATAGAACGTATCAAGGACCCCCAGCTCAGGCACAGGGTATTCCAGGCCGCCTTCAAGGGGGTCCAGGCGGCCATAGAGGAGAAGGCAAGGGAGTACGGGGTGCCAGTGATCTACGTTAATCCTAAGGACACGTCCAAGAGGTGTCCTATACACGGCGCCGAGATAATATACGGTAGAGACAGGCATGGCACATGCTCTAAGGGAGGTGAGACGTGGCACAGGGACGTGGTTGCCTGCTACAACCTCCTCCTGAGGGCCCTGGGCGGCGATGGGGGCCATGCCCCAAGCCGCCTGAGGGCCTTCGTTGCCGTAGATGGGGGCCCCGTGCCGTTGGGCCCGACGGCCGCCCATGAGCCCGCAGGGGTCCCAAGGGCCCTGTGGGCGAGGTGGAAGTCCCTAGGCGCGACGAGTGAGCGTAAGCTAATGAGAGTGAGCGCCTAGGGACAAACGGTTTGAGAATGGTCCCGTGGTGAGCGTAACTCTTGATCCCCACAAGCTCGGCCTGGCCCCGATACCTGCTGGAGGGCTGATAGTGAGGGACGAGGACTGGCTCAGGCCCCTCTACTTCGAGGCCAGCTACTACCCTGCTGGGGTCCAGCTCGGCCTCCTGGGCACGAGGAGCGCGGGGCCCATAGCGGCCACCTGGGCCATAACCAAGTACATGGGCAGGGAGGGCTACTCGGCCCAGGCCAGGGAGCTCATGAGGAGGACCTCGCGCCTCGTGAGGGGCGTCAGGGAGCTTGGCCTCAGGCTGCCGGCAGAGCCTGAGGTGCCGGTGGTCTGTATAGAGAGCGACGACGAGCTGGGGCTCCTCAGGGCCATGAGGGCCAGGGGGCTCTACGCATACAGGTGCGGCCTGGTGAGCGGCCTCAGGGTTGTCGTGATGCCTCACGTGGCTGACGAGCTCATAGACAGGTTCCTGAGGGCCCTTGGGGAGCTGACAGGGCGCCGCGGCCCTTAAGATGACATTGGTAAAGCGAAAGGCAAGCCTCGCCATTTAGGGCGAGGTAAGGCGTAAAGCCCCTGAGCACTTAGAGTTATGTAGAACAGATGGTGTCCCCGCAAGGGGATGCCCCGCACAGGGGCCCTACATATCCTCAAGTCCCAAGGACCCAGGGGATGGGGGCGACCCCTGGCGAGGGATAGGGGTAATGGGCCGAAGGCCCGGCCCGCGGCCTACCGCTGGACGAGCGGAGCGGGGTGGGTGCTCACCGCGCCCACTAGCTATGATGCGGTGAAGGTGAAGGCGGTAAACCGCGAACCAATGAGCCGCCCTGGGGAAGCCCTCGCCCTTCAGGGCGGGGAGGAGGTCAGTTATGTCCTGAGGGCCCACCTTTAGGTAATTCGGCCTCCGCGAGACTCAGCTACCCTACAAGAGGGCAACGCCCTGCGCGTCCAGCTGACCTAATCAGTAACGCTTAATAGGAGGCCTGACAGCTAGGCGAGAAGGCTTTTGGCTAGGAACCCAGGACCCCCGGCCCTAGGCGGGGCCATAGGGGACCCGGACCCGGTCTCGATCACAAGGTACGACCCTGTCAGGGGCCAGGTGGAGCTGACCAGGGGCTTCCCTGAGGAGAAGTTCCTCTGGAACCCTGACATACACCCGGTGCCGATAACAGCTAGGAACTGGGGCGCCATAACGTACTTCCTGATATGGGTCTCAATGGCCTTCATAGTGCCATCATGGACGCTTGCTAGCATAGGCCTGCAGTTCGGCCTCACGCCTCTGCAGTCCGTACTGACTGTCTTCGCGGGGAACGCCATAGTCCTCATCCCAATGCTGATACAGTCCCACGGGGGAGCGAGGTACGGCATAGCGGAGCCCCAGCTAACGAGGACCAGGTGGGGCACCTACGGCGCCATGTTCCCCAGCTGGCTGAGGGCCGTCATAGGGGCCGGCTGGTGGGGCATTGAGAGCTACATAATAGCTGAGGCCGCCACCGCGCTCTACGCCATAACGACAGGCAGGACCCCATTGATAGCCTACACCGTGGCCCACTTCCAGGACTACCCCTTCGTCCTCGCCAAGGACTTCCCGGCCGTCTTCTGGACGACGTTTATCATAGTCATCCTCGCCCAGGTGGCCGTCTTCTACTTCTCCCCGATAGTCAGGTCGCAGCCGGCCCTGAGGTGGCTTGCCTGGGTCGGAGGGCCTATAGTCCTGATGGCCTTCATAGCGCTCTGGGCCTACTTCGCCAGCGGGACCGGCTGGTCTGTCAACATATACTCGATGGCCCCCCAGGCCCACTTCACGTGGCTTAACTTCATAGCGTTCCTCAACGCCAACATAGCCTTCTGGGCCACCATGGCCCTCAGCATGCCAGACTACACCAGGTTCGCGAGGTCCCAGAGGGCCCAGGCCTACGGCCAGCTCACCATGCCCTTCCTGATGCTCACAGTCGCGGTGCTCTCGGTCAGCACGACAGCGGCACTATACAGCCTCCACGGGCAGGCCATATGGGACCCCATAGTTGCTACCTCGCTCTACGTCAGGGCGCCCCTAAGCTACTTCATACTGATAGCAATAATGCTTGCCACCTTCCTGGTCAACGTCTTCGCCAACGCCGTGGGGCCAGCCTACGACATAGCTAACACCTTCCCCAAGTACCTCAGCTGGTTCAAGGGCTCCCTGGCCCTCATAGCCATAGCCGTCGGCATAGGGGCCTGGAGCTACTACGGCAACGCCTACAGCTACATCAACGACTGGCTTCTCACCTACGGGGGCCTGCTAGGCGGCGTCGAGGGCGTCATAATATTTGACTACGCCGTCATAAGGAGGTTCAAGCTGGAGCTCGCCGACGTCTTCAAGTCAAACGGCATGTTCAGGTACTGGAACGGGGTTAACCCTGCAGCGCTCATAACGTTCATCATAGTGGCGGTGCTGATCTACGCTCCCCTGCCCTACCACTGGGTCCTCTTCGACGGCTCCTGGCTGCTCTCGTTCACCGTCTCGGGCCTCATATACCTGCCCCTCATGAAGTACTGGGTCATACCTAGGTACCAGCCTCAGCTCAGGGGAGGCCTCCTGAGGGGCTACGTCAGCGCCTACACGAGGACAGTCTTCGGCGTGGCCTGAGCCTAGAACCTACCTCCTCTTTTTCTCCTTCACCTCCTTAGCCTAAGCGCTGGGAGGCCCTTTGGCCAGCCTGAAGCCGACCTTCATAACCCAGGTCGCTGAGGCGCTGCTCTTGACCTCGGGCTGCCCGAGCGTTAGGTCAGTTGCCGAGACCCTGGGGCTCAGCGAGGTCCAGGCCAGAGCTAGCCTGGAGGCCCTGGCCTCAGATAACGCCATCGAGCTGAAGGACGACATAGTCTGCGTCAGGTCAAGGGCCGAGCTGGCGGCCGCTGCCATAAGGCTCGGGGGCGACCCGGAGAGGGTCTCGAGGAGGCTGGACTGGAGGGACTTCGAGGCGCTGGTGGCGTCAGCCCTCCAGGAGGCCGGCTTCTCGGTGAGCAGGAGCGTCAGGCTGCCCGGGAGGGGAGGCCTCGAGGTTGACGTAGTTGGGGCCTTGGGCAGGGTTGCGGTGGCCGTCGACTGCAAGAGGTGGTCCTACAGGTCGAGCTCCCCCTCGAGGGTAGGCGAGGCCGCCAGGAGGCACAGGCTTAGGTCACAGA
>Ga0209739_100720_pt1 | contig 12632 bp, 15 predicted proteins | sample JossMetagenome_2_FD_184729 | JGI IMG/M metagenome (GOLD analysis project Ga0209739, IMG submission 184729) | Hot spring sediment microbial communities from Joseph's Coat, Yellowstone National Park, USA - JC3_ASED (SPAdes) (version 3) | ecosystem: Environmental > Aquatic > Thermal springs > Hot...
GGGGATCCCGGGCTCCCTGCCTAGCTTGATTAATCCGCCGAAAGGGTGCAGGTTCGAGCCCAGGTGCCCCGTGAAGTTACCCGTTTGTTCTGAAAAAGAGCCGGAAATGTTCGGGGTAGGTGACGAGCACTATGCGGCCTGCTGGAGGCTCGCCCCTGATAGAGTTTAAGGACGTCAAGGTCTACTTCAAGAAGGGCTCCATCTTCGGGAAGAGGAAACTGATAAAGGCTCTGGACGGCGTCAGCATGAAGGTCGACTTCAAGGAGAAGGTGGCAATCGTCGGCGAGACGGGAAGCGGTAAGACCACTCTGGGAAGGGTAGTTGCAGGGCTTCAGAGGCCCACCTCAGGGGAAGTCATAGCTTACTTCAACGGCTACCCGGTCAACCCTTACTCGCTGAAGGGAAGGGCCAGGAAGGAGTACTTCAGGAACGTGGGAATGGTCTATCAGGACCCCTATTCGGCCATCGATCCCTTAATGAGGGTTAGGGACGTCTTGAGGATACCGCTACTCTACGCCGGGGTAAAGGGGGAGGAGGCCGAGAAGAGGATAAGGGAAGTCATGTCTAGGGTCTCACTCTCCGAGGAATACCTCAGCTATTACGTCTTTCAGCTCTCCGGAGGGCAAAGGCAGAGGTTGGTGATAGCGAGGGCGCTCCTCTTCAACCCCAAGCTCCTCGTCGCTGACGAGCCGGTCTCCATGCTCGACGCGTCCCTGAAAGGGGAGATACTGGATCTGCTCAACTCAGTGAACTCGGACATGGGGGTTAGCGTACTGATGGTGACTCACGAGCTGGCTGTAGCCAAGGTCTTCGCCCAGAGGATTCACGTGCTTTACTTAGGCAAGGTAATGGAGTCAGCTAACTCCGAGGAGTTCTTCTCAAACCCCCTCCATCCCTATACTCAGCTGCTTCTCGCGGCGTCCCCAGACCTCAAGCACCTGAGGACCATCCCCGAAATCCCGCTGAGGAAGGTTTCGGAAATACCGAGCTCCGCTAACATCCCTCCGGGCTGTAGGTTCCACACCAGGTGTCCCTTCGCTTTTGATAAGTGTATTAAAGAGGAGCCACCTCTAAAGGAGGTCGAGGAAGGTCATGAGGTTGCCTGCTGGCTCAGGTAAGTCCATAGTTCAGGCCATGGTCGGGGTAAGCATGCTGTTGGCCTCCTTCTGGCTGACCATTTACGGGGAGGTGATGAGCTACGGACTAGGCTACTTCTTCGCTGTCGCGGCGTTGGCGATCGCCGGTGCAGTGGTGGGACTCAGGGGAGCCCTGGAGTTCGTCAAGCTCGTGATTGAGGAGCTCGAACTCAGGAAAATGAGGGAGTAAACGAGAGCGTTAAGGCCCAGGGTTTGCCTGAGAGGGAACGAGGCCTGAGTCGGTTACAGTTGAATGGTATGTACTGACGGGTAATCGGTAACTGACGCTGACGAGGAGCTCAACCGCACTAACACCGAGTTCGAGATAAGGGAGACCGAGCTATGCCTCGAAGACTCATACACTCCGATGCCTTTAGACAAGCTTATGAGCAACGCTAGGGCAGTCCTGGCCGCCCTGGGCGGAACTAGGGGCAAGGCCTTCTTCCTAGACAAGGCCGTAATCTTAGTGGGATCCAAGTTCTTCCTAGTCAACTTCGAGAACGTGAAAGGGACGTACCCCAGAATTTCTAGGTCGGTGAAGACACCTTCAGCTAACTTACACGTTCGCTAGTAATAATTTCTCCTATTAACACTTACAGTTTGGTTTTCGAGAAATCTTTTAACCCGAACAGTTTATCTGAATCACGGGTTTGGATAATGAGATTTTATCTTAAATTCCTTATCGGATTAGTCTTAATATCTTTTTTATTCACAGTTAACTATATAACTCCGCGTTACATAACGAACCAGGAAATCTTAACGCTGATAGAGGCCGCCAGCATCGTCACGGGAGGGCTTTACTTCCTGTTCATCATAACTGACGGTCTTAGGAGCGTCTTAGAAGGGAAAGGTAGATTTTCCATCATTATCCCCAACGTTGTGAAGTATCTAGGTTACATAGTAATTTTCATTTCTGTATTTTCCGCGTTAGGTTTAACTTCAGGTGAGGCAATCGTAGGTGGTGCTTTCGCCGGTATAGTTATAGGTTTGGCTTTACAGCCCATCCTTCAGAACTTCTTTGCCGGGCTGTTGATTATGGGCACTGGTTTTATATCAATAGGAGATCACGTGAGGATCATGAGTACTAGTATAACTTACACTCCCGCCATACTACCGCCGTATAAGTTCTTTTCAAGGGACTTCATAGAACAAGGTGTTGAAGGTGACGTAGTAGAGATAGACCTGTTCTTTTCTAGGATTTTGATGGATAACGGGAGAGAAATCAGGGTACCGAACTTCATTTTGCTGCAGTCAAGCGTGATTGGCTACACCTCGAAATTGAGTAAGGAGTTCATAGTTAACGTCAAGGTGGAGTTCCCGCTTAACAAGCTCGATTTAGAGAGGTTTGAGGAGCAGATCATCGAAACCTTAAGGGGTTTCGAAATCGTTGAAGGCCCTTACATGTACGAGCAGAGCGATAAGGAGCACGTCGTAATTAGCCTTAAGGTGAAGTCCGACGTAGAGAACTGGAAGAAGGTGAAATCTGAAGTTCTGAAGAGGCTTTTGATACTGAGGAAGAGACTCGTTGAGAGTTGAAAACGTATAACAGAAGTAAGATCAAGGATTTTTCGTTAGCCAACCACCCGTTGAATAGTCGGCCTCAACGCTGTTCGGAACGAGGGTTAAGGCTCGATTACGAGAAGCTAGGACGAACTCGCCGGTACGGACTCCTCCTCCAGTCCTTCGGTACACCGTTACCTTCTGACTCCTCAGAGAGCTGGCCGATTACGTTAAGCGTCTGAAAAGCTAGCGGGCCGGGAAGACAGGCCTCTCTTTTAACTTGTAGTTTCTGGCGAACGCCGTGAAAGCTAGGGCTACCAGGGTTATTAAGATGCCCGTAGAGAAGAGCGCGTTGAAAGAGGCCTCTCCGGGGAGCGTTTCGACCACATAATTGCCGTTGAGGGGCATCACTAAAGAGGACTCGTAGGAGGCCATTATGCTCGAGGCCAGCACGGGCCCTATTGAGGCGCCCATCTGCCTTATCAGAGTGTTGATCCCCATCCCGACTCCCCTAGCCTCAGGGGGGAGGGAAACGGCGACCATGTTGACCAACGGGATCATCATCATGACTATGCCTACGGTGGTAAAGAAGCCGTTAATCGTCAGGTCTATGAGGCTCGACCTGTGGACCAGATTCAAGTAGAAGCCTAAGATGAGGATCATTCCTCCCGTAATGAGTATCGGCTTCGGGCCCACCCTGTTAATTACCCTCCCAACCAGCGGGCCCACTATCAACATAGCTAATGTGCCGGGAGCTAAGGCCATGCCCGCGCTTATCTGATCCTTGCCTAGGCCGAAGGGCCAAGGGAGCTGGGCGTAGTATATCACTCCGAAGAACAGCAGGAACATCGCTATCCCCGTGACCATGCCTACCACGTTGGCGACCGCGAAGTTCCTTATCTTGAACAGATCCAGCTTTAGCATGGGTTCCCCAGCTATGGACTCCCAGATCACGAAGGCGTAAATCAGGATCAGGCCTGAAGCCAACAGCAATATCTCCCTACCGGAGAACCAGCCCCACTTCGGTCCCTCGCTTATGTAAACCAGGACCAGCCCTGGGCCGAGGGCTATCAGGGCCATACCCACGTAGTCTATGGACTCCTTCACCCTGTTAGGGGACTCAGGTATGACCTTCGCCGCTATGGCCAGGAGGACTACTGACCCCGCGAAGGCTATGTGGAAGGCCATCTGCCAACCCAAGTTCTGGTCTATTATGGCCCCAACCGACAGACCGGCCGCGGTGCCTATGCCGAAGGTGGCGCTCAGAATCCCCTGAGCTGTCGCGACCCTCTGGGGGGGAAGCATGTCGGTTATTATCGCCACCGAAATGGGGAAGGCGGAGAACCCTACACCTTGAATGAGCCTGGCCAGTATGAGCACATAGATGTTGGGCGATATACCCGCGATGAAGACGGCTATGGAGTAGGCGGAAAGGATCGCGAGGAGGGTCCTCTTTTTGCCGTGAACGTCAGCGAACTTCCCCAGGATCGGGGCTGCGACCGCGGCCGATATAGTGAAGGCCGTCGTGACCCAGGAGACGAGGTTCTCGGAGACCCCGAAGTCGTTCTGTATCGTGGGCAAAGCGGGAGTCACCATGGTCTCAACGTAGTTTATGAGCAACAATATCAACAGCAGTACGAGGAGGACCTCCGTTTCCCTGCGCAACGCCGATCTAATCGATATATCTAAATCTCGTATTTATGATCTGTCCTTGAGAACTCTCGGGAACCCCTTTGTGGATTCGGCTTCCTCAACAGAATAGCCCTTCAGGTCGTCAAATCATCAATCGATATGCTTGTTGAAAACCCGTCTCTCAGTCTCAGGAATATCGATAAATCGGTGAGATCTGTGACGTGTTCCGAAACGATAAAGGGATAGGGAACCTTGCTATCCTCGGAGGCTTCCGATAGGAGTTTTAAGCGTAGCTCAACCTTAAGATCAGGCAGGGATGTTCGGTTTCCTGAGCTACTCGCCTAACTACCTCGATATCTTCCTCCTGATGACCCTCGAGGGTCTTGGGGGCCCTGTTCCGAGCGAGGTCCTAATGCCCCTGGTGGGGGTCTGGGCCTACGAGGGGAAAATCGATTTACTGTTGGGTGTCCTGGTGGGCACATTAGGGAGCCTAACCGGCTCTCTGATAGCCTACTTCCTGGGCTACTACCTCGGCTACGAGGCCCTGAGGAGGTACGGCAAGTGGGTCGGAATATCGGAGAGGGAGCTGGGGGCGGTTCACGGATGGTTCTCCAGGTGGGGTGCCCTAGCGGTTTTCGCGTTTAGGTTCGTACCAGTCATGAGGGCACTCATCTCCTATCCCGCGGGCGTCGGCAGGATGAACCTTATACCGTTCATTATCCTCACTTTTGTGGGACACACGATATGGGACTTGGCCTTGGCGCAGTTGGGTTACGTTTACGGGGCTCAAGTACTAACGAGGTTGGAGGCCGACACGAGATACCTTTACGTAATAACTGCGGCGTTGTTAGCTTACTTAGTCTACAAGGTCGTGAAGGTGGTGAGGAGTGCTAGAAAGGGTGGTGAAACTCGTAGCCTTGACTAGCGGCCTGATCATAGTATACATACTGCTCGGTCCTCTTGCTCCCGTCAACGAGACCTTAGTCGGTTACTCGCCGAACGGTTTCGTGAGCCTCGCCCCTCCCGTTTTCCTCTCCTTCTCCGCCTTCCTAGCCCTCATGACGTTCATCGTTCTTTCCGTCCTGTTCTGGGGCACTAAGAGGGAATGGTTGAACCTCCTCATAGAGGCGTCAGGCTTCTCGTTCGTCTGGCTGAACTACCTGAACTTCTACGTGGTCTACGAGATGTGGAGACCGGAGATGGCGGTACTCCCGTTCTTCATCGAGATAACCTACCACAACGCAGGGACCACGGTCTCCTCGCTCAACTTCGACTTCGGGCAGCTGGTTCTTCTGATCCTCGCCATCAAGTACCTGAACGAGATGAGGTCGAAAGGGAGAGGCGTTGGGACAGTCGATCCTCAACAGATCAGGGGAGAGAGCTGAGGTACTGAGGTTTTAATTCCTTAAGCTTCCCCCTTTCAAAGCCATGCGTAAGTCGGTTTTCGTCGTGGTCGGCCTGAGCTTCATGCTCTACAACTCCCTGTATCAGTACAGTTGGAACGCCGTTTATCCACTCCTTTTGCACCGTTTCGACACGCGGGAACTCAGCCTCATATTCTCCACCTTCGTCGTCGTCTCCAGCGTGGCCCAAGTCGTCATGGGGCTGGCAGCGGATTACCTGAGCGTTAGGTTGACGGCCCTGTTCTCCGCCATCGCGGCGAGCCTCGGCTGGCTCCTCTCCTCGTTCGCAACCGACTTCTACGCCTTCATGGGAGTTTGGGCTTTGGGGAGCTTCGGCGAGGGCTCGCTTTACGGCGTAGCGATCAACCTCGTGGGCAAGTGGTTCCCCGAGAGGAGGGGATTCTACATCGGGTTAGTCTCCCTGGGCTTCGGCCTCGGGGGGTTCATCGCCAACCCCTGGATATTATCTCAACGCAGCTACGCCTTCGTCGCCCTAGTCCTTGGACTCGTCGGGCTCCTGACCGTTGTCCCCCTATCAACCTTCGTGAGGTATCCCACTGGCTTAACGGGTAGGACGCCTCTGAAGACCGTCTCGGACCTCGGCTTCTGGCTGATCTACTCCGCCTTCGTCATATCCACGCTCCCGCTACTGCTTCTCTCCTCCTCGCTCTACCTACTCGTTGAGGGGACTTACGTGGAATCCCTGGCGATCACGCTGTTCCCCTTGGCCAGCGGTCTTGGGAGGCCGCTGTTCGGTAGGATATCAGACAGTTTGGGGAGGCCGAAGTCCCTAATCATAGCTATGCTGATGGAGGCGCTCGGGGTCCTGACCTTCCTCGAGGGGCCAGAGCTGAAGCTCCTCGGGACGATCATCATAGGGGTCTCAGGAGGTGCCCTCCTCACCCTCTTCCTAACGCTGGTCACGGACTTCTTCGGGGCTAGGTACTCCACCTCCAACACGGCGATACTCTACACGGGCAAGGCCTTGACCGGAGCGGTACTGGCTTCGCTGCAGGCCCTGGAGACCCCCCTGCTGGCTTACTTCGCCCTCCCTCTGCTCGGGATTTCACTCGTTAAAGGAGCCCAGAGGGTCGAAAGGCAGGTCGGCTAAGCTCTCTCCTTAATCCCCACGAAGGCGTAGAAGAGCCTTAGGGCCCTCTCCTCCACCTTCACGAGCCTGAGGTATTTCTCAGCTATCGAGATGTAATAGTCGTTCGTTTTGTCCTTCCTGGCGTAAATCTCGTAAATCATGCGGTAGTCGCTCGGCTTCGCCCCGGCTAGGCAGGCTATCTTTGGCATGAGGCTCCTGAGGTAGAAGGAAAGGTAGGCCTGAAGCGCTCTGTTCTTGGGCTTGCCCATGGCTATCACTCCAACGACCTTCCTGGCGACTCTCGCCATTTCCTTAATTACCGACTCGTAATCGTCCGCCGCGTGGAGAGCGAAGGTGCTTATTACCACGTCGAAGCTACCGTCCCTGAAGGGCAGATGATCGAAGGAAGCCAGAACCCTATCGTCCTCCACCAGGGCGCTCAAGAGCATGTTCTCAGAGTAGTCGGTTAGGACGTAGAAGGCTCTCAGGCCGAGCCTCTGGAAGACGTACGTGGTCTCGCCCTTGCCGGAAGCCACGTCAAGGACCGATCTGGGGCCTCTCTCCAGGTCTAGCACGCTCTTGACCAGCTCCGCCCTCCATTTAACGTCCATACCGAAGCTTATGAACCGGTTCGCCCTATCGTAACTCTTCGGGATGCTTTCGTATACCTTCCTGAGCTCCTCGTCGGTTACTCCCGACAGCTTCTCGTAGTCCTGGCCCAACGCGGGACAAGTTACATTAAATCAAGATTAAAGAAACGGTGTCCGGTTTATGTTATGAATCCGGTTAGACAAGTTCAAAAATGATCAAATCAGACGCGGGATCTGAGAAAAGATATTCGATTTATTAGAAACTGTAATAGCCGAGTCAGGGATGGATAGGATATCCATTTATTAACCCCAGGCGTCACTACCACTCCGGGGTCGGAATTGGCGAAAGCCCTGAGGAAACTCTTCCCCCTTTTGGTCTTCTACGCGGTAAACATAACCGTTACGGCGTTCCTTTTCTTGTGGCTCTTCGCCCTGAGCGCGAAGGTGGGCGATGTAAAGTACCAGGGCCAGACAGTGACGTTCCTAACCCTCGGAATTCTGGCCTACACATTCGGCGTGAGACACGCCGTGGACGCCGACCACCTCGCAGCCATCGACAACTCCACGAGGAAGCTGACTCAGGAGGGCAAGGACGCCAAGTTCGCGGGACTGTTCTTCTCCCTGGGCCACTCTACCGTGGTAATACTGCTTAGCGTCGTCTTGGTGGTGAGCGCGAGGGCGGTCGAGACTTACATCCCGCAGCTGGAGAACGTGGGAGGCATAATAGGCACCCTGGTCAGCGCCGGCTTCCTCTACATTATAGGCCTTTTGAACTTCCTGGTCTTCTTCGAGATCTACCAGATTTACAAGGTCATGAGAAGGGAGAGGCTGGACGAGGGGAGGCTCAACGAGGCACTGTTGAAGAGGGGTTTCATGGCCAGGTACTTCGGGAAGCTGTTCAAGATAGTGGACAAGCAGTACTACCTCTACCCGATAGGGTTCCTCTTCGGGTTGGGCTTCGAGACGGCGAGCGAGACCGCTCTTCTAGCCATCTCAGCGGCCAGCGCCGCAATGACGAGCGTTCCCGTGTGGGAACTCCTGGTCTTCCCGTTCCTGTTCACGGCAGGAATGACCCTATTAGACACCACAGACGGCTTCTTCATGACCTCAGCCTACAGGTGGGCTTTCGACAATCCCATCAGGAAGATCTGGTACAACCTTACGATGACCATAATCTCAGTGATGGTCGCTTGGGCCATTGGCACATTGGAGACGTTGGGCCTCGTTCAGAGCGAGTTCAACCTAAGCGGAGGGCTGTGGGACTGGATAGCCGACGTCACGGGACACGTATGGTGGGGGAACATAGGGGTCATTATAGTGGGTCTATTCGCGGTGACTTGGGCGGCTTCCGTAGTTGTCTACAAGGTGAAGGTCCAGCGGTTGGAGAAGGAGTATAGAGTGACGAAGTGAACGGCTTTTTTGTATTGAGGTCAGAGTCTTTATTCTTCCTCAAATTCAGCGTATCCTTCGTTACGCTTTAACGTTTCGTCTTTGATCGTGACTATCAGTATATGAAGAGTGAACGCTTTCTCTAGCTACGGAAGGGACTATGGCTGACTCCGATTCTGTCGTGAAAGCACAGCTTTTAGATATCGAAACCCAGTACGAGATAACAGTTTTCCCATGAAGGGGAAGCTGATACTGCTGTCCAGGGCCGTTTACGCCATGGCCTGGTTCTTGATCGCTCCCGCCGTTCCGGGTATGTTAGTACGTTTCGGACTTCCTTCCTCCTTCGCTGCGGAGGCGGTTTCTTCCTTCTTCGTAGCCACCGGCCTGTTTCAGATCCCCTCGGCGGCCATAGCGTCGAAGGTCGGAGCGAAGGTCGCGTACTCCTCAGGCTTAGTAATCATTGGAATAAGTGAAATCGCCCTCGGGGTCTCGAGGTCCCCGCTCCAGGTCATGGTGTTCTACTTCCTCACCGGTGCGGGGGCGAGCCTCTTCTTCTCGTCAGCCGGAGGCACCCTGAGCAGGTTAAACCCTGGGGAAGAGCAGAAGGCCATGGGGGCCTACAACGCCTTGTTCTCCTTCGGGGGTGCCGCAGGTCTAGCCTTGGGTTACCTCGAGGCGGAGTTGGGTTTCTCCCCTGTAGCAATAGCCGTGGGCGTTATTACGGCCCTCCTGGGCGTATTGAACTTAGCGTCACACTACCCCAACTTCGAGGTGGAGCTCAGCGGCAAGGGATTGAGAGACGTTCTCCCCCTTTCGGTGATGACGAGCGGGGTGTGGGGGATCTACTACCTCGTGAGCGAGCTGTTCCCGACCTATGTCTTCGTGAGCTACGGCGTAAGTCCTAAGGAATCGTCTCTGATCGCGTCACTGATGACTCTGGCCTCGGGCATCGGAGGAGCGGCGGCCGTAGCCTTGAGGATGAACCTGGCCTCGTTGGACAAGGTCGTCTCGCTTTCCGTTATTGGCACACTCCCCGCCCTAATGATATACTCTAGCTCGCTCTGGAGCGTCGGTTTATTCGTTTTGGGGTTCTTCAACGAGCTCGCAATAACTGCCATTTACGCCTACGTTCTCAGCGTTTCAGGATCCAAGTCGGGCACTTTAGGCCTGGCTGCCGTTAACTCGGGCGAAATACTGGGCGGCGTCGCCCTGTTCGCCCTCGCAGGAGCGGACATAGGTCAGTCCTTCGCACTCGCTGTCCTGGTATCGCTCGTAGAGCTGTTACTCCTCGTGCCTTACGCGAGGGCAAGGTCCTTAAGGAGTTGAGGAACCGCTGACGTACTGTAGGGTAGAATCTACGAGAATTGAAGAACGCAAGAGGTTATCTAGTTAATCCGAGCTCTATTTAAGCGGAAAAGAATACTATATATAAGGAAACAAGTCGTCCACTGGTGGAGATCGCCAAGTAACTTAAGGGTTGTCGATATTCTGAGCTTAATGGAACGAGTTACGGACGGGGTGAACGGTCTAAGCGGTCGTCCGCCCTCCTCTCCCTAGCCTTCATCACGGCTATCGAGATCACCCACGTAACCGCGAAGACCCCTAGTACCACTGTGCCTAGGCTCTCCCAAGCAGGGCCGACTGTGAGGGCAGCTACCCAGCCCCAGATACCGCCCTGGAGGTCGAACGCTAAGCGAGCTGCATCTAGCCCCGTGAAGGCAGCTACCAACCAGGCAAGGATCGTAGAGGCTACCGACATCGTCACGTTGAACCAGGCCTTCCTCCCGGGGGAGCTCAGGGCCCACTCATACGCGGTCGTCATGAGGAAGCCCTCGGTCGTGTCCATCAGTGCGGTCCCCACTGTGAACAACATGGGGAAAATCATAAGCTCCCACAGGGAGAAGCCCCCCGGAGCGGAGGCGGCAGCCAGTATCGCCAGAAGCACAACCTCACCCGCCAGATCGAAGCTTACCCCGAATAGGAAGCCTATGACGAAGAGGTCACGCTGGTTGCTCAACGCCTCGAATAACCTCCTGAAGCCCTTTACGGCGTGATCCCCTGCGAGGCGGGCCTCCAGTTCCGCCTCGCTTATCTCGCCCCTCCCGAAGGCCCTGTAGGCCTCGTAGGTCTCACGGAGCAGTAGGAGGCTCAGGAGGCCCAAGAAGAAGAGGAGGGCGGAGCTGATGACGTTCCCGATCACGCCTCCCAACCGTTGTAACTGCGGTATCACGTTAGCTGCCTCCCTGTAAGCGAAGATGAGCACCGCAGTCATAGCGATGACGACGCTGGCGTGGCCTAGGGCGAAGAAGAGGCCTATGAACCTCGCGTCCTTGCCCTGCTGAGTCAGCTTCTTCGCTGCCACGTTAAGGGCGGCCACGTGGTCGGCGTCGAGGGCGTGCCTGAGGCCCAGGGCGTAAGCTAGGACGCCCAAGGTGAAGAGGGTGGTGGCCTGCCCGTAGTATTCCACCGATCCCGCCGCGTTGCTGAGCCGGATCAGCCAGGCGACGAGGACGATCGTCAGTGAGGCCTCGATAGCGTAGAAGACCAGAAGGGGGTAGAGCCTAGCCCTCATGTTTCCCTCGAGAGGGGTTCAAGCTTTACATTAAAAGGCTATGTACATATTTGGAATTTACATTTTGAAATAGATAAATTGAACTGATTAATGTGTTTTTCAACTAACCTCCATCCTCAGAGTCAGGAGCAGCGCCGATGTAGTGACGAACAACTACGCTCGGGCCTTCGCTCCGTCAGACTATCTTTACCCCTAAGCTTGCGAAGTGTCTCTCGTCGAAAGTGTAGATCTCCCTTATTCCGAGCCTCATCATGACGACGTACGCCAGGGCGTCGTTGACGCTTACGCCCCTCTCCCTCGCCACTAGGGTCGCCGCCATGTAGTCTTCCTTCGTCACGTCCCGAACCGTCACGTTCTCGCTATTCAGGACGCTTTCTACCACCTCTATCGCCTTAGTTAGGTTGGCTAAACTCTCGATCACGTTAGCTACTTCAGAAACGTGGATTACAGTCGTCACCACCCTCTCCTCTCCTGCGTCTATTCTCCTCAGTATCTCCCTGGCCCTTTCCTTGATCTTAGCCAACCTCTCGTCCACGTTCTTCTTGGGCTTAACAACAGCGCAAATCAGAACATTAGAGTCCAAGAACCTTACGCTTGAGCTCATGCCAGTCACTCGGGAGCTCCTCCACCTCGACGCTGTCTACTAGCCTCGAGAGGCTTGAGACCTTAGGGTAGATCTCTATCTTGTCTTCCTTTAACACTAGGACGAACTCGTCGGTGTTGAACCTCTCCCTCCACTCCTTAGGTAGGACTATCCTGCCCTGACTGTCAGCCCTCTTTATCACCACTCTCTCCATCTCCTTAACCAATTAAGTACTCATCTTACCATTTATTTTACCTTTCTGCCACTGCGCCTTTTCAAACGTAAACCGCGATGTCGTAGCTCGACGATACAACCGAGAGCTGGACCTGAATCGTCACGTTACCGTTCGGGGGGATTATAACTGGCGTTTGAGGCAAGGTGACTTCCTTCAACCCGTTCACCTCCACGTAGTACACCACCACCGGGTAGCTCTCGGAGTTGTGGAGAGTGATCTGAGCGAAGGCCCCCGGGTAGACTATGGGAGGGAAATAGGCGTTCGTTAAGGTCACGTTCGCCGGCTCGGAGTAGGACTTCACGGTGACGCTGTACTGGCTTACCAAGGCTGCCGGCTTGAAGAGCAGCACCGGCGACAATAGAAATACTGTAAGGACGACGATCATCGGTATCGACAGCCTCATCCCTCCGATCTATGCTCCTCACCCAATTTAACTCTGCACGCTTCTCGTCTGCTCCCTCAAGTAGACCTCGCTCATCCCGTACTTCAGGGCGTTTGGGGT
>Ga0209739_100725_pt1 | contig 12570 bp, 8 predicted proteins | sample JossMetagenome_2_FD_184729 | JGI IMG/M metagenome (GOLD analysis project Ga0209739, IMG submission 184729) | Hot spring sediment microbial communities from Joseph's Coat, Yellowstone National Park, USA - JC3_ASED (SPAdes) (version 3) | ecosystem: Environmental > Aquatic > Thermal springs > Hot...
AGTCCTCGCTAAGAGTTATTAGCCGACGGCACTTCACTGTAAGCTATGACTACCATAATGGCACATTCCTCATAGAGGATGCTGGTAGCACCAACGGAACGCTTCTCAACGGTGAAGAAATAAGGGGGAAAGGCCCGGTTCCCCTAAAAGATGGCGACACAGTTTCGCCTGCAGGTGTTCTGCAACTAAAATTTACTACTGGAGCCATATAGAACAAGGATAAATTTATAAGACCTTTTTTTTCTCTTTGTTTTATATGGCGAGGTTTAAGAATGCTTCTCTTGTTACCGCTAATGCTCTAGATATTATTGAATCGCAGGACAATAATCATAGTGCATTGGCTCTGAGTCTAAGAATTTGGGTAGAGGGATATAGGCATTGGTTCTACCTACTTGGGATCGCTTCCAATGAAGAATTTTTAAAAAAAGTTCTTAATGAGGGGCTGTCATGGCTCAGTAGTCATCTAGGTCTCCCGTTTTCGGGTTTGTCCCATAATATGCGTGTTTCAAACAGTAAAGATTCGAGAGGCGCGTACGCCTTTTACGTGCAATTTGATGACTCGGGTGAGTGTAAAACACACGATTTAGCCTCAGAACCCAAATATAAGAACTTTAGAATCTTTACTCAATGTCAAGTTCCGCTTAATTCATTTAAAGGAATAATACTATTTGATGGAGTCCACCGGCCCCATTATCGAAACACTTCATCTGGAAAAGAATATAAGTCATTTCTCGAGGATCTGAAGGATGCTAACAAAGATAGTGAAGGACCTATTATAACGATTGGTCGGAAGCTCGACTTCGATGTACGTGATGTACAAGACAAGAAGTGTCTCTATTCCTACTCTAATGTTGGAAAAGTTAGAATAAACAATGAAGATGCAGCTCTAAATTCAACTATAAAAATTTATAGAAACGGGAGGCTGGAAACATATTACTTGCTCGCGGTTGCTGACGGTGTTGGAGGAGCAGGCTACGGCGAACTAGCAAGCAAAATAGCGATAGTCACAGCCTACAATGAGATCCTCCACGGCCTCTTGGAGAGGCCAAGTGACAGCCCAGAAAAGACAGTTCAATCTGAAAAAAAGATTTTTAACTGGCACGAAAAGACAGTTCGCTCTGCAATAGATACTGCTAACCGGCACGTGTTGCAGGAAAAGAGCAAGAGAGGAGAAATGGGTACAACTCTGACATTGGCACTAATAAATGGCAACAAAGCCTTTATTGGACATGTAGGTGACAGCAGGGCTTATGTAATTGAAGGAAACAAGCTAAGGCAAGTCACTAAAGACCATAAATACGTTGAAGAACTTGTAGAGAAAGGGGTTATCACCAGGGAACAAGCTAAGCACCACCCACAAAGAAACATTATTACAAGTGCGCTTGGGATGCCTACTCCACGCATAGATATAAGTAGTACGGAGGCCCATGCATTGCTACTTGCAACTGATGGACTAGTAGATCTCGTGGAAGATGAAGAAATCGAGAAAATACTCAGGGAAGAAATGAAAAGAGGCCTCACATCGGTTAATCAATTAAGCAAACGGCTGGTCGGCGAAGCACTTAGAAAAGGAGGCTACGACAATGTCTCGGTCTCCCTCATGATGCCCCTAAGAACGGTTTAAAAATAGGTTGCACATTATATTATCAGTCTGTTTAATTCGTAAAAATTTATATAATTGCCGGAATAGTTAAAAAATGATAAACATGGGATCAGTTATCTCAGTCATAGCTTTAATCATAGGAATTTTTCTTGCATTAATCGGTCTTTTCATTATTTCCACAGGGGTTTTGTTCTTCTCTATCCCCTACGGTACAGGAATTGGTGCTGGCATAGTTCTATTCGGCTTGTTATTGTTGGCTGGTGGAGCATTTCTTGTCTATTATTCCCAGGAACAAAAAAGCAGAGCGACTCCTCAGATTTCATTTGCGCCGTTAATTACACCTGTCTCCCAACCTGTTGCCTCCCCAACAATTGTCCAGCCAGGCGTCTCTTCTACGAGGGTGTTGCCAGAAGTAATGCCAAGAACACAAACTGTTTTAGCATATCTTGAGGCTCCAAACGGCAGATTGATAATTTCTTCCCCCACACAGCAATTTTACCGTAGAGATTTCCAGGGAATGGTTCCTCCAGGCCTCTTAGAGACAATTAGTCAACGGGTGCCACAGTTCACTATATACTTTAGAAACGGGCGTTTCTACATAGAGGACTCCTCGAGCACAAACGGAACCCTCCTTAATGGGAGACAAATCAAGGGAACAGGCATGCAACCACTGAATGACGGAGACGTTATTAGCCCTGCTGGAACCATAAATTTGGTATTCAGAGTCCCCATGTAATGTATAGCCCGAATGTCAAGGGAAGGAAATGTCATACGAAGTAGAACTGACTTCTAAAGCACGGGAGCTTTTCCTTTACGAGGTTATGTTGTCCCAGCCTAAACAGTCAATTCTCCTTAAAGCCCACAATGTAAAGGATGAGCATCGAAATGTGATATGTCCTTACTGCAATAGTCCCGCAACTAAAATAAATTTGTTAAACAAATATTACTGCTTCACCTGTAAAAGATATCTCTAATTTTTTATTTAGCCCTAAAGGAGACAACTAAGTATGGCTGTGAGGATAACGAAGATCCATACGCCACATATATTAAGGCTTTGTCTCCCAGCTCAAAAGGAGGCCCCTCAACCTTGTGGCCCCTCCAAATCTCCCGTACCTGTCCCTGCGTTAGCACTGCTGTTTTGTTTAATGAGCCTAGATCCCTGATGTACCACTTGCCACTTAGGCGATATATTTCAAAGTGCCTCCTTGATATCCAGTTGTAGGGATCCTTGACAAGGACTTCCATTGAGTCCCCATGGCGAATAACTTTCACTTTTTCGGTTAAAGAGTACTCGTTAACAGCATATGTGGTTGTGGTTGTTCCACTTTCGCCAGTTCCAGTCTGTCTCCCAAAAATAAGTCTCTCAACGTCTATCCTAATTTTGACGCCCATCACCTCCAATATTGGAACATCCAATGACTCTTCACGGGCTACTCCACGATCCAGTTCCTCGATCATTTCCTGAGCAGACAAATATCTTTGGAGGGGATCCGGGTTCATCGCCTTAAAGACAACGTGCCTTGTTTCTTCACTGATATCTTTCCTGTATTTCCAGGGATCTGGGGGTCTAGTAACATTTGGGTAACCAGGCAGATCTAAAATGGGATGTTGCCCCGTTAACAAGAAAAAGAGGGTGGCACCGGCTGACCAGATATCGGCCTGCGGAGAAGAGGTAGACTTATACTGTTCGGGAGCCGTGTAGCCCCCAGGAGAAATAACAGCTTCTTTGAAGCCAACCCTATTAAAGAAGGCACTTGTTCCAAAGTCTATCAGCTTGACGTCAGGGAAACTGGACTGCATGAGAAGATTCTTGGGTTTTACGTCCCTGTGAATTATGTTAAGGCCGTGTATATAGTCTAGCCCCAGCAATAATTCAATTGTAAGCTTTTTTGCCTCTTTCTCGTCGAGAGGTCTTGCTGAATATAGGTTCTCTAGATCCCTGCCAGGAACATATTCCATCACAAGGAAGGGTAAATTTCCTATCATTCCAGAGTCAACATAGGAAACGATATGAGGATGATTAAGCATCTTCAAGACTTCAGCTTCAAATCTGAGCTTTTCTATAGCTATCTGTGAATCATTCGCAATCTTTACAACAACCCTGTCAGTAGGAGACCCGGAGTTTCCTAAAGGTTCAGCCAACCACACCTGGGACATGCCGCCTCTACCTAAAGATGTGAGAAGACGATATGAACTCTTATGGCCACGGAGAGTGTACCGCTGTGCAAACATCTTCCTCTGTGAAAAAATAGAAAAGAAATATATATTTATTTATTTCTCCTTTATAAAGAGCTACCATGAGTGATCACACCCAAACACTGATGATTTTTTTGATATTTCTCCTTCTGTTCGTTCCAGCTCCCTTAAACGCATCTTCTCAGCAAAAGGATAATCAATACTTGGATATCCAGATTAGCCCCCCTCAATTGGTCATTGACCTAAACTCTACCCGCACGTATTCATTCAACATAACAATTTCTCTTAACTCTACATGGTTCGAAGCAATGAAACTCGCAAATGTAACAACTAAAATAAACATAAGCTTTCCACCATACCTTGTCCCTTCACAAGAGAAGCGGTACCAATATTTTCAATGTCATCAACAGCTATGCAGTAGCACATTGATATTTACACAAGAAAATTACACACAAAAATGTACAATACAAATCGAAAATATAAACCTGAATGATACTCTGTTCAAAGGACAAGAAAAAAATCTTACCATAAGCATTAAAATCGATGCATTTAATGAGTCAGGCAACGTTCTTAGCAATTCTCCGACTGAACTTATATACTTCCCACTCAACGTAGTTTATTCGCATCTCCAGTTTTCTTCCATTTTTAATAAAACACATGTATGCATCAGTATTACAAATGCTGGAGCTGGAAAAGCCGAAGAACCTATAAGGGGAAATATTTCTCTAATCTCTCCTTTTTTAGCCAATATAACTTATCATGAGAAAATAAACATTACGCCTATTAAAGGAAAAAATAAATCATGGAATTTCTCCTTAGATCTGAATCAAGGAGATAAGGCTAGAGTATGTTTTACAAATTTCAAAATAAACCTCACAGATTTAACTTTTGACGAAAAAAACAATAACCTCACAAGAATTAAGCTTACTTTGTTTTTAAACAATAGAAAACAACAAGACTTCACCTTAAATGTAAAAACATGGGTCAATTTCTCTAAACCAGTAATTATGGCCAAAAATTTGGCACGCCTATTACGCTTAAATCTTACCGTTTACTCCAACTTCACATTTACATACAATGCTTCATTAAACATAGTTCTCTACCACGAGAAGCTTCAATTAGTAATAAACAATGCCTCTTCTCAGTTCCGACAACAACTATCTGGCAAACACACTAATCAAACTGTTCCTCTCATTTACAACATTACCGTTCTTCTTCCAAATTGGGAATACACAACCGAGACAGCTCGCTTCAATCTAACAATCGAGAAGAATAACAGAGTAATCCTTAAAAATAGCTCTACGATTTCTCTAAACATATTTAACAAGCTCAACTACACACCAATTCCAATGACGTTTCTAGGAGATACTGGAAAAATTACCGACGGAAATTACACATTGACCATATGCGGTGAGACCAGAACACTTACTTCATCAAACCAGTTTTTAGTTACAGGCGCCTCTTGGCTGTTCTGGCCTGTCGATTTCCAATGCACCTTAAAGCCCAAAACCGTTATTGGAATCTACACAAATAAGCAGGGTGTGTCATATTACGTATATACGGACAGCGAAATAAGGATCTTCAAGGGAATATTACTGGTAATCTTTGCGACAATTTTTGGTATCATAACACTATGGATTGTTCTTAGTGAAAAAGGAGAGAAGAGAAAAGAAATTCCCATAGCAACGCCCGATGAAGACGTTATAGACATTGACTAGGGGTAGAACATGATGGAGGGCCTTACAGACATCCAAAGAAATCTTCTTATATATATATAAAAGAAAAAGCACCAGTTTCTTAAAGAGTACTCATAGACACATCGGAAGCCGCTAAGAAACTAGGAGTATCAATAGACGAGGTCGAAGAGGCCCTCATAGGCCTCGCCGAAAAAGATTATATAAAGATAGTAAAAGCACCCCCAACCCAAAACACGCCAATTCCTTGTTGCAGTTGTCGCCAAGCTTATAATTGCTTATGTTCAGGGAAAATTATCACAAAAAGAATACTTTGACAGGCTGGCAGAGCTTCGAAATATATCTGGAGAAATAGGTATACCTCCGGAAAGTTTTCCACGGGAACTTAACCAAATCTCGGAAATCTTTACCAGCCTAGCCAAAAATATACAAGCTTTGTACAGGCTCGAATCCATCTCGTCTACAATGTCTACCGATGTGAAGGAAAAGCTACAAGCAGAGTACAACCAAGCAGTCATAGAAATATCAAAAACCCTGAAATACTCGCCACTATAGAAAACTTCTGCAGGAACCTTGCCAAGCAAATAGATGAGCTCGAAGCCCAGCTAAAAATAATCGAGGCAGACGAGAAAATCAGAGGCATAGACAAAACCATAGAAAAACAATACATCAAAACCAGGATAGATGAAGCAAGAAAAAACATCAGCATAATGCTAAGCTTACTTCAGCCACAACAAGTCGACCAACAAAAACTTCTCCAAGAGTCAGAAAGAATAAAAAAATTGATATCCACTCTACAGCACCAATACGAGATCACAAGTGCAAAAGCACTCATAGAGGGAAACCCCTTGCTAAAAGAAGAAGCGAGAAAACTCGAGATACAAATCAACCAGCTAAAACAACAACTTGCATCCGTCCAGTCAACTATCTAACAGACAAATACAAACCAGGATCCGCTCATACTTATCAGTAAAACAGCACAAAACCCACCTTCAACAATCACCCAAGAAACCTTAACACAACTGAAAGAAATAAACGCCTTACTTGAAAAAATAAAAACTTACCAGGACTAAATAGCCCTCAACAAATAGAAACGCAGTTAGAATTTACGTAAATTACCCATGCCTAGCGCTTACCTCCCCAGAGACCCTAACCGATAATGAAGAAGTAAATTCCTACAAGTAGGAAAAATATGTCAAAGTCAAGCAAGAAAGGGGAGAAATAAAAATTAGGCAAGGGGGAGTATAGTGCCCCCGTCCCTCAGTAGACCTGATATTATAGATATACCCATGGGTCTTTCAGAACTTTTTTGAAGACTAATAGATACAAATTAAGAAATCATTAATATATATTCTTCAAGTCATAATTTTTTCTATCTTAGCTCATCCATATTACATTTTAATTACCATAGTGCTGTCCACGCTCATAAGATAAGACCCTAAAAGTAAAATAATGCGTGGATGGGCGAATTCAGATAAAGATAATCAGCAATTCAAAGGTGGTTAAATAATGAGAACCGTTCAGGTTTATAAGTTTACAGGGACAGGTGTGTTTTCAAAAAGTGATACCTTGTCATTTTCTCTATCATTAAACTTGGCTGTTACTGATAAAGTTCATAAGTTCTTAATGTTTACTTTGGGGGACCAGAGGAGTTTGTATGCAGGATTGATGGATTTTTTGAATTTTGTATATTTGTCCATAACAGGAAGCATTAGAGGTTCACTTGAGACCACAAAGCAAGGATACGTTGCCATTTTGCGTGACCCGAGTACCCATAGGTATCGCATAGTCACTTTGCCAAGCGACAAGAAAGTCTATAGTTTTCGGAACAACAGAATAAGTGAGGTCGCGGCGGGTGAGACGCTTGATGGCAGAATTTTGTTTTTGTCTGATAGAATAGATGAAAAGTTTATAGCAAAGGGTTATTCGAGGGATCTTGTTAGGGATCTATATAATGTATCTGAAGCCATGACTCTGGGATTTTTTAAGGCTAGCACTATACCACATGTACACCATTCGGGTGTGGCAGTGGCTCTTTTAAGTGATGTTGGACTAAAAAGGCAGAACAACGAGGATGCAGGCTTCACGCTTAGCTTAAAGATTTCTAGTAGGGGGCAAACCAGGATAGTGAGGCTTGTGGGTGTTGCGGACGGGGCTGGTGGTCTGAGCTTTGGAGAACTCGCGAGTAGGGAAGCCGTGTTTGAGTTTTTGAGGGCAAGTCTTCCCCAGATCATAGGTGGTGCCGAGCCTAGAGCGATTATATCCAGTGGATTAATGAAAGCTAATGAAAAAGTGCTATCTCTTGCGAGAAGCTATGGTAAAAATATGGCGTCAACTTTCTCAGTTGCACTTATTGACGGCTCGGACATATATGTTGGCCACGTGGGCGACTCAAGGGTCTACTTCATATCTGGGTCGCAGATAATACGGCTGACAACAGACCACAAGCCAAGGGACGGCCCCAGAAACGTAATCACAAACGCACTGGGCCTAGAGTCCATGTGGGTAGAACTCCACGGAAAAGAGGCGGGCTTGAAGCTTGTGCCCGGGTCCACAATTATATCAGCGACGGACGGATTAACAGATCTTGTTTCAGAGAGGGAAATCCATGCTTATACTCAGAGATATCGCGGTACACCCAATAGGCTCGCGTGGGAACTTGTGGAGCTCGCAAAGAAGAGAGGCGGACATGACAATATAACCATAAGCATTGTGTCACGTCAAAACTAGAAAGTGTAATACTTGAATAGGCTAGCCAAATTTGTCAACGATAATCTTTGCATTTAAAGCAATAATAACGGTTTAAAGTCTTAAAAAACAAGTTCATCCCCGCAGGCGGGGCAGACACCGCGCGCGTCCCACTCCCCGGCATACAGCTCTGGGGTCTCTACGCCGAGGATGGCCAGGCGAGACGCGGTAAACTTCTCTATGACCCTGGCTACCTCGCTTTGGCCACTCTCCCTGGCAACGTCCAGAGGAGACTTGCCATCATTGTTCCTTACAGTCGGGTCAGCACCGCTCTTCAGCAACAATTTAACAACCTCGACATTGCCCCATTTAGCTGCAGTGTGTAGAGGCGTATTGCCGTCATTGTCTCTAGCATTCACTTCTGCGCCATGCCTAATGAGTATCTCTGCAACCTTGGCACGGCCATAAAAGGCCGCAAAGTGCAAAGGCGAAAAGCCATCATTGTCCCTATAATTAGGGTTAGCGCCCTTTTTTAGAAGCATTTCAACACTTTCTGCATTACCCTTTTCTGATGCTCGCATCAATTTTTCATCAATGATTGATTCTATTTTTACGGGTAATCCTAGGAGGTCTCTTATCTCCTCCATGCTGAGGTACTTGCCCTCTGATACTTTTTCGCCGTCGACGACGATGGCTGGCAATTTTTCTATTCCTAGCTTTTTGAACTCCAGTGTGTATACGCCCCCGTATAGTTCTTCTAGTTGCTGGAGGAAGCTTGGAAAGTCTCTTGGGTCATTTATTTTTACTAGTTTTACCTTTAGCTTTGGCCTCTCAGGCTTTGGCAAAAGAGTCAACACGCTTTGAAAATCCTGGAGCATCTCTTTTGACTGTTCGTCCCTGCAAAGGTATAGCACAATTTCTTTGGGCAAAAAGCCCCATCGCCTCTAATAATATAAAAAGAAAGTCTCCGTATTTAATTTATCGTTACATGTTTCTAAAAACTTCACATTTGCCAAGAGTAGATTCGGGAGTAATGGCGCTACAAATTTACCGCCGCTACGCAGCATTCTGTTAATTTTTCAATGGGAGAGCTCTTGCCAAATCACTTCATTTGGCACTTGGAGAAGAAATTAATGACTAGTTATGCTAAGGGTTGTAGCCTGTGTCCATTTTTATTTTTCTGTGACTGCCTGAGACGTTGGGGAAAGAGCTTCTTTTTCTCTTTTCTCCTCAAGTAGTCTATGAGTTTTTCTTCGAACTGCCTCATTGTTGGCCTGGCTTCTAGCTATATTCTGATGCATTCCCTGAGTATAACGTCGAGCGCCGCGTCCCCTGTCTGTATGTCTGGTCTACCAGTCTTCTCGAATTGTTCAAGCTGTTCGGGGTACCCATCATCCAGGGGAAGAGGCTCTTACCCCTCACTGCCGCGTATTGAACGAGTGCGAAAAACCACACGTCACCCCCTGGCTCGGCCTGCCGTATGCCCTAAATCGTCCCATCTGAGTTGCAGACAAAGATCATCCCTTTGTCGAGTACGGGTGTGACCTTGACAGAGGCGCCAGAATTATCGCTCTCTTGAACCCTTGCTCTTCAATTAACGAAAAACCCGAGAACGCTAAAGCCAGGGAAAAGCCTCACAACCTTGCGGAAGCCACTAATCGTCCTTCACAAAGTATTTATACAAAAGATACAGGGATATATAGGTATAGATGGCTACAACACAGCCACCCATCACACGCTCATGCATCGGGTGCCCCCTCTACATAAAGTCACGAAGCTACTGCCTAAAACTAAAAACATACGTACAAAACCCATACAACCCGCCATGCCTATATATCAAAAATTATCCACAACCCATAAACAAAAAACAACAAGAAAAACTAAGCAAGTCACTAATTAAGGCCGTAAAGAAAGGCGACATCGAAAAAGTCAAAAAACTTATCATGTTAGGAGCCGACGTTAATACAAAAACCAAGTATGGAGACACACCGTTACATATTGCCGCATCGAAAGATCATGTCGACATTTTTGAACTGCTTTTGAATGCAGGAGCCGACCCTACAATTCGCAACGTGCAAGGCTTAACACCTATCGACGTCGCATGCAGGAATCACAATTCTAAAATCATTGAATTAATACAAAAGAAATTAGACGGGGGTCTGAATAGAAATACGATATGCTCCATTCACTTATTCTTAGGTCTCAAATCATTAAAACAAGGTCTTTTAATTAAACATGCTCTTCAGATCTTATTTTTCCTAATTTTCTTTGTTTTAATTGTTTTATTCCAATCAAAAATTGACATTAGAGAATTACGTGAAGTTTTTGCTCTTTACAATGTTATTTTTATTTCTTCAGTGACCTATATGTTCGCATCGATAGTTTCTTTTTCATACTGGAATCCCGAAATTAATCCAAAAAGCGCGCACATGCTGGCAGGAGTCATATTTTTGTTGTGGCTAATGTTATCCTTTCTATTAATTGGTTTTCCTATCTTGCTTCTTCCCTCTATCATTGTAATCAACCTTCTCTTTATTGTCTTTGTTGTTGTAATCGCTAGGTCGTTGTTTAAACTTTCAGAACTCACTGGAATAATGGAGATAAAACCTCAAGCTAAATCTTTTACAATTAGGACCTTCCTAAGCCTTTTAAGCAACATATCAATTTCACTCCTATACATGGTAACGTATTCAGCAAAAAACTCGGCGGTTTTCCATTTTTATCAAGCTGTCTCAACGGCGTTTATATTTTTATATGCTTTAATAACATTCGTGGATCTGGAGGCTAGCTACTCCTTATATAAAATCTCAAAGATGACCATGAAAATTTTTTCAAGTGAATTTGCCAAGTCATATCAAATCTCCCAGCTTCTTGCAAGAAAGCTCCGGTATCAGAGAGATCTCCAGTTCGGAGCTATGAGTGGATTAGTTTCAGCTAGGGAAAGTCAAAGCATACACAATTATGGGAATCTAGCTGACCACATCACTCTTCAAAATGAACATGAGAGATATACAACTACAAATACTAGTTCTCCTAAGGCTTACGAAGTCGCTGAGGAACTAAAGAGATATCAAGAATACCTTGAAAGGCTCGAGAATCTTTATAGAGAAAAGAAGGTATCGCAACAAGTATACACGAGGTTGAAGGAGGAATATTTAAGGAAAATCGAGGAGCTTCGAAAAGAACTCAACAATCCATGAGAATTTTGAAATGTAAAAAGCTCACTCAATGGGAAAGTAATACAAATAGAGAGAGCGCGCTCGTGATGTGCTGACAGAGCTGAAGAAGTATCAGGAATACCTTGCAAAGCTAGATGGGCTGTATGAAAAAAGAATGGTTCGGGAAGAGGTTTACACTAGACTACGTGAACAATATGTGAAGAAGATCCAAGAGCTTCAGGAAAAAATTAGCGAATTGTCAAGCTAAATGTTTTTTAGAATTTTATGTTTTCGACTCAAAGTAGTCTATTATTTTTTGGATGTTTGTTAGAGCAGTAATGAGTTGGTTCAATATATCGATGTTTTCCTGTGACAGGGCTTCTTTGTTGTTGTTTAAAATTTCTGTGATAAGCAGGGTTATTTCGTTTAGTTGTCTTTCTCCTCTATGTGAGAGCTCTTGTTCGATGTCGAGGATTTTCCGTTGCAATGTTTCTATTTGGGTTTGGAGGCGTGCAGCCATGTTCAGGGAGTTGAGATCCTTTTCTACCAGGGCTTTAACTTTGTAGAGTTCATACTGCTCAGTGTACTCTTCTAGGGCTATCCTGAGCTGGTCAAGCTGTGCTCTTAGCGAGGCATCCTCGTCTATTACTCCCAGAGTTGTGATTTTCCTGAGAGTGCCGCGATATAATTGTATCTGTTTAGCAAGGTTTTGTTTCTCTTCTGAGCGGTCAACGTTGCGTATTTTTTCGTCTACCTCTATTGCGTTTAGCTCTGTCTCCAGGTATATGATCGTTTCTCCTAGATTTTTTATAGTCTTATTCAAGAAGTTTACTAAGGGCAGGATTGCTAACGCCAGCTCATGGAGCTTTTCATTGTATTGCTTTTGCAATAGTTGTACTGCATCCTTGTTGCTTTGGCTAGTTGGGTCACTTGGCTCTCCCATTTTGGAGACCTCTTCGTGTAGCCTCTTCAAGGCTTGAAGTGTATCAAAAAAGTCTTGTAAGACTTTGCCCATTTCAAGTGGGTTTCTTGGAACAGTTTCCAGGTTTATGCCTATGGAGTCAAGCATGCTGAAGAGGTTGTCCCAATCCCTCTTCAATTCACCTATTGTTATCTTGCCGGCATAATGGTAGATGAGGAGCCTGGCAAACCTCTTGTAGAAATATTCCTTTAAGCGGGGTGCATTAGGTGCCTTGACTATCTTTAGGTAACCTTTCATGGCAAGATCCAG
>Ga0209739_100735_pt1 | contig 12480 bp, 22 predicted proteins | sample JossMetagenome_2_FD_184729 | JGI IMG/M metagenome (GOLD analysis project Ga0209739, IMG submission 184729) | Hot spring sediment microbial communities from Joseph's Coat, Yellowstone National Park, USA - JC3_ASED (SPAdes) (version 3) | ecosystem: Environmental > Aquatic > Thermal springs > Hot...
CCGGCTTTCTGATGGGGCTGGCCTACGGCTTTCTAATGGGGATATCTCCCACGGCTATATTGGCTGGGCTGGGCGGTTTCTTATTCGGAGCCTTGATTATGCTTCTGGTTAGGGTTGGGAATTTGCTTACCGAGGCCTTAGAGCTTGGCGTATCTGCCTTATTTAAGAGTTTGAGCTTGGGCTATGCCGCTCTAGTTGCGCCTTTTGTGGGCGGCATCTTAGTCGGCATACCTCTGGGCGCCACGCTGTTGGTTATTGGTTTTGCTTTGGCTATGGGGCTGGGGTTTGCCATCGGGCTGGCTTTGGCGTCTTTGCTCTTTATGTTTGGCTTTGTGTGGGCCTTTATCGGGTTAATACTCGAATTGGGGCTTTTCGTGGCGGCTCTCGTCATATTTAAGACCTTTACAAAAAGTAGAGACGTAATAGAGATTTTGCTGGATTTGGCCGCGGTGTTCATTTTCAAATTCATCGGGCCGGGCCTGTACGCGGCCGGCTACGCCGGCCTCGTGACTAGGCGTAAGGCCACGGCCCTCTACCTTATCGCTCTTGGGGCCTTGGGGTCGTGAAGTGGTTTACCCACATAATCTGGGGGGCCTTTTTTCCGGTCCTTTTGGGCGTCAGCGTACATGAGGCGGTTTCGTTGGCGGTGGTCCACACGGTTCTGACAGACTCATTGGGTCATGAGAGACGCGGCCGCTATGTCAGGCGCGCGCCCTATCATGATGCCTTATCGCTTTTCCTCGGATTTCTGATTGCGTTGATTATGCATAATCCGCTCTACCTTTGGTTTGGGGCTATCCACGTTTTGCTTGACTGGCTTTCTCCGGGGAGGCTGGGGGCTAGCTATCTGTATTCTTTTTTCTGGGCGTCGGTGCCGGCGTTAATTTTATATATATATGGTGTCGTTATTTAGCATGCGGTTAAGTAAAATTCCAGTGCCGTTACTTATTGCCGCACTAGTGGCTACTACGGCCGTGGTGGTGTATCTTCAGCTGTCGGTGGTGCCTGTGCCTGTCGTGGCCGACCCCAATTTTACCACCACGCTCGTGGCTGACACGCCTTACCTGTGGCGTGGGGCGGCTAGCGAGTTCACTATCACCTCTAACGCAACAATAAAGCTGACGTATATGCCCGTTGCTTACGTAATTTACATCAATGGACCTCTTAGCAACGCTACGCTAGGGCGCGACAGCTGGCTTATCTACCTCAAAGGTGGGCGGCCCTTATTGGTAGTAAAGATGAATCCCTCCGAATTTCAAAGAGTCGGGGGGTATCTCACGCTTCAGGTCAACACCACAATAACGACAGTATATTACGTGTTTAAGCTTATCAACATGACTAAGGTCAGCGGGATTAGCGTGTTAGTGCCCCGTGCTTTTGACGTCATGGATACGCTTACTGAGAGTGAGGTCAACGCCATTAGAGCATATACGGGTGCGGCCGACGTCTGGCGTGTCTTGAATGTATACACTAACGGCACGCATATAGCAATAGACATCACTGGCCCACAGAGCACCTATTTACAGGGCACTAACTTCCACACGCTTCCGCCTGCCGTGGAAACCACATCAACTAAAATCACGTCTAGCGGGAGCGGCGTGAGCTATGTGGTTAACGGCACCACAGTGTCGGCATATCGCATGCCGTATCAGCATATTGTCATAGTGCCTAAGGCCAGCACTAGGGTGACTATAGTTGTGAGATAACCCCCCTTTTTTCTCTGGGATAGGCAATTAAGTTTTTAATAGATGGCTATATTCTAGACCATGTTACTGCCTGCGGGCGCTGGCCTCTTGGGGCTGTTAGCGGTTGCATTGCTTAACCGGAGGGCTATACCTATTGCTCTGATTACGCTGTTTGTGTCGGCGGCGGTTGCCGTGGCTGGGCCCAATGTGTACGCGGCCTTTACACCTCTTATAGCTGGCGCTATTGCACTCTACGCTCTTAGACAGGAGGAACGGGTGATAGAGAAAGTGGTAGGCCTATTTTTGGGGTTAGCTATCATATGGGGCGCAGACAACCAGGCCATAGCCCAAGTGTTTGCCGCGATATCTTATGAGCTAGTGAAGCCTTTCTTTGATGCGCTGGTTAACGTCTTGGGTATTATTGGCTTTGGCGGCGTCTTGGGTTCATTGCTGGCGTGGTCTTTGCTGTCACCTAGGCTTATGCGTGTTGCTGAGGAGGAGCCTCTGGTGTCTATAGGTTATGTGCTCTTAGGCGCTATCGTGCTGGCCGGTGCCGTTGCGGCTGTGCCTCCGTATGTGGCTCTGGCTATGGCTATTGCGTTGCTGAATCAGTTTAGTAGGGCGCTTAGGGGCAACATGGAGGCCCTTGGTGAAATTGCGCCTGCCTTATTCATTTTGGCCGCTATTATCCCGCCAGCCTCGCTGGCGCCTCTGGGTGCCGTGTTGGCTGTCATTGAGCTGGCCTTTGGTGTTATTAGCCGGAGGCACTTGGCTGGCGCGGCGATGTGGGCAACGGCGGCGATGCTGGTTGCGGGGATATGAGCACGCTTAGGCTACTCTCTAAGGTATCGATAGAGGGCGTCTCATTATCTATTGCGATAGTGATATTCGCTATATTGGGCTTCAGTTTGTTCTCCGTAGTGGGGGCTGGGCTGGCTTACCTAGGCATTAGGGCCTTGATGCGGTCGTGGGTGCTTGACCACCCCCTCCCCTCCCCAATGCAGGTGTTTGTCTACATGTTGGCGCTGTTTGGGCTTATTGGCGCTATACAGTTTATTGTGTTTGCGGCTGTCTTGATTGCGGCTTTCCTACTTAAAGAGGTTAAGCTAAAGGCGCCTACCGTAGATGGGTTAATCGAGTCAGCAAAGATGGCTTTTATCGGCTTTGTGATGCCCATACTGGGCTTGGTGTTGCCGATTATACCATTCTATGAGACCGCTCGGAAATTTAGGTATGATGTAGCGGGCGCTTTAGCCCTCTTAGTACTCGTTATTATTGGCGTTGTTGCTTTGCACACAGCCACCCCAACGGCGTCTGCCGGAAATGCGGGGCTTCTCACCATAGGCGGCATGTTTAACGACGTTTTTGCGGGGGTATGGGGGCCTTTGTCTCTGTCTAACCCGTTGATTTGGGTGGGTATAATCGCCTATGAGGAATTCATTGGGAGGGTTACGCCTTTCGCTAACGCCATGTTCACGATTCTACACTTACCCTCTAGGCTTTTATATGGCCTTAAGGTGTCTGGCTTTGAGCTGTATGCCGTAGGCATTGCTTTCCTGGTCCTGATGGCTATCAACTTTGGCGCTAGGTGGCTCTGGAGTCTCTACCAGAAACATGGGATAGTGGTGTCCATAATGGGCCACGCATTCTATAATGCCGGCGTGTCGGCATTTATTGATTTGATTAAGGGCAACATGCTAGATGCCATGGCATTGCTGTTTATAGGCTTAGTAGGGTTTTTATATTCGCTAGGTCGGAGGGTAATATGATGCGGTATATATTAGCCGCTATTGCAATTCTGGCCGGGCTGGCTGGAGTGGGATACATAACGAGTCACCACAACGCGGTGGTTTACGGTGTATTTGACGGCGTCGCTATGGCGGCCGAGGGTCACTACTATCTGATTGAGGGGAGGGCCGTCAAGACGCCTGTTAATGCCACGATTCTTTACGGCAAATTCATCCTGTGGGGCGGCTACCTCTTGAACGGCACAGAGGTCAAGCCCAAACACGTAGTGGCGGCGGTTGTGACCGGCAACGTGGTGGTGGTGTCGGGCGGTATTCAAGTGCTGGCTGGCGAGGTCCACAAAATAGGCAACTATACAGTGGTTACCGGCAACCCGGCTAGGGTGTTGGTTGTTGACGGCTATCTATACCACCCTAAGTAAAACCCGCCTTTTTTCCTCTTTACAAACCTATAATGCAGCTATTTGACAAATCTCTAAACTTGGTTTGGCTTTTTTCTCCCGCTTTGGGTAAGGGGCCCTCCCGCTTTACCTCGATAACGGCGCCGCTTTCAATTCTCGGGGCCTCTCCAGCTTTACTGGGGGGCAACGTTGGCATGGCGGCCTCTCGCCTTACTTTTTGACATGTGTAAAGTGTCGGCGGGGGATAAGAGATTTATATCTATGAGATATGTCTGCCGTGAATAAGTTGGTGTTCATAATAACGGTGATGTTGGCGCTTACGGCTTTGTACTACCTAGGCACTGCCATGTTTAAGCCATCCCAGCCTCAGGTTGTTGTGGTTAGGCCCTCTGGGGCCCAAAATGATAGCCAAAATACTAGCCAGTCTGGAGCCCCGACGCCGGTGGGTGGACCGCCTTTTGCATGTAGTAGGACTATATACTTAAAAGTGGGGAGCATGCATATATGTGCCGACGTGGTATACAGCATGCTTAAAACCGATGACTCGCTTCAGGTGGATTTTCAGAGCGGTGTGGTTCAAGGACTATTTACATTTATATCAGCACCCCCCTGTCCTATAACCACGACGCCTCAAGGCGTCTTTGTTCCGTGTAGGGCGCAGATTCTGATACCGCTTAAGCAATGAAATGTTTTTTAATGGCTGACTGTGTGGTGCCATGGTTTGGGAATTTCTAAGAGGCTCTACCTCACCGCCTAGGAATGTGTGCGTGGTCATGGCTACGGGACCCTTTGACTTCAACATACAATGCAACGTTACACAGGAGACCATTAGACAAATCGTGGATAGGGAAAAGGTGTGTATCATAGAGCGTGATGAAAAGACGGGCATGCTAATGTCCTACTGTGGTCAAGGCAAAGACGTGGCGGCTAGGCTTTTTAGATGACGGCTTTGCGTAAGGCGGTTGTATTAATCTATCTGGCTTTTTTGGGCTTTTCGTGGTTACAGTTGACGTGGTTTTTTGGGTATCCTAGCGTGGGGGGCTTTGTCTTGACCCCTAGCGCGCATCCGTATATCCCCCCACTCTCTCTCGTGGTTGTAAAGCCTAGCAATGTATGCAATGGATGGTCGGTCAAGCTACTTGATGTTAACTGGTTGGGCTTTAGGCTTCATTTGCCGATTGTTCACTATTTCGCTAAGGTGGGCTCGGTTACCTATGAGTATTTCAACTACTACGTGCTTACGGAAAGCATGTGGACCAATGTGGTCAACTATTTCTATCGGCTGGTTGACCCCAAATGGGTGGCTGTGCAATACAACGGGCAGTGTGTTGCTGAGGTGGTGGCGGTGATTCCGGCCCCCATTGTCATTATTGTAATGACCGTTGCCTTGACTACGGCGATATACTACAGAGGCAAAAGGGTGTGGTGACACTAGACATTTCCTATTGATAGTTCTGGAAAAATTTAAATACTCGGGCAATACCTTAGGTCATGTCATACAATATAAGTGGTGGGATGCCAGTAGGGAGCTACCCCGACTCAGTCCAAGGCACCCCATTTGTAGAGGCGGCTGAGGAGAAGTATAAGTTGCGCTACGCGCTTGGTGTGTGCACGGCGCTGAGGGAGGCCGACCCCAAGGGCTTCGAGGAAACATTCGGCGCGGGTGACGCCGGTTTGCGTAACTGCGCGCTTAAGGCTGGGAGCTATGCCGACCGCAACTTTGACATGTGGAAAGTCAAGTGGCCCACGGCTCTGCGCGCACAGATTGCGGCTTTCGGGTAAGCTTAACTTATTTTTTCCTTATTTTTACGGCTCTTAAAAAAAGCATTTATATAGTGGTGATATTATCCTCTCATGCATATTCAAACTGTGCTTAAGACGGTTTTAGGAGCGAGGACCCGTGATTACTACGGCATTGTCTCAAAGGCGGCTGAGATTCTGGATGAAAAGGACCTATGCAAAATGGCGGCCTTAGTGGTTGCGATAGTGACGTATAGGAAAGGCACCATTGACCCGGCTATTGTGGAATTTGCCGCAAAGTGTTTAAATAAGTATCCTAGTTTGATACATGCTTTCACCAGAATTGGCGTCAGCCCTCCAGACTCTGTGGCAGGTGCTGATTCAGCTGTTTCAGTTGCTGACAGCGCTAATAAAGAGTCCATTAACTAGCCTCATTGTGGGGGCCATCCTAGCTTTCGGCGGCAGGCACATAATATACGGCGTGGGGCTGGCTCTTATGATATATGGGGCCTTATCTCTCATTAGCGGATGGCTTGGCTTTAAGCTGGTGCCGTGAATTTTGTGATGGCCAGCGAGTTGCCTGGGTCTTTGATGAATAAGGACTTTAAGCGGTTCATGCGTGAGTTGCGCGACAGGTTATTGGATGCCGGTATATACGTTGACAGGATTAGAGCGATTACCACGTCGGGGGATGTTGTAGTGGTATACACTGACCCCATCGTGATAGAGCTGTCTTGGACTAACAAATCGGTTATTAGAGTCAAAGAAAGGCTTTAAACCCCAGTATACTTTTTTGTCATGCGTATACCTATACCTCTAATACTAGCGGTAGTGGTTGCGGTGGGTGCAATGGTGACTATTGTTATTCAAATCAACCTTAAGGTGCTGGGGTCGTGGGATAGTAGATATGCGGCTTTTAACGGCACGCATGTCTACCAGACAGGCTCTATGATTTCCACGTCTTATAAGACCCTATATTTGGGCTACGGCACGGCCTATTTCCAGAATCCGGTTAGCGTCTACTACCTCCAGACAGTGAGGTCTGGCTCTGCCGGCGGTGCTCAGGATTTGGGCGGCTATCTGCCTATTAGGGTGATTATAGAGTCGGGCTCTCTGCCGACAAACACCTACATAGCGTGGACAGACCCATACGGCGGCGCCACGCGTAAGCTGTATTTTGTGTCTGGCTCGAATAGGGCTTATGTTCTGGGCATGTTTAAATCCTCCAGCGGCGCAACGGTAAACGTGGCTATTCCGGTGTACTACGTTGTGGAGGACTCACAGGTGAGGCTCTACCCTATGGAAAAGGCGGCTGTGTCTCCAAGCGAGGGGTGTTCTGTGGTTAAGAATGCCGGCTTTACCGGCGCCTACAACTTCATATATGCCGTGCTTGACAACCAATCTTATGATTGCGCTTATAACAGCTGGGGCTCTACCACGGTTGGGTGGACCCAGGTGGCCTCTTCTGTGACTTCTGCCTCACTTTATCCGTCTCCCAGCTATTATGTGGTGACGGTGACCTCCGGCACAACCACGCTTTCGATTTTGCTGTCTTATTGGTATGTGGTCGATGCCGACCCAGGATTTTTTGCCGTTAAGCCGGAATAGCTTTAAATATCATGTCTAATTTTTTATGTGAGCCACAGATTTAGTAGGATTCCGATTCCGCTGATGTTCGCGCTAGCCGTGGCTGTGGGTATAGCTGTCACGATAATTATCCAGATTACCGTGCTGGCGCCGCCTCCGGCCGTTGTAGCGCCTATTGAGACCTCTGCCGTGAGTCTTGACACGGGTTCTGGCACATATTCCAAGAGCGTGTCCGTGACGTCGGGCTCTTATGCTGTTTATCCCACTTTGGCAGGTCTTGGTAAGCTTCAGCTGAGGACTAATACCACGGGGTGGTACTACCTTCAGGATGACTTGGTCCTCACGGTGGTGAGGAGGAGCACGGGCGACGTAGACTTTACCCTAAGCACAGGCTATACCGTATACGTGAGAGAGATTAATGCCACGCACGCTTTCATTTTGTATAGTGGACGTACTACAGGCGTTGTGGCTCAGAAGGTCCAAGTGGGGACTACTGGGTGGATTGTCTACCACCCAGTCGTTACTAGCTATGACACGGCCACGTTAAACGTGATGAAAACCCTCATGAACTCTTTGGGGTATTCGAACGTCTACGTGTTTCAGCCTAAGCCGGATTATGTGGCCTATGACCCCGGCACTAAGACTTTCACTGTATATTTTGACTACGTGGACAATACTGGCGCGGTTACCGCGAAATATTACAGCCTTACCAACACGACAGGCTTTACGCCTATATCTACCACCACGGCTGTCACTGTCAACGGTATTGCGCAAATAGATGTGAGTAACTATGTCCTCTATTCGGTTTGGGCGCTACTCTACTACCAGCCGACATCTAGCGTCAATTCGGCGCTCACGATTACTCCGGTCCAGTAAAATTAATTTTTTTTCTGAGGGCGTAAAATTTTTTAATCTCCGTGTTTCTTAGGGATATGGGCGAAACTCCAGAAGGTCCGATGCCGAAAAAGAAGGCAAAAAAGGGTCATGAGCCGGAGTGGGGCGTGCCGCCTAAGCTTGGCTTAAAGTACTTCTATACGGATTATGAGGCGGTTGTGTCGCTAGTGGATATGCTCCGTGGGTTGGGAGTTTATTTGCACATCTCTAAATGTCCAAGGTGCGGGGCTGAGGGCACTCTTAGCGTGGTGGTTTCAAAACACGGATATAGGTATTTAGTGGTGAGACATAGAGACGGGAGCACTCACGGGGTTGCCAGGACACAGATAACTGATGAAATGTTTAAAGAGCTTTGCGAGGTCAAGAAGGACCTGGAGTATATCTTAAAGCGCTATAGTGATTTTGAACGTGGGGGTGTCAAGTTCTGTGAGGAGAGACGGCAATGAGGCTGGCCGCGGCTGGCGTGGTGCTTGAATTGCTTGACGCCTTGACCACCTTTGTGATAATTATATTGGGGCTGGGCCGCGAGGCTAATCCGAATCTACTCTTTGTCAATGAGGCGCCGTTGTTGCTGTTTCCGATATTCCTAGCACAGGCGGCTTTTGTGGGCGGCGTGGGGTATTTAGCATGGCTGGAAAAGAGGCGCGGTTTTATGCGTGCTTACTATGTGACGGCTATGCCCCTTATTTTTTATTTGGTCCATAAGGCAACTGTGGTCGCAAACAACGTGGCTGTGGGGGTTTTTGGGTTTGCGGGCCTTGACTACTACCTGTCTGAGACGGTTAAGATGTTCATGGTGCTGGGGGGTCTGGTTTACGGTGTAGTTAGGGCGAATAGTTTAAATAAACGCTGGTTAAATTTAGATTATGAATTCAAGGGATAGGCTGAGAAGGCTACCGCTACCGCTACTGTTTGCGCTGGCTGTGGCTGTGGGCGTGACTGTGGTGACTGTGGTTCAAATAACTACACTGCCCGCGCCTCCCGCTGTGGTGGCGCCGGTAGATACACAGGCCACGGCTCTGACTAGCGGCAGTCAGACGGTTACTTTTTCCATAACGGCTTATGCTGGGCAAACCGTCTCATATAAAAATTTGGCGGCATTCGGCCGCGTCTCGCTTCAGGCTAACACTACGGGGTGGTACTACTTGGTTAATGATTGGATGTTTGTAGTGGCGAGGCGGGTTACCGGCAACGCTACCTTTACGCTACCTACAGGCGTGTCGGTTGATGTGTTTCAATACAACTCTACACATGCTTTGGTGGTTAACAGGCAGAGGAGTACGGTGGTTGTTACTAAGATTGTGACGGTGGGCACCTTGGGCTGGTATGCATATCACCCAGTGGATACTGTCTATGACTCCGGCACCATTAACGGGCTTACTAGATACATGTCCTACAGGGGGCTGTCTCAGGTGAGCGTGTTTCGGCCTAGGGCAGACTATATAGCTTATGACCCATTCGCTAAGGTATTCAGGGTGTATTTCGACACAGTGACGTCAACGGGTACAGTGACGTATAAGGCTACGTCTCTGACTAACGCCACAAACTTTGTGGCGTTTACCTCGGCTGTCATTCCTGCCAACACTCAGTATATTATAGACATAAACGACGTGGTTCTGTCTCCGGTTTGGGTGATATTTGTGTATAAGCCTACGGCTAATATAAAGTCGGCTCTTACAGTGACAGCCCAGCCGCCTCCGTAAAATACCGTTTTTTTATCGGCTCTGTCTCGGTTTTTTATACCATTGTATCTATGCTTGGGTTTTGCTTTTTGCTGGGGGCGGAACGCTTAAATATCAGGGTTTCACAGTGATATATGGCTAAAAAAGGGGATAAAGGGGGCGAGGTGTCTGAGCGGGATAGGCTGTATGTGAGGGTGGTGTCTCACCCAGGCTGGTCAACCTACCGCGCGTGGGGCGACGGCATTGAGTTCAAGGGCACCACTCTAGGCTATAGAAATGAAGTCCTAAAAATCCTAAGGCGCATGGTGAGGGCTAAGGCTGAGCCTCCAGAGGTCGCTGTGAGTACGGCTAAGCTTTTGTTTGAGCACATTGAGGCATATCTGCGTCACACAGATGTTTTGGGTGATGACCTAGTCGGCACGGCGGTGGAATATAACGGCCGCTCTCCGTATAGCGGCTTTACGCTGTTCATTGACGTGAGCACGAAACAGGTTGACATAATGGACCACCTAGTGTCAGGCGGTGGGGAGGACCTTGGGCCGGCTGAGCCGGGCTGGCTTGTCACTGTCACGGCCACATATGAGGGATATGACGGCAGTGATGGAAACGGCAGGCACACGGTTAGGCGTAGGGCTCTTTTTAAGGGCCGCATTGACCCAGACGCGGTGTGGCGTGAATTGCTGGCTACTGTAAGGCGCGCGGTTAATGCTTTGCCTACGGAGTGACGGCCGCATGCTGGGGTCCTTAATTTGTTTTTAAATCGGCGCCCCTTTTTTTCTTTCAATTATCCTCATGTCTTTACGGCAGGCGTAAAATTTAAAAATCCGGATTTCATAAGGATACATGGCAAAAAAGAAAAAGGACCGGGCCCAGGAGGGGCCGGTGGAGGCCCCAGTAAAGGATGCTGTTTTTTCTGAGGCGGGTGCGGCCCAAGGGGCCGCGGCGGCTGATAAGGTCACGATACCTGGTGACGTGGCTGAGCTGGTTAGGGCTACACTTAAGGTGGCGATGGCGCAACGTAAGCTGTACGGCCTAAGCACTACATTGACGTCGTTGACTAGGTCGGTGGCTAAGGCATTGGATAAGTACTTAGACGGTATTCCGATGGGGGTGCTTAGAGAGTTCATTAGGCGTGAGGTAGAGGCTATGGGGTATCTGGTCATTGAGGCTAAGGTTAACTACAACGGGGTGCCGTATAAGGCCGACACCGTACTTCTGTATAGGAACTTTGAGGAAATCGTGGACAGCATTCGGAGCGGGCGGGCTGAGACGTTTAAGCCGGTTATCACCTTAGACGGCATAGACCCCATGTTTGACAAACTGGCTAGTGAGAAACATGAGTAAGGGTATCTGGGCGATAGAGGAAAGGATAAGGGAGTTGCTGTTAAATGGGGTAGAGTTCCCCCACGGCCGTAAGGTTGCGGCGTCTATTGGTTCCGACATGTTTACGTGGGTTAAGATGAATGAGAACGCGAGTCCTAAGAGGGTTGTGGTTGTGTACACGAAATACACGGTGAGGTTGACGGTCCACGCGGCGGTCCACGACGACGGCAGGATTGAAATTGAAAGCATATCGCTCGATAGCATGTGTGGGGATGTCGGTGGGGGCTATGGCTGAGGACTTCGGGCTCGTGCACGTCTATAAATCGTGTATGGACACGCTAGGCGACGTTGAATATTGCGCTAGGCTCGTTGATATCATACTGGAGCTGTCTAGTAAGCGGGCGTTTAGCTACGTATCTAAGCGTAGGCCTAGGACTAAGTTTTACTTGGTGCTACCGCGTATTGATTACTCGGCTGGCATATTGGTGGATAAGACCAAAAAGTCGGTTGTTGTGATGCTGTATGCGCCGCGTCATGCTGTGTCTCTGGTATATGAGAGGAATCAGGACGGGGGGTTTACTCTTACGAGGGCTACAGTGTCTAATCCGGAGTATGCGGCTATGACCAACGGGCCCTTAATGTCTGGGGAGGGTGGTGGGCTATGAGGTGGACTAGGCACGCTAAGGTGCGGGTTCCGTTGACGGAGCACATGATTAGGACGCAGGTGTGTAAGCGCCTGAGGGCGGCTCTTGGTAATGTGTACACAATTAAGCCAGGACAAATATGTGGCGAAATTACTGGCGATGGCCAGGCCGCGGTGGCTTGTAAAGTGGCGGTCAGGAGGTATTTGCTGGCCATGCTTAATGAGGCTATTGTGCGTGAGCTGTCTAACAAATACCGTATCGTCGTGGATGTTAAAAAGGCGCGGGAGTTGCTGGATTGTGTGGAATATGAGAATTAGGGGCTACCTCCCTAGGGGGATTGCTTTGACTTGGGTGTTGGGTATCCCTCTGGAGGAATGTGACGCCTCCCCGTCTAGGGATAAGCTTAGGGATATCATTAATCGGTTTATCGGTTTCGCGTTAGGGAACGTGCCGGTGAGGCATGAGGTGCGTGAGCTGAGCCGGTCATTTCTTATCAGATTCACGGCGGAGGCGGCTGAGCTGGCGGCAGTTTGTCGCAGGAATTCAGACTATGAGTTTAAGGATTGCGTATACACATGCGTCTCCAGCAACATCCCTCTAGCTGAGTGTGAGGAGGCGTGCCGTGCTGAGGTGGCTGAGGAGTGTGACAGGTATGGGCGCACGGCTACCGCAATGAACATGTCTAGCATAGCCCACGACTTGGCTTCTTTGTTTGAGGCGTGCAACGTTAGGTATTATGCACACGTGGGGGCCGCTAACAATCTATACATTCTGTCTTT
>Ga0209739_100736_pt1 | contig 12451 bp, 8 predicted proteins | sample JossMetagenome_2_FD_184729 | JGI IMG/M metagenome (GOLD analysis project Ga0209739, IMG submission 184729) | Hot spring sediment microbial communities from Joseph's Coat, Yellowstone National Park, USA - JC3_ASED (SPAdes) (version 3) | ecosystem: Environmental > Aquatic > Thermal springs > Hot...
AGACCGGGAGCGTCCTCATGACGCTCTGGGACAGGAACATAGAGGCCGTGAGGGCCGGGGCAGTTATAGAGGTGAGGAACGGCTTCGTGGGCACCTTCAAGGGGCACATGAGGCTCAACCTGGGCAGGGGAGGGACCATAAGGGAGTCCGACGCCAAGATAGTCAATGTAAACACCTCCAACAACGTATCCGACAGGGTCGTCGAGTCCCCGCCGCCAAGGAGGGGCTTCGGAGGCAGGCCCAGGCGCAGGTTCTGAGCGGGCAGGCCGCCTAGGGCTGAAGCCTTATCGGCTCGCCGTGGCCAGGGTATATCAGGCTTGGCCTCAGGGCCAGGAGCCTCCTGAAGCTCTCCTCGGCCCTCGCCTGGTCCAGGTTATACCTCCTGGGGGGCGGCACCGGCCTCCCCCTTGAGCTCAGCACGGCGTCGCCGCTGAACATGACGCCCTCCTTCACGTAAGCTGTACTGCCTGGAGTGTGGCCGGGGGCCGCCACCGCCCTGTAGCCCTCCACCTCGTCTCCGTCCCTGACCTTGACGTCAACCCTCACTGGCCTGACCCTGAGCAGCCTGTGGAAGAGGCCCGCCAGGCCCCTAGGGGGAGGTGACCTTCCCTCTATCACGTCAGAGTCGAGCTCAGGGGCCACGACCCTGCAGCCGAGGGCCTCCGCTATCTCGGCAGCGCGCCTCACGTGGTCAACGTGGTAGTGCGTTATGAAGAGGTACCTGACCTTGATGCCGTGCTGCCCCGCGGCCCTTAGCACGTCCTTGACGCTGGCCCCAGCGTCTATGAGGACCCCGTCGCTCGTGAGGTAGGAGTTCGACATGCCCTTTACCAGGTAGACCTCCAAGGGCACCCCCTTGAAGGGCCCAGGGCTTAGGCTATACGGCTTAGCCCTCAGGCCAGCGGCTGAAACTCTGTAAACTGGAGAGTTAACGCAAAGCGATGGCATCTACCTCTATTAGGTTAAGGATCGGCCGCAGATAGGACACCCTTTTACCTTTGCCTCAGGCTCCCTCGTTAAGGAGTTTACAGTCACCTAGCGGCTGGCGGCTAGATCAAAGCGCCTCGGAAGGTACGTGCTGTTAGGCTAGCCATCAGTCGTTGGTTTACATCTCCTTTTTTTCTTTAGCCTCTTCCTCCTTTATTTTCTTTAACATCTCCTTAAGAAGGGCCTTCTGTACCTTGCCAACGGGGTTTCTGGGTATTTGATCCACTATCACGAGCATCTCCGGCCACTTATAAATGGCCACTTCCGACTCCTTCATGAACTCCTTTATCTCGTCGAGCGTCACGGACTCCCCTGGCCTTGGCACGACGAAAGCGCAAACCCTCTCTCCGAGCCTTTCATCGGGGTAGCCGACGACGGCCGCATCCATTATCTTCGGGTGCTTCTTTAAGACGTTCTCCACTTCGGCCGAGCTTATAGTGAAGCCCCCTCGCTTAATTATGTCCTTCTTCCTGTCGAAGAAGGCTATTGTGCGCTCATCTGCTATCTGGAAGAGGTCGCCAGTACAGAAAAATCCATCTTTATCAAAGGCCTTCTTTGTCAACTCTGGCTGGCGATAATAGCCAGCTATAACCCCTGGGCCTCTGACGCAGAGCTCTCCGATCTCACCCGGCTTTGTCAACTCTTTACCTGTCTCAGGGTCAACGATCTTCGCTTCGATGGCATTGAAATAGGCTGTCTCCCATTTTATACCTTTATGAGGCCATGGGAAGAGTCTAGCTCTGCTCTCTACATCTGGCACCGTTTTCTCGTAGGAGAAGAGCCCCGTTCCTTCGTTCTGCCCCCATATGTTCATAGGCTCAACACCCCTGCGCTTTAGCTCAACGAAGGTCCATGGAGGTGGTGCTGCTGCGCCTTGTGCGAAGTACCTTAAGTGGCTTAAGTCTAGCTTTGCTAGGGCAGGGTGTTTCAAAATCTCGACGACCACTGTTGGAACTGCGAGCGTGAAGTTAACCTTCTCTTCAACCAGTTGTCTGACAAAAATCAATGGATCAAACGGATGGTGCAAGACCAAGGTCCCTGTAACCATTATCCAAGGAATGAGCCCAACGCCTATGCCGGTCATGTTAACGATGGGGGATGGGTTCAATATGACGTCGCCGTCTTTGAGAATGCCGCCGTACTTTTCATCATAGAGGAATCTTATGAAGCTCCAATTGTTGTGAGTAAGCGGACACGCCTTAGGCTCGGCCTCCGTTCCAGAGGTCCATTGTATATTTGCAACGTCGTTTGCGTCGAGCATTGACGTCACCTCGTCCAGATCGTTGCGTATTCTGTACTCGGTACTCGCCTTGTGCCACTCGGAGAAGCCTACCACATGCTCGATGCTTGGGTACTCAGCCTGGAGCTTCTTCGCCATCTCCAGGTGATTGAAGCCCTTAAACGTCTCTGCGGTTATGAAGACCTTCGGCATGGTTATCCCGAAAACTGCTCTCAGCTCGTGCTCCCTCCATTGCATCGGCATCGTCGTGATGCACGCGGCAGCTCTCCACGTAGCCAAGTACGCTATTATCAGTTCTATGGTGTTTGGCAACTGAACAGCAACACAGGTGTCCTTAAATACCCCCTTGTCCAACAAGAAGGATGCCGCTCTATCAACTCTTTCAGCGAGCTCTTCGTAAGTCAGCCTCTCGGGCTCATAACCCACTAGGTCTTTTTTATTCGGTGGATCGACTACGGCTATCCTCTTCGGAGCTCTTCTCACATTCCTTTTGAAGCGCTCAATAAGAGTTACATTGTCCCACCAACCCTCTGAGACGTACTTATCGATAACCTGTTTTGAGTGTAACACTACCATTAATGACTACCTAATTATATCTCAATACATAGTGGGAAGCTTATAAGCCTTTTAAGACTTAATATTTTATGGACTCGTGGAGCTTATCAACTTAAGTGATTGCTGTTAGTAAGTCAAAAGCTGATGAGGCCAAGGGAAAGAGTTAAGACAGCATTTGACCTGTCAATCACCATAGCTTAAGTTGCCAGATCCGATGCGGGGGACCGAACCACCCTGGGGCCTTGTCCTCGAGAGCGGGGAGGAGGTGAGTTCGCCTTAAACTAGTTCGAGTTGGCTTACACTAAAGGAGCTTCTAGGTCAGCCATGTCGCTTTCATGCTTATCGTCGAAGATAATGAAATTTTAAATAAGGTTTTCCTTCACGTCTTCTCTTCCTTAACTCCTTAGTCATCTTTTTGTGAGCCCTAGCTTTAAACCTGGTATGTATCCTACGACTCAAAATTCAGACCTAGCAACTTAAGCTATTGTGCAATCGCCTGCCAATGGCCTTTTAGATATACCCCAGGCATGTTCTTCAACGTGTTCTTGGTCTCGAGTCTCGCGACGCACGTGCTACACGTCATCCAATTCTCCTCGTTCATCTCCAGCTCGTCCCAAGCTATGAGCGTCTCCAAGTAGTCGCTGACCATTAGCCCTCAGCTCCTAGTGAGCTCCTCAATCCTAGCGTCAAAGTGCTCCCTAACCGCCAACGTGGTCCAGTCCTTCTCAGGCGTAGACAATTGACAGCCAATCAAGCTGGAAACGCTTAACGCGCCTAACCCCTTAAGTTGCCACGTTCCCGAAAAACCATTAAGGCCTAAGTTCTTAGTACAAGATTTTCCGATAGACGCATTAAAAGTATGTGGGATTATGTGGGATTTTAATGCTGTCTCATATATAAGTCCTTGTACTGCTCTCTTATAACCTTTTTATCAAACTTCCCCACACTAGTCTTCGGTATTTCCCTCACGAACAATATTTTATCTGGTAACTGCCATTTGGCGAACCTCTTAGATAGGTACTCTTTCAGCTCTCTCTCCACCTCTTCAGCAGGCTTATCTCTATACTCCTCCCTCAGGACCACTAACGCTAGCGGCCTCTCCTCCCACCTCGGGTGCGGTATCCCTACGACCGTAGCTTCGAGGACGTATGGATGAGCCATCAAGTAGTTCTCCATGTCGACGGATGAGATCCACTCTCCACCGCTTTTGATCAAATCCTTAGCTCTATCTACTAACTTGAGGTAGCCCAGCTCATCTATGTACCCCACATCACCTGTCTTCCAGTACTTGTCTGGAGTTATGGCCTCTCCAGTCCTTGGATCGTTGTAGTACTCCTTAATCACCCACGGACCCCTAACATAAAGCTCCCCTACGCTCCTCCCATCCCATGGGAGCTCCTTCCCGCTAGCTAAGTCAACGAGCTTAGCTTCTATGCCAAATACCGGAAGTCCCTGCTTCCTCATGTAATCCCATTGCTCCTCCTCCGGTAGAGCCTTAATTTCAGGCTTGGGCAAGTTCGCCGTTACAAGAGGTGTTGTCTCAGTAGCTCCATAGGCATGTGCCATTTTTATCCCGAACTCCGCCAGCCCCTTCATCATGGCTAAAGGAGGTTCGCTTGCCCCACTTATTCCTCTCACGTTGAGTTTCGGCTTTGGCTCCATCTTTCTAAGGACTTCGAGGATTGGCATGAAGATTGCCGGTGCTCCTGCGGTTACTGTAACCTTCTCCTTTATCATGATCTCCACGAGACTCTCCGGAGTATATCTACCTGGATATACTTGTTTACCTCCGATCATCGTCGCGGCTATAGGCGCACCCCAACCGTTTGCGTGAAACAGAGGTACGATCGCAAGAAAGACGTCACTAACATCAAGCTTAAGCACATTGCTTATACTCCAACCGTGGAGTATCAAAGCCCTGTGTGAGTAATAGACGCCTTTCGGCTTTCCAGTAGTCCCAGAGGTATAGCATGCGGTGGCGGCTGACTTCTCATCTATCTCCTCCCAATCGTATGCCTTGGGGTTTTGAGCTATTAGCTCCTCGTATCCGTAGACGGGGCTTAGGCTTGTAGATATCTGGGATAAGGGCTTATCGCTCATCACTATGAAGAAGTCGAACTTGTGATATTTAGCCAGCTCTTCAGCCAATTTTAACAAAGTATCGTCCACAAATAAAGCCCTAGCTCCCGAATGATCTAAAATATCGATCAAATCGCTTGGGTGAAGCCTTAAGTTGAGTTGGAGCATGACCGCTCCAATGCCTGGAATTGAGAAGTAGGACTCGTAGTATCTATGATCGTTCCAGCCCAGCACAGCTATGCGATCTCCAGGCTCAACTCCAAGTTTTTTTAATGCATTAGCCATGGCACTTACTCTCTCATAGATAGACCTGTAGTTCAGCCTATGCACTTGGCCTCCTTGAAGGGTCCTATAGGACACCACTTCAGTGGATCCGTGAACTCTTGCCGCGTATTGTATGACTTTCCACAGATTTAACTGCCACTCGTCATTCATCGTAGAGGGAAAACCCTTAATCATGTATCTTCCCCCCATAAATTTATTTAGATTAGTCCCTTAAAAAAACTTACTTCTTCTAGCGTGATCTGATAAGTTGAGCCACCCCTCAAGTGGTCGTAGTAAAGCATAATAATAGCGCTTTATGGATAGCTTTCAGCACAGTATTGACGTCCTAAACCTCTCACTCCTGTCCAGCAGGTTCGAGCTTATGTTGTTGAAGAAGACCTTCGTCCCCTGCTTGAAAAAGACTTTATCAAAAACCCCTATCACCAAAAGGACTTCACGCTTGTATTTGAGGCCCAGCTTCTCAAGGACGCCCCTCAGCTACGGAGCACTGTCCACTACGAAGGTAGGCCTCTTATTTGCAGCACTTTGAGAAGCCCTCTATGAAGACTGTGGAGAGCGCGTTCCTGGATGGGAAGGCCCTCATGGACGGTACTTTGTCCCTATCAAAGTCTATAAAGCGTAGACCCACTACTTAAGCCCATTTACCTTCACGCACATCTCATCTAACGCTATGAGCCTCCTAGGCGTCCTGGGGCTTGATGCACATCTTCTCGCTGAGCTTCCTGACTCACTTTCAAACAGCCGTCTTAGAGACCCCATGGATCTCGGATAGGACCCTAATAGCTCTTCTAAGGCTTGATAGCTGGATGCGGAATGCCAAGCCTAGAATCTTAAGTTCAAGCGAGACCTTGCTCCTCTTAAAGACACCAAGACTCTCAACTAGAGGACTTTATATTTAATATTTTAACATAGCGTAAAGGACTTGAATAGGAAGGCCTAATAAGGCTTAAGTTGCCAGTACGGTTTATTAAGGAAATTGGACACGTCCTCAAGCCCAAAAAGTTTAAAAGTTATTTGAGAAGATAAATATTTGGGGCTGAGGCTTTATGAGTGGAACAATAAAGAAAGTGGCCGTCGTAGGAGCGGGAACGATGGGCCATGGAATAGCCGAGGTCTGCGCGATTCATGGCTACGAAGTGATACTAATCGATGTGAGCGACGACATATTGAGAGGCGCTCTTGAAAAGATAAAGTGGAGCCTTAATGAACTGGCCACGAAAGGCTTAGTGAAGGAGCCTGTAGACGCTGTCTTGAATCGCGTAAAGCCCACAACATCTTATGAACAGGCAAGAGACGTCGACCTAGTCATTGAGGCAGTTGTCGAGAACACGGCGGTCAAGAAAGAGGTGTTCAAGAGGTTAAGTGAGGTGGTAAAGGCTGACGCAGTCTTCACGACCAATACTTCTACGATACCGATATCCGAGTTAGCGAATGCCACGAACAGGCCTGAGAAATTTTTGGGACTTCACCTCGTAAACCCGCCAGTCCTAATACACTTCGTCGAGATAATCAGGGGGGACAGGACGAGCGACGAGAGCGTAACGACCGTAGTCGACTTCGCCAAGAGCATAGGCTTCAAGTACGTGGTGTTGAAGAGGGACGTGCCCGGCTTCCTAATTAACAGGCTGAACGCTAGGCATTGGACCGAGGCCTTAAGGATGTTTGAAGAGGGCTTAGACGTAAGGGACATTGACGCGGCCCAGAGGTTCAGGCTCGGCTTCCCAATGGGGCCCTTCGAGCTCTTAGACTTTTCGGGGATAGATGTCGGCTACCTCGCCCTCAGTGAGATGGTCAAGAGGGGTTTCAGCATTAAACTTCCAGAAGTCATGAAGAAGATGTACGAGGAGAAGAGGTGGGGCATGAAGACTGGGATGGGCTTCTACAAGTACCCAAGGCCCGGCGCATACGTCAGACCTACCATCCTACCATCGGATAGAATGTACGATCTGAACCCCTACAGGATGATAGCCTTAGTCGTAAACGAGGCCGCCTGGCTCTTGAGGAACGAAATAGTGACAAAAGATGAGGTGGAGCTTGCAATGAAGGAGGCGATGCAGTGGCCCATCGGCCCGCTGACTTGGGCCGACAGGATTGGCGTGGACAACGTGGTCTCAATACTGAAGAAGAGGTTCGAGGAGACGGGCCTCGACGAGTACAGGCCTGGCCCCCTCCTTGAGGAAATGGTCAAGGAGGGCAAGTTAGGCCTCAAGAGCGGGGAAGGGTTCTTCAAGTGGAAGTATGAGAAGAGGGACTTGGGCGCGGTCGTATACGAGAAGAGGCACGACCACGCCGTGATAACAATCAACAGGCCTGACAAGCTCAACGCTCTAAACGAAGCCGTCTGGGAAGGGCTGAGGGTAGCACTTGAGGAGGCTGAGAAGGACCCTGACGTAAGGGTCGCGATACTGACGGGCTCGGGGAGGGCCTTCTCTGCTGGCGACGACATAGCCATGATGAGCAAGTGGAGGACTAGCATGGATGCAAAGGCATGGAACGACAAGTACGCTACTCCACTTATTGAAAAAATGATAGAGTTCAAGAAGCCCTTGATAACTCTAGTCAACGGCCTCGCATTCGGAGGAGGAATGGAGCTGAACATCCTAGCAGACATCGTGATAGCGAGCAAGGAGGCTGTGTTCGCGATACCCGAGACCCTCATAGGGGCCTTCCCGCCCCTAGCATCGTCGTGTGGCGCGCCCCTCGTAAGCAAGAAGATAATAAGGTATGCCCTCACGGGGGAGTGGCTGTCGGCAGACCAGTGCAAGGAGCTTGGCCTCGTCGATATAGTCGTCTCTCCCGATCAGCTAGAAGCAACGGCGGCTGAGATAGTCATGAAGCTCTTGAGAGCCTCACCTCTCGGGGTGGAAGCAGTGAAGTCATCAGTAACAGCGTACAGGAGGGCGTGCAAAGAGCTCATGAGGGCTGCTGTACAGGAGCTGGTGATACTTTCGTCGTCACAGGACTTTATCGAGGGAATAAAGGCCTTCATAGAAAAGCGGGCCCCAACCTGGAAGGGGGAGTAGACCCCATAGGATCCATGGACGGAATCGCTGATAAGGCTGAAAACGTCTTGAGAACTGCATATCCTCTTCTAGAGACTTGAGGAACTTCTTAAAGGCTACCTCTTCGACCATGGAGGCTCACCCAAAACCCTGAACGAGTTCTTATCACTCTTCTCACCTTCTAAGTAAAATCATGCATCCCCTCAAGGATTAGTAGCTTAGCTCAGCAAGCCCGTACGTACAAGCCCTCCACGAACGCTTATTGTGGAGAACAACTGTTCTCCAATATAGTGACACCCAGATGAACGGCAGGGAGGCGAGGCTCATATTCGCTTCAGGCATAGGGTGGATGTTCGACGCCATGGACGTCCTCCTGTTGTCCTACATACTGGTCGCGGCCTCCCACGAGCTTGGCCTCACCAAGGGAGACGAGGGGCTCGTAATGTTAGTTAACAACGTCGGGATGCTCATAGGCGCCTTCCTCTTCGGCTGGCTCGCGGACCTGTGGGGCCGCAGGCGCACGTTCATGTTGACGCTGGCCCTCTACAGCGTTGGAGTGGGGCTGACGGCGTTTGCCTCCTCCGCCTCAGACCTGGCCGCCATACGCCTCTTCACAGGGCTCGGGCTAGGCGGCGAGCTCCCGGTGGCCGCCTCCCTGGTCTCAGAGCTCTCGCCGCCTGACCGCAGGGGGAGGAACGTGGTGCTCCTCGAGAGCTTCTGGTCGGTGGGTGCGATACTGGCCGCCGCCGTTGCTTACTTCGTCTTCCCCGGCTTCAGCTGGAGGGCGCCTCTCCTGGCGCTCTACGCGGTAGCCCTCTACGCCCTCGCCATAAGGGCGACCCTGCCCGAGTTCCCCAGTGGCACACGCCTCAGGGACCCTGCCAGGGCCCGGACCATAGCTGAGGACTATGGAGTCACCCTTGAGGGGGCTGAGAGGCGCGGCGCGAGGGAGCTGCTGAAGGGGCTCAGGACCCAGACGCTCATGCTCTGGGCCTCCTGGCTCCTCCTGGCCTTCGGCTACTACGGCGCCTTCCTCTGGCTTCCAACTATGCTTGCCAGGAGGGGCTACGGTTTGGTGAGGACCTTCGGGTACTCTCTGGCCATGTCGCTGGCCCAGCTGCCAGGCTACCTCACGGCGGTGTACCTCGTTGAGAGGATAGGCAGGAGGCCGAGCCTGCTGGCCTTCTTCGCTGGCTCAGCCGTTGCGGCAGCGGCGTTTGCCCTTTTTGCCCCCAGCACGGCCTGGCTGCTGGCCTCAGGCGTGGCCCTGAACTTCTTCAACCTGGGCGTCTGGGGCTTCATATACACTTACACGCCCGAAGTCCTTCCCGTAATTAGCCTTCGGACACTCAGCATACTTGAACATATTAGAGTTCCTAATGAACTCCGGCGAGGGCTCCCACAGGATCTTAGGCTCTAGACGGGACATCAGGGCTTCCCGCTACCTAGACGCCATGCCCGTGAATAGCGTTTTATAATGATCCGCAAGAATAAAGGCTTATAGGCTCACAAAACCCATTTAGTATTTTAATCTATTAGTTATACAAATAACTCATTATATAGCACCTTCCCCATTATCCACCTCTGGATCTCATTAGTGCCCTCCCCTATCTCAAGAAGCTTAGCGTCCCTGTAAATTCTCTCTACGTTTGACTCCTTGATGTAGCCCAGGCCGCCGAGTATCCTAACGGCCGTGGAGGCTATCTCGTTAGCCTTTATCCCTGTGTAGAGCTTAGCCGCTGACGCCAGCCAGATGTATCTCCTGTCGCCCCTGTCCTTCATGTAGGCCGCGGTGTAGGCCAGGAGCCTCATGGCCTCCAGCTCGACGGCCATGTCGACTATCTGGAACCTGACAGCCTCAAACTGGTGTATGGGCCTGCCGAAGGCCTCCCTCTGAAGGGTCCAGGAGTAGGCCTCCTCAAGGGCGGCCGTGGCCAGCCCTATTGCAATGGCCGACGCCCCTATCCTCCCTTCGTCAAGCGTGAACATGGCTACCTCGAACCCCCTGCCCTCCTTGCCTAGGACGTTCTCGCTGGGCACGAAGCAGTTATTGAACTTCAGCTCAGCAGTCCCGGTGCCCCTGAACCCCATTGGCTCAAGGGGGGAGACCTCTGGGCACCCCTTCTCCTTCCTCTCAAAGATGAAGGCCGTGACCCCCTTGTGCCTGTCCTCAGGCCTCCCTGTCCTCGCGAAGACCACGAAGAGGTCAGCGTAGGCGCCCTGGGTTATGTAGGTCTTCCTGCCCGTCAGGGTGAAGCCGTCCCTCTCCCTCTCAGCCCTGAGCTGCAGGGAGGCCGCGTCGCTGCCACAGCAAGGCTCAGTTAAAGCGAAGGCCCCTATGATCTCCCCCTTGGCCAGTCGCGGCAGGTACCTCTTCTTCTGCTCCTCGTTTCCATAGTACAGTATTGGAAAAACTGTCACGCCCCCCTGTATCCCGGCTATCAGCGCCACGCTCCCGCTGGCCCTGGCGAGCTCCTCCATGGCCACGACGACGCCTATGCTGTCCAGCCTCGAGCCCCCGTACTCAGGGGGTATGTTCATGCCTAGGAGCCCCTGCTCCGCCAGCTTCGGCAGTAGCCACCTCGGGTACTCGTTCGTCGCGTCGATCTTCCTGGCCTGCGAGGCCACCTCCTTCTCCGCGAACTCCCTGACGCTCTTCCTCACCAACTTGTGCTCATCAGTGAAGAAAGGGAGCTCGTACTCGAGGACGAGGTTACTTAATACGCTCATAGCTTTTCACTGGCCACGGATAGCAGGCTCTAAAAACTTATTTAAGGCTTTTACATTTTTGGAACGCCTTTGCGTAATCAACACTTTAAGCCTATGTTCTGATGCACTATAATTTTCGGATATGTCCTGTGGCTTCTTGCTATAACCTGGCCCCTTCCACGCGACGGTGATGTCTTTGGCCATGTAGGCCTTCTCGACGCTCTCGTCAGTTGAGAGCTCCCTTTGGATCTATCGGGAGCTGGACCCTGGCCCTCGGCCTTAGGGCGCTAAGGAGGGACATGCAAGCCTCTGGGAGAGCAGGGGCGGGGCTAGGTAGACGGCGGCCCCGCTCGTCATGAGCGTCCTGAGCCCCTCCCTATCATTCCGGCTAGTAGACGGCTATTAGCCCTCCCATGCTGTGCCCCAGGAAGTGAACTAACTCAGCGCCATACCTCCTGGAGGCGAACTCTATGAAGGCCCCTACGTCTCTGACGAACAGCTCGAAGTCCCTGACGAACCCTCTGTCATCGCTGCCCGCGGACCTGCCGTGGCCCCTGAGGTCGTACATGCAGAAGGTGAAGCCGTTCTCGGCCAGGAACCTGCCGAAGTCAGCGTACCTCCCGCTGTGCTCGCAGAAGCCGTGGACGCCCATCACGACGCCCTTCTGAGGACTCAGCTATGAAGACCTATAGAAGGCGTTGAAGCCCTCATAGAGTTGTGAAGCGCTCTCCTCATACTTCAAGACCTCTCGTCTTTTTTATTAATGTGTAAGCATATTAAATGTTTTCTTCCTTGACATGGGATTACCTGCTGACCTTGAGAAGCCCTTTGGCAACAGAGACCTGTAATTGCAAGAATACGTTGACATATAGATATGACGTGCGTCTAGCTATCTCGAGATCAACCCCTTATCACGTCACTGCTGAGTTTACCTTGGCATTTCTAAATTCGTGCCCTGAAAACTACGATATTTCATGCAACGCTTATTACGAAAGGCACCGACTGTACATAAAATTTTAAGCTCCCTCCTTTTTCCCATAGGTTATAGGGCTAGCGTCTTGTCAGGGTCCGAGCTGGACGAGCTCAGGTCTCTCCTCTCGACGATAAGTGAGGAGAACGCCATAAGGCTCATGAAGAAGTACAACAAGATAATGAGGTGGGTTATTGCGGATTTCCCGAAGTTCACGGCCCATAAGTACCCTGACAAGGTCGGCCTAATTTACTATGATGGTAACGTCGAAAGGAGGTACACGTACCTGCAGCTCGACTCCCTCTCCAACAGGGTCGCGAACTTCCTGATCGAGAGTGGTCTGAAGGACTACGACAGGGTGGCGCTTCACTCCATGAACAGCGATTACTTCGTCTTTACCATGTTCGGCGCCTACAAGGCCAAGGGAGTGCTGGTTCCGATAAACTATATGTTGATAGGCAAGGACGTTCTCTACCAGCTGACGGACTCCGAGTCAAAGTTCTACTTCATAGAGGACAGGTTCTACCCTCAGATGAAGGACGTCATAAGCAACGTTAAGCTGAACAAGGTCGTGGTAATAGGCGGCAATGAGAGGAATGAGAACCTGCTAAGCTTTGAGGAGAT
>Ga0209739_100737_pt1 | contig 12437 bp, 10 predicted proteins | sample JossMetagenome_2_FD_184729 | JGI IMG/M metagenome (GOLD analysis project Ga0209739, IMG submission 184729) | Hot spring sediment microbial communities from Joseph's Coat, Yellowstone National Park, USA - JC3_ASED (SPAdes) (version 3) | ecosystem: Environmental > Aquatic > Thermal springs > Hot...
GTAGTCTAGCCTGGCTAGGATAGTGGCAACACCCTAAAGCCGGCCTGGGGATCCACCCCGTAGAAAAAGGACCGGGTCGCCGGTGAACCCGGGTTCAAATCCCGGCGGCCCCACCAAGAACTTTGTTCTACATTCCTCGGGTTTGGTTTGGAAATTTTTTTAACCCCCGTGGGTGTGGGTTTGTGGGGCCGTTTGGGCGAGGGCTTCTAGGGCGTGGTTCCTCTTTATGTCTGGCGCTCCTCGCTCGTATTCAGTCGTTTTGTAAAGTTCCTCGAATGCTTCACGGCTTATCCTACCGTCGTAAAGCGCCAGGATCAACTCAATCCTCAACCTCCTTAATGGGTGATGAACAAATGGTCTAATTAATCTAAGCAGCTTAATGGCATTTCTGCCGTGAAATCTCAGGGCACCGGTACTAGCTGTTTCAGAATAGTTAATAGTTCCAACGATACCGAACCTTCTGGCGATTATCTCCTTCAGCACATCAAGGTTTATTCTCTTCGGGCAAGCCTTACAAGCCACAATCTCCACATGAACCTGGTTATCCTCGTAGTCGTACCCCACTGATCCATCTCCATATATTTCGCCAGCTATGTACTCCGTAAGTTCCTCATCGCTGAAGCCCTTGAGTATTCCCTCAAGCTCGTCAGCATTGAGCTTAATTGGCCATGGCCATGCATCGGCGCTTAGGATTATGTAATACGCTAAATTGATTGATTCGGATACGTATTTTGCAAATGGCGCCTTTTTCCCGCGCTCGATACGTAGGCTTGATGCCTTGACCGTGCTTAGCGTCGAAAAGAATATGGCACCAATGCTATTTGTCGTCTTTAATATCAACTCAATGCTGTATCTACGTTTTATAACTGTCATATCGCTCCTGGCCAGCCCAAGCCAGTACGGATTCCTCAAGTCACGCAGCGACCCCAAGCCCTCAAGCCAACTACACGGCTCTATCCCGTGCCTTCTAAAGGCGTTAACATCAATGCCAATAAATTTAAACAGCTCCTCACACATCCATGTCTCGCTCCAACCAAACCTCCTTAACAAATCCTCGAGCTGCTTAACGACGTTGTTTCTCGTCTCTCTGGTAATATTCCTCGTTTCTCTGGCGATGCCGCACCTAGCGATCCATTTATTCAACATTTTTGTATTCGTGTTAAAGACGGACCTAAACCAGTTCCTCGACACCCCAAGCTCAACCAGAAGCCTTAACAACTTACACCTCAACTCATCATCACTCCTTAACCATAGCTCGTGAACCACATCCCTAACTCCATCAGCAATCTCCTTGCCAACTACGTTGCCGTTGTGGCAGTCCGCCCTTACCAACTCCTCGATGAGCCTCGTGACGCATCGTTTGCCGTTGTTCTCTAGGCATTTTGTTACTTGTCTTATTAACTCGGTGCATGGCTTTATCCTCCCTGCCTGGGTGGGTTGAGGCAGGGAGGCTTCGTCTCTTGTTCCTAGGTTGTTTCTCTGACTCATCGGGCCTTTGCCGTTTTTCGGCGGCCCGTTGATTATTTTAAACCCACCCTCGGCGATGCACCTAATTCGGTGCATTATTGAAACACCTATGTTTCCTAAGTTCATTCATGAACATCCCAGCTACTTCGTTGCATAGTTTTGATCCCATACACTTACTGTAAACGAAGCTCCATAGTTGGCAATCGACTCCTCGATACGTCATGAGCCAAGCAAGCGGCCATTCCACAACCCACACCAACAATCATTCTAACAACTAGGTTTATAAGGCACCACGAACTCGAAGACCCAACCATTCTCCACTCAAGGCTGGCAATAACTTAAACGTGCCTAGGAATTAGGCACAAAACAGAAACACGCCATACTCATGAAGAACAACCACAACAAACACCCAACACAACACACCAAAGAAAACCATCGAAAAACTACCAAAAATAACACTGACATGAAGATTAGCGAGTTACTTAACCAAGCCTAAGACACGGCCCAAGCACAACCACCACAGGAAAACCCTGGTTCAGATCCTACCGGGCCCACTAGATAAATTCCTCGGTTTTATCCTGTTTATTCGTGTTGTGATTCTTCATGTTATTTTTATGTGTTTGTAACTTCCGAGCGTTTTTAAGTACGTTGTTTCTTGTTGTAGTTGCTGTATTGCTTCGTTGCATTTCTCGTCCTTAAGTTGGCATTCGGTCTCTAGTAGGAAGTCGTAGCCCCATGGGCTTTGTTTGTTTGGTTTTGAGTAGATCATTGATAGGTTTATGCCCCTCTCTGCGAATGGTTTTAGGGCTTTGTACAGTGAGCCTGGCCTGTTCGGTACTGAGAATATGAGGAGGGTTCTATCACCAATATCCGACCTACGCCTTGTTATTACTAGGAACCTTGTGTAATTTGGCCTATCCTCGATACCACACATTATTGGCTTCAACCCACGCGTTTCGGCACCCAACCTGGAGGCTATGGCCGCCCTATTCCTGGCCTCCCTGATCTTCTCGAGGGCCTCCGACGTTGATTGTGTGTATATTATCGATGCCTTGAGCCTCGCCACAAAATCCATGGCCTCGGATATCGCGTGTGGGTGTGAGTAGACCTCGGTTATCTCATTGAGTGATTCGATCCCTTCATTAACCACTAGGCATAGCGATACCCTGTATTCTACGGAGTAATTCACGTAGACGCTCCACTTAATCAATGCATCCATTGAGTCACCAACGACGCCGGCCAGGTTATTCTCTATCGGCACTACGCCAAAGCCGCAGTCCCCATTGTACACGCACTTAACAATTTCCTCAACATTCCTCATTGGTATGAACGACTTATTGATCCCAAAGAACCTCATTGCAACCTCATGAGAGTAACTACCGCTTGGTCCTAGGTAGGCTATTGGTTCGTTAACGAGGTACTCATTGATTGTATTGATCAATGCTGGTTCACGTACCTCACTAAGTAACTCAGTGAGTAGGTTTGCCTCGATTGAATTAGAGCTCAACATGCCCCTTAACCTGGCCATTTTACTCTCAATATCCCTTACAAGGTTCGTTAGTTCCTGAATTCCAGGTTGTTCACGGTGGTTAATTATATAGGTTATTTATAAGCATTACCAGCCTATTGACTCAACCGAGTCTCCTAAGGATCTCCTCGGTAAACTCCTCCGTTTTTGCATTACCACCAAGGTCTGGGGTTAACTTGACACCCTCACTCAGGGTCTCTATTACGGCTTTTTCCACGGCATCTCCAGCACTCATATACTTGGTATCCCCAGTTTTCTCACCCCACCACATGAGCATCCATGATACACACAGTATAGTCGCCGTCGGATTGGCAATGCCTTTACCTGCAATGTCGAAGGCAGCTCCATGAACAGGCTCGAACATTGCCTTGCTATCGCCCATGTTTGCTGATGGGGCTAGCCCAATGCTTCCCGTAACATAAGCCGCAATATCACTTAGGATATCCCCATATAGGTTCGTGGTGACTATAACGTCGAAGTCCTGAGGCCTCCTGACCATGTCCATAACTGCAGCGTCAATGTACATCTCATTAATTGAAATCCCAGGGTATTCCTTAGCGATATCCCTAACCGCGCTTCTGAATAAACCATCGCTGACAGTCAAGACATTGGCCTTATGCACGATTGTAACCCTCCTACGCCTATTCATTGCAAGGTTTAGGGCAACCCTGGCAATCCTCTCGCTAGCCCTCCTCGTTATAACCCTTAAGGCAACAGCGACATCGTTGGTCAACATGTACTCAGCCCTCACGTAAACATCCTCCGTATTCTCACGCACAATGACTAAGTCAACACCATCCCTAACGGCCTTAACGCCAGGGTAATTCCTGGCAGGCCTGACATTAGCGTATAGATCGAGACCCCTCCTCAACCCAACCACAACATCACCAGCACTCTCACCAACAGGACCCTTGAGTATTGCGTCCGCGGACTCTATGATGGGCCAGTACCTACTCGGCAAAGCCTCACCATATTTCCTAAGTGCATTGTCGCCAGCCTCCACGAACTGTAAATCCACCGTTAACCCATACTTAGCAGCCGCAGCCTTGAGAACCCTAAGGGCTGATGAAATAACCTCAGGACCTACACCATCACCCTCAATAACAACCACTCTCATCCTGAATGAAGTAAATAATGCACTTAAATGCATTGCCCACCTATGTAGGTTATTTATTAAAATCAAACCTTATAAGGTGGGTAAGTAATGCTGGGTTTATGACATTATTGAGGGCAGATAAGGAGGGGTGGGAAATACTGGGCGGTGGCGTGCTTAGGAAGTACGTAAATGGTGTGAACGTAACCATAGCCCAGTTCAAGCTCGCCAAGGGTTCTGTGGTTAAGCCACACTCACATAGGCATGAGCAGGTTTCCATTGTTGTCCAGGGCGTTGTTAAGTTCACGGTCGGTAGCGATGTGTACGTGATGAGAGCAGGGGATCTGGTGCATATACCACCTAACACGATTCATAGCGCTGAGGCGCTTGAGGACTCCCTAGTTGTTGATGTTTATTCGCCAATTAGGGATGATTGGGTTAGGGGTGAGGATAGTTACCTAAGGTCCTAGTTTTAAAATGCTTAAACTCCTATTACCCTCAATACGATTGATCGTTCTCCATGACCTCCCTTATTATCCGCCTCACATCGCTCTCACTTAACCTAAGACCCATGTCACCCAGCTCCTTAACCCTCCTCAGCACCCTACTCACAATCTCGTCGTTTGGCTCCACACCCATGCTCTTGAGGATAAACTCTATCGAATGCTTACCGCTGTGTTTACCCACAACTATCCTGCGGTTCATGCCCACGTTTTCGGGACTTATTGGTTCATAAGTCATTGGGTTCGTTAATACCCCATGTACGTGGATGCCTGATTCGTGGGCGAAGGCGTTGGCACCAACTATGGCCTTGTTGGGTGGTACAGGTATCCTAAATAGCTTCGATACGAGGTCTGAGGCCTCCTTAATCTTCTCAAACCTAATCCTAACGTTATAATTTAGTAGGAATTTTACAGCCGCCGCCACCTCCTCGAGCGCCGCATTACCCGCCCTCTCCCCAACGCCATTTATTGTCCCATGGGCTTGGTCAGCCCCAGCCTCTATCGCAGCCACGCTATTTGCCACAGCCATGCCGAAATCATCGTGGCAGTGAACACTCAGTAAGTAATTACCTCTAACGTTCTCCTTAACGAACCTCACAAGCCAAGCCATCCTACTAGGCCACATGACACCCACCGTATCGGCTATGTCCAACCTATCGGCACCTGCATTAACCACCTCCTGGAAAACCCTAACCAGGAACTGTGGATCGCTCCTCGTGGCATCCTCGGCGCTGAATTCCACGGTCAAGCCATGGGCCTTCGCGTACTCCACAGCATCTACGGCAGCCCTGACCACCTCATCCCTACCCGTCCCTAACTTATACTTCATGTGAATATCCGAGGTTGCTATGAACGTGTGCACGGCCCTCACGTCAGCATCGATTACCTTATCGATGTCCTCCCTCCTAGTCCTCGCCAACGCTATCACCTCGGAATTAACAACCTCCCTGGCTATTGCCCTAACCGCCCTAAATTCGCCATCACTAACAATGGGAAAGCCAGCCTCTATTGAGTCAACACCAAGCTCCTCAAGCTTTAGGGCAATTGCCAACTTATCCTCGGGTTTAAGGGCAACACCAGGCGTTTGCTCACCATCCCTCAAGGTCGTGTCTAGGAACCTTACGTATTTACCCCCAGCCCAACCCTTAACTACATCCTCCTGAGCAATCTAACCCACCGTAATTTTAGCCAAAAATACACTATTTAAGTATTTCCCTAGGATATAGATTAGAAATAATTAGCCCATGAGGTGCATTATAATAATTATTCGAGGGAAAAGCTTAAATATTCTATAGTGGATGTTTGTCTGATGAGGTGTCCTATTCTTTACGTATAAGGGAGTCAACGGGCTAAAACCAAGATCGCGGATAATGGGCACATGGTTCGATAACACGAGGAGTAGGTGCAGGGGTGATGATTATGCCTAGGGCTGTTGATTTACTGGCTAGGGAGATGGAGAGGATGGGTGTTGATAAGGTCTTCGGCATAATTGGCGGTCAAATAATGCCATTCTTCGATGCACTGTATAACACTAATATCAAGGTCTATATGTTTAGGCACGAGCAGGGTGCAATACACGCAGCCGATGCTTACGGCAGGGTTACAAGAAGACCCATGACTGTTGTGGCCACGTCAGGCCCTGGCGCAACGAACCTCGTCACTGGGCTTGCAAACGCCATGATGGATTCATCACCCTTAATAGCAATAACGGGCCAGGTCCCAACAGTATTCTTCGGTAGGGATGCCTTCCAGGAGACGGACATAGTCGGTACGTCAATGCCCATAACAAAGCACACGTTCATGGTTAAGAAGCCGGAGGATTTAGTCCCCGCGTATAAGGCTGCCTATAAGATAAGTATTGATGGCAGACCCGGCCCCGTCCTAATCGATACACCCAGGGACGTACAGTTATCGGAAGTTAGGAATTCAGGGATTAGGGAGCTACGGGTGTATAGGAAGATTGTACCGGAGCCAGACCCATCATTAATATCCTACGCACTTAAGCTACTATTAAATGCCGAGAGACCCACCATGCTTGTTGGCGGTGGTGTATGCTGGAGCGGCGCAACGAATGAGGTACTGACACTGGCTGAGTTAATAGGCATGCCCATAGTGACGACACTGCCTGGTAAGAACTGCGTGCCTAGTAATCACCCACTGGTCATGGGACCTGCGGGTATGCACGGTAGGTTAGAAGCGGATGCTGCTTTAATAAACGCTGACGTGATCTTAGCCGTCGGCACCAGGTTTAGTGATAGAACAGTGGGTAACTTCAACGAGTTCAGGAGAGGCAGGAAAATAATACACATCGACATCGATAGGAGCGAGATAGGAAAGAACGTGAAGCCGGAGGTTGGTATTGTTGGTGATGCCAAGACTGTCTTATCTATGATGATAGGCATGGTGCCCAAGGCCCTGGAGAGAAGGCATGATGATTTCATAAGGTGGTTAAGGAGTATTAAGGAGAGTTATGAGGAGTACAGGAGTAAAGTACCCTTTGAGGGCTTCGCGCCATGGAGGGTCCTTAAGGTGTTGAGGGAGGTCATGCCACCACACGCAATAACGACAACGGGAGTTGGTAGTCACCAGATGTGGAGCGAACTTCACTGGGACGTTTATGTACCTGGCACATTCATAACGAGCGCAGGGCTTGGCACAATGGGTTTCGGAATACCCGCAGCCCTTGGCGCAAAGATAGCGAGGCCTGATGTGCCTGTGTTGGATATTGATGGTGACGGTTCGTTCCAAATGACAATGCAGAACCTAGCCCTGGTCCGTGAGTACAACCTGCCAATTATAGTCGCGATATTCGATAATTCCACATTGATGCTCGTGAGGCATTGGCAGGTTATGCTATATAGTAGGAGGATAATTGCCGTGGACTTTAACGTTAACCCCGACTTCATGAAGATAGCCGAGGCCTATGGGATAGAGGGTGTTAGGCCTAGCAACTATGATGAACTTAGGGCTTCGGTGGCTAGGGCTGTGAGGAATAATGAGCCATTAATCATCGACATAGCAATCGATAGAGAGAGGGATTTCGTACTGCCCTTCGTACCCTCCGGTAAATGGCTTGAGGAGGTTATAATGCCCGAGGGATTTCACGTGAACCTCAGGTACGTGGGTGATGGTTATGGGAAATGACTTCTCCATAGAATTAACCATGAGTAATGAGATGAACCCCCTGGATGCCGTGGTTAGGGCTATGAATATCATCCGGAGGGGTAAGATTGCTATTAACCACATTGTTATTGACATGAGCGATTCCGTGATAAGGATTTCTATGGCAGTTAGGGGTGAGGAGGACGAGGTTAGGTGGGTTTGTAATAAGCTTGACAAGCTCTATGATACAGTAAATGTTAAATATATGCCTATAGAATTACAGGCGAATATGGTGGTGATGGGTAATGGCAAAAATATACAAAGATAGGGATGCCGACTTATCAATAATCACGGGTAGGACAATAGCTGTACTCGGCTACGGAATTCAGGGTAGGGCTTGGGCACTAAATATGAGGGATAGTAAGTTAAGGGTCATTGTGGGGGTCAGGCCAGGTAAAAGTTTTGACCTAGCTAAGCAGGAGGGCTTTGAGGTTTACTCGGTGGCCGATGCTGTAAGGAGGGCTGACATTATTGCAGTGCTTCTACCTGACATGGTCCAACCAAGCGTTTGGCGCGAGGAGATAGAGCCGAATCTAAAGCCTGGTGCTACCGTGATTTTTGCCCACGGATTCAACATAAGGTTTGGCCTAATTAAACCACCAGCTAACGTGGATGTAGTCCTCATAGCGCCCAAGGCGCCTGGAAGGGCTGTCAGGGATGAGTTCGTGAAGGGTTGGGGTGTACCTGCACTTGTCGCGGTCCACCAGGACTACACAGGCAATGCCCTTAAAACAGCCTTAGCCGTCGCCAAGGCTAACGGCTTTACTAGGGTTGGCGTCATAGGGACAACCTTCGCTGAGGAAACCGAGACGGACCTAATTGGTGAGCAGACCGTGCTTGTGGGAGGATTGATGGAGTTAATTAGGAAGGGCTTCGAGACAATGGTCGAACTTGGGTATCAACCTGAGGTCGCGTATTTCGAGGTGCTGAACGAGGCTAAACTAATCATGGACCTAATATGGGAGAAGGGATTAACTGGCATGCTCCTAGGTGTAAGTGAAACCGCTAGGTACGGTGGGCTTACCGTGGGACCCCAAGTCATTAATGACGATGTTAAGAAGCGCATGAAGGAGGCTGCAGAGAGAGTTAGGAGCGGTGAGTTTGCTAAGGAGTGGGTTGAGGAATACTCAAGGGGTGCACCCAGGCTTAAGGAGTTATTAAGCAGTATTGAAAAACACCAAATCGAGATTGTGGGAAGCGAACTTAGGAGGATGATGAGAGGTCAATGACTACTTAAGTTATTGAGAGGAATAATACATATAAATATTTAAAAATAAACCCTACCAATGGGTCTAACACTCACGGAAAAGGTACTTAATAGGGCATCTGGAAGGTCGGTATCACCTGGCGAGGTGGTTGAGGTTCAGGTGGATTTGGTGGCTTTCCACGATCTAACGGGATATCATGTGGTAGAGGTTATGGAGAAGGTAGGCAAGGTTAGGATTTGGGACGTTGACAAGTTCGTCCTAGCCTTCGACCACTTGGCGCCACCACCGACAGAGAGAGCTGCCGAGATTCAAGTTGGCTTGAGGAAGTTCGCTAGGTCCCTCGGTGTTAAGTACTTCCACGATGTTGGTGACGGCATACTACACCAACTGCTTCTTGAAAGGTATGCCTTGCCTGGGCAGGTGGTCATGGCTGCCGATAGCCATACAACCACGGCTGGCGCGATTGGCGCCTTTGCACAGGGCCTGGGTGCTAGTGATATAGCGGCAATAGTGATTACAGGGAGGACTTGGCTCACCGTACCGGAGCCCTTCAGGGTTAAATTAATTGGTAAGCTTAATCCTGGTGTTTACGGTAAGGACGTAGCACTCCACATACTCGGTGAATTCAAAGCCGAAGGTCTGAGCGGTAAATCTGTAGAATTCTTTGTAGAGAAGCCGCAAAACTTCCCAATGGATCACAGGGCTACCGTATCTAACATGGGTACGGAAATGGGCGCTGATGCGGCGATCTTCATCCCCGATGAGGAAACAATTAATTACATACGTAATACCAGGGGTATTGATGTTAAACCAATAACGCCCGATTCCGATGCTAAGTATTCCGATGAGTACAATATCGAACTTAATAGACTTGAACCACTCATCGCTGCACCACATAGTGTTGACAACGTCAAGTCAATAAGGGAGGTTGAGGGCTTAGATGTTGACTACGTATTCATAGGCTCCTGCACAAACGGTAGGCTCAGCGATATTGAGGCTGCAGCGAGGATACTAAGGAGGGGTAAGGCAAAGGCCAGGTGCATCGCAATACCAGCCTCAAGGGACGTATTCCTTAAGGCGCTCGAACTTGGCTACATAGACGTGCTAACGAGAGCCGGCTGCGTGGTTACCTACGGAACCTGTGGACCATGCATTGGAGGCCACTTCGGGCTTGTTGGTCCTGGCGAGGTGGCAGTATCAACTAGTAATAGGAATTTTATAGGACGTATGGGGTCTAAGGAGGGTAGGGTATATCTAGCCAATGCGGCAGTAGCTGCTGCAGCAGCCCTAACTGGAAAACTGACTGACCCGAGGTCACTAATGTCTTAACTCGTTAAATTCCACGTCCCTTTAAATACTCAAGCAAACCACCGCTTTTCAATATCTCTAACGCTACTCCTGTTATCGGCTTGGCCTTAATCACCTTTGAATTGTTAATCGTGATCTCGCCTGTGTCTACAATTACGCGTACCCAATCATTCTCATTAATTAACCTGCTAACTCCAGGTACTACGAGTGCTGGTAAGCCGTTGTTGATGGCGTTCCTGTAAAAGATCCTTGCAAATGACTCGGCTAGTACTGCCTTGACACCCGCAGCCTTTAACGCAATGGCTGCCTGCTCCCTACTCGAGCCCATGCCGAAGGCTTTACCGGCCACCAGGATGACACCCCTGCTAGCCTTCTCGTAGAAGTGGGGATCTAATGGTTCCATCGCGTGCTTACCCAATACCGCTGGGTCTGTGTAGACTAGGTACTTGGCTGGTATTATAACGTCTGTGTCTATGTTGTCGCCTACCTTTATCACGGGACCCTCTACCACAAGCACATTATACGCATAGAATTACGCTTTTAAATAATTACTCTGTATTTTATTCTTTGGTAATGCTGTATCAACTCCATTCATATTGGGAGCGGACACCATCTATTAAATAGATGGTGGTAATGCTTAAATAGGCAATATATCTGGTGCTATTTTGTATGGGTGGTCTAGAAATCAATAGAGGTCCTTGACACAACGCTAAGGGATGGCGCCCAAGCCACCGGCGTATCCTTCACATTGAATGATAAGGTAAAGATAGCACTGCTCCTTGATGACCTAGGTGTCGATTACATAGAGGGTGGTTGGCCTGGGTCGAACCCCAAGGATGCGGAGTTCTTCAGGATAATGAAGGAACACCCGCTAAGCCATGCTAAGTTAGCAGCCTTTGGGATGACCAGGAGAAAAGGAGTTAATGCTAGGGATGATCCTAACCTGGCGGCTATATTGAATGCGGATGTGGATGTTGCGGTCATCGTAGGTAAATCCTGGACACTCCACGTTAAGGAAGTCCTTAGGGCTAGTCCCGAGGAAAACCTAGAAATGGTGTATGAAAGCATTAGGTACCTTAAGGACCACGGATTAAGCATTATCTTTGATGCAGAGCACTTCTACCAGGGGTTTAGGGAGGACCCTGAATATGCACTTAAGGTTGTCAAAACCGCTGAGGAGGCTGGTGCCGAGGTTGTGGTTCTCGCGGACACCAACGGCGCCATGCTGCCCATGGACGTTTATGAAATAACGTCTAAGGTAGTGAGGGAGCTCAAGGTCAAGGTTGGTGTTCACATGCATAATGACTCAGGTTGTGCAGTGGCCAACACACTCATGGGCGTACTCGCTGGTGCCAGGCATGTACAAGGGACCATAAACGGCATTGGTGAGAGGACAGGCAATGCCGACCTGGTCCAGGTACTGCCCAACCTAGTACTTAAGATGGGTTTTAAGGTTCTGAAGGACCCAGCGAGCTTAAGAAAATTGAAGGTAATCTCTAAGTTCGTGTACGAGGCAGCGGGACTAAGTCCAAACCCGTACCAACCCTACGTGGGTGACTTTGCCTTCTCCCATAAAGCCGGACTTCACGTTGATGGCGTGTCTAAGGTTACCAGGGCCTATGAGCACATAGATCCCGAATTGGTTGGTAATTCGAGGAGATTCATTGTTTCAGAACTAGCTGGGGCATCAAACTTACTCATTTACCTGAGGGATTTAGGTATCAACGTCGATAAGGGGGATCCCAGGCTTAAACGGGCTCTGGATAGGATCAAGGAGCTTGAGAATGAGGGTTATAGCTTCGACTTGGCCCCAGCATCCGCAATACTCATAGCGATGAGGGAGCTTGGGCTATTCAGGGATTACCTCAGGATTGATTATTGGAAGGTCATTGGTGAGGACTCGTTGAACATAGCCGTCGTTAAGGTCAACAACGAACTAAGCGTAGCCGAGGGCGTAGGCCCAGTCCACGCCGTGGACTTAGCTATAAGGAATATAGCAACTAGGGTATACCCAGAGTTGGGACGGGTCAAGCTGACGGATTACAGAGTCGTACTACCAGGGGAAGTCAAAAGCACGGAGAGTGTAGTTAGGGTACTTATGGAATTCAATGATGGGAAAGTAACGTGGAGAACCATGGGGCTATCCACGAGCATAGTCCACGCAAGCA
>Ga0209739_100743_pt1 | contig 12385 bp, 3 predicted proteins | sample JossMetagenome_2_FD_184729 | JGI IMG/M metagenome (GOLD analysis project Ga0209739, IMG submission 184729) | Hot spring sediment microbial communities from Joseph's Coat, Yellowstone National Park, USA - JC3_ASED (SPAdes) (version 3) | ecosystem: Environmental > Aquatic > Thermal springs > Hot...
CCCCCGCAGGTCCGTCAGCCGCATGGAGAGGCTCGTCTACGGCCGGGCCGCACGCGCCTAGCGCTATATATCCTACATAGCGCCGTCGATCCGCCCTAGACCGCGCAGCCCCCGGCCGCGTGCCCACACTCCTCAAGCCCCATCGATTCGCCGTCTTAAACCGCGTGGAAGATTGCGGCGCGCCGTTTTAAACCGCGCCCCTCGACCGGCCGGGCCGCGCCGTCTCCGGCCGCCGCCTTAAACCGAGTCGAGGTTGCGCCTTTCCTCCCGCCGGTTTAAACCACGTCTGCGATGAGCGCGTCGCGGCGTCTTCAGCCTCCGTTTTAAACTGCGCGAGATCCCCGCGTTTCTCCCCGCCGGTTTAAACCGTGAAGTGGTGCGGCGCGTCTAAACCGCGGCATGGGCGTCGTGAGGCCGCCTCGGGCCGGCTTGGCCCGGGCTCGCCGTTTTGAGCCGCGCGCTTCGGCGGGTGAGGTGCGCCGTCTTAAACCGCGTCTTTTCCCAAGGCCTTCAGATCGCCGGCTTAAACCGCGGGACGCCGGGGCCGCGCGTAGCGACGCCGTCTTAAACCGTTGCAAGTTCAAATAGCCCCCAGCCTAACATCCGCGTGTACTTCGTCGCGGAGGGGGTCAGGTACTGGCTCGTGATAGGCCCCGGCGGGTATATTCTCTACAGGAAGGAGGGCTCCAGGACCAGGTACATGGGGAGGAGGACGCTGGAGGAGGTGAGGCGGCTCCTGGCCGCGGCGGATCCGCGGACCCTCGCCGCCGCCGAGGCCGAGCTGGAGGAGGCGGCGCGGGCGCTGGAGGCGGAGGGGCCGCCGGAGCCCGCGGCGCGGTCCCTCACCTGGAGGGCGGGCGGCGGCACGTGCTGGCCGCTGATGTACGGCGCGACGGTCCACATCTACTGCAAGGGCCCCGGCACGGGGCACCGCCCCAAGCTGGTGGAGAGGACGGACGTGGAGGGGCTCGTGAGGCGCCTCCGGGCCGAGGGCGCGATGCACGTGGCCGCTGCGCTCAAGTCCCTCGTGGACGGCCTGCACGCCGCCGTGGCCGACCTGCTGAAGCCCCAGAGGCCCGCGGCGGAGACGCAGAGGCCTCCGCGCAGGGAGGCCGAGGAGGCCCTGGAGGAGCTGAGGAGGGAGCTGGCGAGGGCCGTAAAGAGGTGGGGCGAGAGGTGGGGCGGGGAGGGAGGGCCGTGGGGAGGGCCAGACAGGGAGTGGCTTAGGGAGAAGGTCGCTGAGTTCCTCGCGGAGAATCGGCGCCTCGTGGAGAGGGTGCTGCCCTACAGAGACCTGAGGGACAGGCTCGCGGACGCCGTGGAGGAGGCCACGGCGGGCTACATCCTCGGCGGCGACGTGCTGAGGATGCTCCGGGAGCTGGAGCGCTAGGGCGCGCGGCCGCGCTCGGGGCGGAGGCCCCCGGGCTCGGCCTATCGGGCAGCTGGCAGAGGGCTACGGATATCGAGGCGGGGGCCGTCCGGCGTATGTAGGGTTTTTCCGGCTGGCCGTAGAGGGGGTTCATGCCGCCCACAACTAAGCCACAGGTGAAGAAGAAGGAGGCTGAGGAGGGCAAAGCCGGGAAGAGGGCTGTGAAGGCGGTGGCTGCTGCGCTTCTGCTGTTTATGGCGCTGGCGGCGTATGTGGAGGCTCAGCAGCAAGGCGGTATGCCCGAGCCTGAGCAGGCGTTAGGCGGCTTCAAGGAGTTTGTCAAACGCGTGGTCCTCGGCGTTAGGCTGGCAATAGCCATGGCGTTCTGGGCCGCATTTGCCATCATGGTTGCCCACTTCGCCTTGGGCAAGGTGTCGCCGACGCGGTTCCAGAGGATGGGCGCCTTCTGGGACGGGCTGGAGCGGGCGAAGGACGTCATATACGGCTTCGCCTGGCTGTTTCTGCTGATATTTGCCATATACGCCGCGATCGGGATAATCACCAACGGCGGCCAGATGGACCTCAACACCTTCGCCACTGTGGTGAGGTGGATAATGGTAGACCCCATCACCCAGCTGATGAACGAGCTGGGAGTCGGCAGGTAATGCCGACCCCCGAAATCCCCCAGTTTTTTTCCGATCCCCTCACGGCCGCCGGGTTGATGGCCTTGGCGGCCCAGGCCGGCTACTACTCCCTCTACTGGTTTTTGGGGGACAGGGCGCATAGGGAGAGGGCCATGGAGGGGTTTGAACACGTAATTCTCTCAGGCGTCCTCTTCGGCATAGCGCTGGTGCTTGTGAACTTCGCCCTGTGGGGGCTGAACACCTACCTGTCGATGGCGGGGGTGAGGCTCCCAGACAGCTCAGCCATCCAAGTGCTCAACCGGACTAAGGGCTGGCAGGACTTCGGGGCCAACGTCCAGGCGGCGCTCAGCATAGCGGCGTCGACGTATCAAAGCTACGTGGGAGCGGCGTGGGGCATATTGGCGGGCTACATGGCGGCAGTCATCGGCACAGGCATACTGCCGTGGACCAGCCCCATATCCATGGCCGTCATGAACGGGATGGCATACATCGTGACTGCCGCCACAACCGTGCTGATCTCGGCCGCGGTATACGGAGCAGCCGCGGCCATGGCGTACGGATGGCCCGCGTTTCTGTCCATTGGGGCCGTCCTCACGACCCATGAACGCACCCGGAACCTGGGCGCCTGGCTCCTCGCCGTGTCTGTGGTGGCGCCCGTCGTCTTAGCGGCGGGGGCGGACGTGCTTAAATCCGCCGTAAACCCCCTCATACTCCTCACCCCGCTCACCGCCACGCCCTTCGGCGCGGTGCCGCTGATACAGGCCATGGTTCTGCTGGGCTTGATAGGGCTGGTGCTGGGCGTGGCGACGTACGCCGCGTCGAGGCTGTTCGACCATGCAGGGGCGCACCTAGCGCTGGATTAACATGCTGGACCTAGGCATAATCGCGCTGGTAGGCGTAGCCGCCTTCGTGATGCTTCTGAGGGGGGACCCCAAGTGGGCGCTCCCCGCGCTCATAGGCGCCGTGGCGCTGTTTATGGTGCCCACCGTGACCATGTTGACAATAGCCTACTTCACCCCCAAGGGAACCCCACTCCCACCCCTCTTCGAGGTGAGGCAGGGGGAGTTCTTTCCCTACCCATACCCGGCCGGCTCGTTGCAACAAGCCCTTGAGAGGAACTACAAGGCCATCCACGAGACCTTCGAGGCCCTCCTAACGGCTCAGCAAGCCTCCTACACGGCCCTCTTCGCGGTGGCGGCGGCGGAGACCGTGGTTAACATAATTGCGTCGCTGGTGCCGGGAGGCGCCCTCGTCCAGCTCTCCAAATACGCCCTATACGTCTCCAAGGTTGGGGACCCGGTTCTGCAGATTGCGTTAACCACCTACAACGCCGCCACCGCCTTCGTCATGGTCTTCCACTTCCTGGAGTTCATGGCCGGGGCGGCGGTGAAGATGGCCGTGCCGCTTCTGGCCCTTTCGCTCCTCGCCGTAATCTTCAAGCCCACGCGGGCGCTGGGTGGCGCCCTGCTGTTCTTCGCGCTGATCACGATAGTGCCTTCCTACATCGGCTACTACCTGGCGCCTCTGGGGAAGGAATTCGCCGTGTGGGGCGTCGAGACGGCGAAGTGGCTGAACGCCACAGCCGCGAACGCCACGGGCATAGCCCCGGTGCCGCTCATGGCCGTGGAGGGCACCCCCCACACCCTCTTCCTTGCGCGTTACAACAACACCTTCGTCAAGCCCAACGCCGCGGAGCTGGGGGAGGAGATGCGGGGGGTGTTGATGGCGTTGAACTCGACCGTGCTGAACTCCACCGGCGTGCCGCTGAACTCCACCCACGTGGAGAAGGCGGCGGCCACCGCCCTGGAGCTGGCCGAGAGGTACAAAGTCTTCGACAAAGCCGCCTTCAACGGCACCGACTGGGTGACGGCTACAGTTGGCTCCGTAACGCCTTTGGCCTACGGCAACAAGACTTGGCTCTCCGCCGTCGCCATAAACACCTGGCTAGACTTCCCCGCGCCCAGTCCGGAGGAGGGCGGGTGCATATCCTACGGCGACTTCCGGGAGTTCCTCGACTACTTGATGCCCCCCGACCAGGCGCAGAGGCTTAAGGAGCGGGCGGCCAACCTGTCGAAGGCCATCTGTCAATTCCACCAGCGGCTCGGCTACAGAAGCTACCGCCTCCGGATAGACGTCCCAGCCCACTGGCGGTTCCTCGCGGTGGCGGTGAACTACACCGCCAAGGACAGACACGGGGTGGTGGACAGAGGCGTCACGCACGCTCACAACGGGGTGTGGGGCTGGATAAAGCCGCCGGACAACGAGGCGTGCTTCGACGCCTTGGGCAACAAGACGGCGTGCGCCGTGTTGGACACGACTATTCGCAGAGGCGTCTACAACTTCTCCCTCTGGTCTGGGGAGAAGCGTGTTGTGGACCCAGTTACTGATTGGGTCCGTTCGGTGTTTAACTTCACGGTGCAGAACGCCTCCCGGCCTGTGTTCGGCAGGTCCGTGAGCCTCCACCGCTGGGTGGAGACCTGCGAGTGGTGTTGCGAATACGTCAACGGGACGTGTGCGCGGTGGTGCTCCGCCTCTAGGGACGTCTGGCAGAGGGCCGACGTGACCAAGAGGCTGGGCTCCGGCCGCTACGAGTACAACACTACGATATACGCACGGCCTTGGGTGCCTGAGGAGGAGCGGAACTACACGGGCCAGATACCCGTCACCACGAGGACGTGGGACGTGAGAATCTGGCGTGAGTACGGGCCGTGGGTGGGCGACGGCACGCCGCCTTTCGGCGCATACTGCCGCACCCACGACAACAGGACGTACATGGTGCTGTCCTTCTTCAGGGCCGTGCCGGGGCCTCCGCGGATCTTATACGCCTTCGCGTGGATGGGCAACGTAGGCGTCTGGGTGCATAAGCAACAGGGCGACCCCCTGCCGGAGGTGCTGGCCGACTACACCGACATAGGCGGCATACGGGTCGTGGAGTACCTAGAGGGCGTGGAGCATCGGCACTACTGCCAACCCGCCCTCGTCCCAACCGCAGAGCCGCGGTGGCGCCCCGTTGTGGATGCCGAGCGCAACTTGACCAAGCTGTTGAGAGACAACTACTTGACCCTCGTCGTCATTAGAAACGTCTCCCTGGCCTACTTCGCCAGGGTGGGGCCGTATCTGGAGGCGGCTGAGGCCAGCAACTCCTCTCTGGCCAGGGCGGCCGCCGCAACTGTCAGGGAGTATCTGGCGCTGATAGGCCAGACGCCCGGAGCCGTGCCGCTCTACTACACGTCGCCGGACAGCTACATAGGCCGCAACGTCCTCATCGCATGCGTCGTGTACGACTGGCGAGCTCCGGTGAACCTCACGGCTGAGCTCCGCCTCCACCCCGCGAGGGAGTGGTGGGCCGCGGCGTATCCCATGGGCGACTCGCGGGTGGCTAGACACGCGGCTGAGGCCAAGGCGGACATGTTCAGGTACGTCTTCGGCACGCCGCCTCCTCCGCCGCCTGAAAACTTAAGCGGCTTCGTCAAGCAGTGGAGGATACCCTGGAACAACAGGTCTCTGCCGTACACGCCCTACTACGGCCCAGGCATGAGGATGCCTCCCCGCGACAACGAGGCGGGGATCCCGCTCTGGAATATTCAATATTTAGAGGACGTCCAGACGACGCAGAGCAACGTGTTGAGCTGGCTCTTCACCGTCCTTTTCGTCACGATCCTCTCTATAGTTGCGGTGTTTGAATTCCTCGGCGCCCTCTTCGACTTCCCGACGCCTATGAGGGCGGTGTTCGGCTTCGTCATCGGCGTAATTCAGGACTGGACCTACTGGCTCCCGTTTCGGGCGGCGGTGAGGGGGAAGCTGCTTATGCGCATATGGCTGGCGGTGAAGAGGCCGGTGATGAGGACTACCGTCCGCGCGGCGGCTAGGGTCCACTCCTTCTTCGCGTCCCGCGTTCCGGCGCTCAGGTACATCCGGAGCCCCGACCTCAAGGAGTACTATAGGGAGTACGTCAAGAGGAGGAGGGACATAGCCTTCAAGGACCCGGCGGAGCAGATACGGGAGGAGATCAACGTCAAGTGGAGGAGGGAGGCCCTGGAGCGCGTTCTGCGGGCCATGGAGGAGAGGGCCGACGTGGAGTGGATGCGGAACCTCGAAAGGAGGCGGGAGGAGGAGCGGCGGGCTCGCATGGAGGCGGCTAGGCGCATCTGGAACGCCCTCAAGGCCGACAACATCATCGAGGTCCTTAGGGAGCTCTCGCCTAGGTTCGACGCGTGGCTGCAGGAGAGGGTGGAGGCGAGCAGACACTCCCTCTCATACTACCTCTTCTGGTGGCGCCTCGACCGCCTCCCGTTCATGTGGCGGTCCCTCCTGCGCCTGGACCCCCACGTGGTCGCCAGGCTCGAGGCGGAGGGCAGGATCGGGCCGGAGGAGGCGGAGGCTTTGCTCAACTTGAGGGCGGCTGTGCAGTCCTACGTAGCAGAGCTGAGGTGGGGCTGGGCGAGGCTCCACTCCGTGCCCCAGTACGTCAAGGCGGCCGAGGAGGAGTTCGAGAAGGCCCGCCAGAGGATGGCCCAGGAGGCGGAAAAGGGGCTTGCCGACTTCCGCCGGTTTGCCGAGGAGTTCCAAAGGCGTTACGAGGCCCTTAGGAGGTACTTCTCGGACCCCTCGGGGCTGGACGAGGGGGAGAGGGCGAAGATAGCTGGGGAGGCCAAGAAGGCGGTGGAGCGCCTTGAGGAGGCGCTGAGGCACTTCGCCGTGATCGACAGGTCGCCTAGGGCCCGCGTCGTCGCGGCCCTCAACGAGGCCCTCCGGCACGTCGCCGAGGGGAGGCCTCCCCAGATCCCGAGGGACGCCTCGGTGGAGGACGTGGTCAAGGGCCTGGCGCTGATGGACTTCGACTTGGCCGTGAAGGCCCTCAGGAGCGCCGAGAGGTATCTAGAAGCGCACTACGCCGTGGCGCCGACCCGCTACGACACCAGGCAGATTGCGGCGGAGATAGTCAGGTGGCATATCGAGGAGCGCATCCCAACGCTCAAGCTGGCAGGCCTCGCCAGAGGCATAGCGCTGGGGGCCAGGGGCGCCGAGGAGGGCGAGGTGGCGCTTAGGTCTTGGGCCGAGAGGCCGGCCGCGAGGCGCGTGGAGGACGCCCCGTGGGAGGCGGTGGCGCACAGGGCCTCCTTGCTGAGGGAGCAGAGGCTGAGCGCGGCCGAGGCCGTCAGGATCGGGCCGGACGTCGTCCTTCTGTCTGACTACGCCAGATATCTGGCCGGGTTTAGGGTCGGGGAGGAGGCGCTTGAGGCGCTTAGGAAGGCCGTCGAGTACCGCCGCATAGTGCGCATGCTGGAGAGGGCCGAGGAGCTGAGGCTGGCGCCTCAAGCCGTCGAGAGGCTTGCGGCCGAGGCAGAGAGGCTGAGGCAAGAGGTACTACGGGAGACTTCCCAAATATATAGGAGGTTTGGGGAGGAGTTCTTCTTCGTTAGGGACCTCCTGGAGGGGCACCGCGTCGTCAGGCGGGAGGTGCCTGAGGTGAGGGAGGTGGTTAGGGCCTTCGAGGAGTCTCTGGCGCAGGCGCTTAGGGAGCCGGAGAGGAGGGAGAGGGCGTTCCGCGAGCTCTTCGCGGAGAGGGTGGAGAGGCTGGCGGAGGAGCTCAACAGGCGGGGTGACGCCGAGGGCGCCGAGAGGGTCCGCCGCGCGGCGGCCGAGCTGGCCAAGGCCTCCGAGTCGATGGGCTGGAGGGCCGTTGAGGACGTGTCCGTCGTGCTGCCGGCCGTCGCGAGGGCCTTCGAGGAGGCCTACTCGGAGGCCAGGAGCCCCTCCGAGTTCGCTAGGGCCTTCAAGGCGAGGGCGGAGGAGGCCGCGAGGCGTTTCGAGCAAGGGGGCATGGGGGACGTCGCGGCCCGCATCAGGAGGGCCGCGGAGAGGATAGCCGGGGAGGTCGGCGATAGGGCCTCTGTCGAGAGGATGCGCGCCCTACTGTCGCCGGAGCATACGGGCCGGGCCATAGAGGGGCTTGAGCTACTCCACCGCCTCCTCTCGAACAGAGAGGCGCTGGACGCCTACCGGAAGCTCCAGAAGGGCGAGAGGGAGGCCGGTGGCACCGCCGCGGAGAGGCCGGCCGAGGGGCTGGACAAGGCCAGGAGGGCGGCCGAGGAGCTGGGCCTCAAAAACGTCTTGAAGGCCCTTGAGAGGCCAGACGGGAAGCGCGTCGCCAAGGCCCTGGGCGAGCTGGAGCGCGAATTGGCCAGGCTGTACGGCGCCCTAGAGCTGGCGGAGCACGTCAGACGCCCCCGCGCAGATGCGGAGTTCGGACGGGCCTGGGCCGCGGCGCGCGTGCTGGGCCTTGAGGAGGCGGACAGGCTGTTTAGGGCTCTGTCCGAGGTTTCGCTGTTTCTGCTGAGGGAGGGCCGTGAGATCTTCAGAAATCCGCTATACGACGAGGTGAAGCACTTGATCGACGAGGAGAGGGTCAGGGCCCTCGTCAGGGCGCCTCTGTACTCGTACGTCGTGGACAGGCTGGGTCCCGACGTCCTCCAGCCTGTATACGCCAGGTGGTATGGCCTCTTCGTGGAGTACGGCCCGTATCTGAACGCGGCTTACGAGCACGCCAAGACCAGCGCGGTGAAGGCCGGGGCGCCTTTGGGCTTGACCGGCGGCTTCAGCTACGCCGGCAAGATGATGCGCTGGCTTGGGGACTTCAGCCAGGAGGCCGTTATGCGCGGCCTCAAGGCGTACTACAGAGGCGAGGGCCGCGGCTTTAGGGAACTTTCGGAAATGACCGTCGCGGGCGCTAAGATACAGCTTTTCGACAAGGCGGCCTCTCTCATAACAGCTAAAGCCGCGCAGATGCTTTCTGAGGCGAGGGCTGCATCTGACGAGGCGGTCGCTAGGCGGCTTGAGGCGGAGGCGCATGAGCTGAAGCTTCTGGCCTCCGTGTTGAGGGCCAAGGCGGCGTACGAGGAGGTGAGGCTGGTGCAGACGTATCTAAGGGGCGCCGAGAGGAGGGCCGAGGCGCTTATGCGGGAGGCCAAGTCGGCGTGTTGCGTGGAGGCCCAGCTGGAGCTGTCTAGAAGGGCCAGGGAGGGGCTGGAGGCGGCCCGCAAGAGGGCCGAGCGGCATCTGGCGGACGCCCGCGCCAGGTACAGGGCGCACGTGGCGGAGGTGAGGGACTTCGTGAGGGAGCGCGGCGATATCCGCGAGGTGGCCATGAGGTACTTCGGCCTGACGGCGAGGGCATTCGCAGGCGACCCGCAGGAGGTGGCGGAGAGGATGGTCAAGGCGGTGGACGTCAGGCGCGTGATTAGCTGGGCGGACGAGCTCAAGCTCCCGAAGGAGCTGGGCGAGGCCGCGATCAGAATCGCAGACGCCGAACGCATCTACGCGAGGTTCGAGAAGGTGCTGAAGGCAAAGGCGGAGCCGATACCGCCCGCCTACGACCTGGAGAAGGCCCAGCACTTCTTCGCGGAGGGCGCCAGGCCCCAGCCGCCTCCGAGGAGCAGGCTGGAGGAGGCGGTGCCGAAAGTTGTCAGGGACGTCTTCGTAAACTACTACAGTAGGTTGAGGGAGGCGGCGGAGAGGGCGGCCGTCTACCTGGCCCTGGTCAAGAACGACGGCAGATACGCCAAAAAGGAAGTCGAGAGGGCCAGGCAGGCCCTCTTAAGGGCCCTCAGGGCGGGCAGCAGGGAGGAGGCCCTCAAGGCCCTTGAGGATCTGAAGAGGGCCCTCAAGGCCCTCGGCATAGACGTCGAGGGCGATACTCCCCAAGCCGTGATGAAGGCCGTGGAGGAGAGGCTGAGGCCGGCCTACGAGGAGTACCTCAACGCGAGGAGGGAGTACGCGGCCGCCGTGGATGCACTGGCCAAGTTCTCCCCCGAGGCGGCCCTCGCCCTGGGCGAGGCGGCGAGGGAGGCCGGCCCCGACCCCATATCCAGGTGGATGGCCCTCACGGCCCGCGAGGCCGGGGAGAGGGCGCTTAGGGAGTACGCCCCCTACTGGGCCAGGCCTCTTGAGGAGAGATGGAACTCCCTGCCCCAGGCCGTGAGGGAGCTTATAGCCAGGAGGGAGGAGGAGGCGGCGGGGGAGGTCCTGCGCAAGGCCCTGAGGGGCGCAGGCATTATCGTGAAGAGGGATGCGGCTGCGGATCTGGCGGCCCTTGAGGGGGCCTTGGCCAAGGTATTCACGGCGAATGGGGAGTGGGAGGACCTCGGGGAGCGCGTCAGACAAGCCGTCGAGGCGGCCAGAAAGGTGCAGAGGGGCGAGGCGTCCACGGACGAGCTGGCCAGGGCGATGGACGGCCTTCTGGCGGCCTACGGCGTTAGGGCGGCGGAGCGCTTCGTCGTGAGCGACAGGCTCGAGGACGCCGTAGACGAGCTCCACGAGGCCATGAGGCGCTACGCCCGCGGCTCCGGCCTCAAGATAGGCCGCGAAGCCGCCGAGAGGGCCCTCCTGCTGGCCCTTTCAACGGTGCCGGGGGAGCACGTGGAGGCGTACGCCCGCGGCGGCTGGAGGGGGCGGATAGAGCCCTACGTCGCGTATTGGACCGAGGACGAGGGGCTGGCCAGAAGGGCCGGCGAAGCCGGCTGGGAGGTCCGCCAGATAAGGAGGCCCGCCTCCTTCGAGGAGGGCGTCCCCAAGGAGTGGAGGACGGCCTACATAGTTGCCCCCCGCGGCCTCGACCTCTCGGCTGTGGAGAGGGCAGTTACGGAGCTCGTTGACGGTGCCCGCGAGGGCATAGCCTACATAAGGCCGGCGGAGTGGGCTGTGCCGGAGCCGTTCATCTGGTATATCCTCAGGGACAGACAGCCGGCCAGGGACGGCGACCAGATTATGGCATACTCCATAGACAGGCTCTCGATCGAGGAGCCCCTGTCGAGGTTCGGGGAGTCCCTTAGGGCCAGGGACCACGACGGCATGAGGAGGGCCGTGGGCGAGCTGTACGAGTCGAGGCTCAACAGGACCGTGTGGCAGATCGTCCACGAGTTCGACCGGAGTAGGGCTAGGGATGCCGTCGAGTACCTTAGGAGGAGGTATGGAGAGCCTGAGGAGCGCCTGTGGGAGAGGCACGACGAGCTCTACCTCACCTGGCTGGCCTTCAGGCTCGCCGACGAATACGCCGATTATTTGAGGAGCGGGGCGGGCAGGGAGCTAAAGACCAAGGAGGAGGCGGCCGGCGTAATCTTCATGCCGTGGCTTCCGCACGAGCTCGTCCCGGCCTTCATGCGCCGCCTCGTGGGGGACGAGGAGGGGTGGGGCGAGTTCAGGGCCACGTGGATAACCGCGTTGAACATGTGGTTCGAGGGGATGGCCGAGCCGTATACGCCCAAGAAGCCCTCCGTGGCGAGGAGGACGCTGGAGCTCTTCAACGCCTTCATGGGGGCCGGCCTCAAGTACGAGGAGCTCTTCCCGCCTCCCCAGAGGGACGAGACAGCCAAGCCGGCTAGACCCGAGCCGGTCGAGGCGGCGAAGCCGGCCAAACCCGAGCAGGCCGAGGTGGTCAAGCCCGAGGCCCGGAGGCCTGCCGAGGCCGTCGAACGCGGTTTAAGACCGGAGGCCGGGAGGCTTGAGGCGGTCGAGCCGGCCGCGGAGGTTCGGAGGCCCGCTGTCGAGGAACGCGGTTTAAGACGGCCAGAGGAGAGGCCGAGGGCGCCTATAGCCGACGTCATCCCGGACGGGGCCCTTGAGATTGTGGACCACCTCGTGGAGAGGTTCGGCCCGGCCCTCGACAGGGAGGCGGCCTTCAAGGCGAAGGGCCTCGTCGTTGCTAAGGTGCAGGCGAGGCTGGAGAGGGCGGCCGCAAGGGAGCCGGAGCTCGCCCATATCCTGGGCGAGGTTGCGGAGGACGTGCTGCGGTCCCTCGGGAGGCTCATGGCGTCGCCGGACGCGGCCAGGCATGTGCGCGATGCGCTTCTCTACCTCTTCGAGGGGTACCGGACCAGGGACGGGGAGCGGCTTTACGCGCGCATAGAGCCCGCGGTTCGGGAGGCCGTAAGAAAGGCGGAGGAGGCTGGGATACCGGACGCCGAGTACCGCGTGAAGCAGTTCGTGCTGGATATCGTAGACGTCCTTGCGAGTGCCGGCGAGAGGTACAGGAGGCAGGCCCTGGAGGGCATCTCGACGGTGGAGAGGGCGCTTAGGGCGACGGCGCTTGCTGGGTTCTCCGCGGCGGCCGCCTACTCGGCCTACCAAGGCCTCTACTCTGAGGCAGTAATATCCTCCGTAGCTTCCGCGATCGCGCTGGCGGATGCTGGCCGGTTCGGGGAGGCCGTCGAGTACGTCCGGAGGGCGGCGAGGGCCCTCTACGAGTCGGCCAGGGACGTCTTTGAGAGGGCCAAGGTGGCGGCGGAGAGGCTGGCGGAGCTCTTCGTCGAGGCGGTCGCGAGGGTCCTGGCGTGGGTGGACGAGCACAAGGCGTACCTCTTCCTGGCCGCCGCGG
>Ga0209739_100744_pt1 | contig 12373 bp, 7 predicted proteins | sample JossMetagenome_2_FD_184729 | JGI IMG/M metagenome (GOLD analysis project Ga0209739, IMG submission 184729) | Hot spring sediment microbial communities from Joseph's Coat, Yellowstone National Park, USA - JC3_ASED (SPAdes) (version 3) | ecosystem: Environmental > Aquatic > Thermal springs > Hot...
ACCCAAGGCTTGCTCCCTTTTGGGGGAGGCTTATGAAAGATTGAGACTATACAAAGAGGCTATGGAAGTGCTCAAAGACTGCAACAGCAGGGAGGGAACCTTAAAATACGCAAAGGTAGTTTTTAATATATCCGAGGAGGAGTTTAAAAGGGCACTCCTTAAGCTTAAAGGCTATGAAGAATACAATCAAGCCTTATTTTACGCAGGTCGGCTCTCTTTGTACAGGGAAAATTACCAAAAAGCTTTAGAGTGGTTTTCTATGATGGAAGAGGGCTATCAAAAGCACTTCCAATCAGGGCTGGTTCTTTTCATACTGGAGGACTATCAGAGGGCAGTTGATGCCTTTCAGAAGGCTTTGAACCTATCCTCTTCGGATGAGGAGAAGGCGCAGGCGCACTTTTGGCTTTACAAAAGCTACGAAAAGTTGGGAAATTTTCAAAAAGCGGGAGAGCATCTTTTGAAGGCGTCAAAGGGTACAGGCTTTTATTCAACGATGGCAAAGGTGCAACTGGGAGAACCGGTAGCCATCAGAGGGTTAAAGGCATTTTTTGCCAGCGCAGAGGAAACCTCTATAGCAAGCATCATAAGAAGCATAGCGGAAGCGGGTTTTTTGCATTATGCCCGCGTGGAGGCTTTCAGAAACATAGACAAACTTACCGCAACGGATATTGTTGCCATTCAGAAGTTCGACCCTTTTTTAGCCATAAGGCTGGCGGTTAGAAGGTTTGGCATTAGGTCTGATATATACCAGTACGTAGCCTACCCTACACCCTACAGGGAGTTCGTGGAGGAAGCTCACAAAACCTTTGGTGTGGATAAAAATCTTATATGGGCGGTTATGAGGCAGGAGAGTTTATTTGACCCATTGGCTATATCTCCCAGCGGTGCAAAGGGACTTATGCAACTAATGGACTTTACCGCAAGGCAAGTTTCCCAAAGGTACAGAATTCCCAACAATGTCTTTTCTCCAAGGGAAAACATACTCTTGGGCACCGCATACCTAAAGGAAATGATAGATTTCTGGAATGGGGATTGGGTTAGGGCAATAGCCAGCTACAACGCAGGACCAAACCGAGTTAGAGGCTTTATCCAGCACGTAGACCATTATGTGTTCATAGAGACCATTCCCATAAGCGAAACAAGAAACTATGTAAAGCACGTGTTGGAAAACTATTACATATACAGAGCCCTAAATTGAGCTAACAGCCCTCTCTATGCGGTTTAGGGCTTCTTCTATATCTTCCTTTGTGTGGGCGGTGCTCAAAAACCATGCCTCAAACTGGGAAGGTGGAATGAGAACGCCCTCTTTGAGCAGTGCCCTAAAGAACTTGGCAAATAGTCCAAGGTCTGAGCTTTTTGCTGTCTTGTAGTCATACACCTCTTGGTCTGTGAAAAAGACCGTCAGCATAGAAGCTACCCTGTTTATGGTGTGGGGTATTCCCTTATCCTTTAGGATTTTGCTAATACCTTCGCAAAGGGTTTGGGTGATCTCATCTAAGTAGTCGTAAGGGTTCTTTTCAAAGAGTTCAGAAAGGGTAGCTATGCCCGCCACCATAGCCATCGGATTGCCCGACAAGGTCCCCGCCTGATAAACAGGACCCTCTGGTGCCACCTTTTCCATTATCTCCCTTTTGCCTCCGTACGCACCCAAGGGCATGCCTCCCCCAAGGACCTTTCCCATGCATGTGAGGTCTGGCTCCACTGAATAGAGCTCTTGAGCTCCACCCTTAGAGACTCTAAAGTTGGTTATAACCTCGTCAAAGATAAGAAGGGAGGAGTACTGTCTTGTAATCTCTCTCAAAGCCTGCAAAAAGCCATCCTTTGGAAGAACAGTTCCCATGTTGCCCGCCACCGGTTCTACGATCACACAAGCTATATCCTGTCCGTATTTTTCAAAGGCCTCTTTTAGGGCATCCACATCGTTGTAGGGTAAAACTATAGTAAGGTTTGCGATCTCTTCTGGCACCCCAGGTGTGCCAGGGATTCCTAAAGTAGCAACTCCAGAACCTGCGCTTACCAACAACCCATCGTAATGCCCATGATAGCAACCCTCAAACTTGACTATGTACTTTCTGCCCGTGTAGCCCCTTGCCAACCTTATGGCAGACATGGTAGCCTCAGTGCCGGAGGACACAAACCTAACCATCTCCACTGAAGGCATGGCAGAGATCACAAGCTCCGCTAAGGTGATCTCATGGGGGTTTGTGATGCCGTAAGACAGTCCCTTCTTTGCTTGCTCCTCAAGGGCCTTAACTACCCTCGGATGGGAGTGTCCCAAGATAAGGGGACCCCAAGACATTAAAAAGTCTATGTATTCCCTGCCCTCTACATCCCATATTCTACTGCCCTCTCCTTTGCTAACTATTATGGGCTCTCCGCCCACCGCCTTAAAAGCCCTAACGGGAGAGCTAACACCCCCGGGCATGAGTTTCTTTGCGCGTTCAAAAAGCTCCCTATTGGTCATGGCAAAAGCTCCTCCATCAATGTTTTAAAGGTTCCACTAAGTCTATGATCATCATCCACCTCTTTGTAGTCCTTTACTTTCACTTTACTGACAAAAATTCTTGAATGTTCAACGGGCACCACCTCATCCTTTGTACCATGAACAATTACCAAATCCACCGGTGGCTCTGTAGGGAAATTAACCCTATCCCCTTCCAAAATCTCGTAACCCTTTTCTAAAATATCCCGGGCAAATTCCCTGTGGATGGTCAGTTCAAGCCCTGTCTCACACTCGGTAAAGGAAAGCTCTTCTTTACCCTCCAGCCAAGCCCTTGCTAACTCCTGTCCCACCTCTTCCAGGGTTAGCTTCAGAGTAGAGTAAGAGGGGGCAAACAAAAGAGCTCTGCTAACGCATTGAGAAGGATAGAACCTAAGATAGTTCAAAATTACGTAGGCACCATGAGAACTTCCGGAGAGCACCAAGCTCTTGAACTTCTGGCAAAAGCCCCTTATTAGGGCATCTAAAACCTCCAATGTCCTGGTAGTGGTGGTGTGCTGGTAGTCCATATCCATAGCAAAGAGGGAAAACCTACCGCTTTTCAAGGCAAAATCCCTCAGAGCCAGGACCTTTGAACTTTTCACATTGCTCGCAAAACCATGAAGATGTATGAGGAGCACATCCGGGTGCGCCCTTTCGTAGATGAACATGAAAAAATAGTTTAACGCATGTAGGCTCAGAGCCTATGAAACTTTTTGCTCGCTAAGGCAGTAATACCTTTGGTGGATGATTATTAAACCGTACATATAGGCTTTTTTTGGCTTAGAATATATAAGGTTATGGAGAAGGTTAGACTGCAAGATTTAGCCAAAAAGCTCGGTGTAAGGGTAAAGGATGTGCAAGAAGTACTAAAGGAGTGGGGCATAGAAAAGAGCAACTTTGCCTACCTTGAGGAAGAAGAGATCCAAATAGTGCTGGACCACTTTGGCAAAGAAACAACGCAAGAAATAAAAGAAGAAAAGAAAGAAGAAAAGGTTGAAAGCGTTCAAGAGAAAGAACTTACAAAGGAAGATAAACCTCCACAGAAGGTAAAGGGGGAGGAAAGAAGAAAGGAAACCTTCAAAAGGGAAGAAAGACCTTTGCCCAAAAAAGAGGAAAAACCTGTGCATAAACCAAAGCCTGTGCCTCAGGCGGTAGCCCAACCAGCACCAAAGCCACCAAGCCCACCACCAACACAAAAGGTGGAAGTCAGGGAAGAAAAGAAAGCCCAAAAAGAGGAAGAGCAGATTTTGAAAAAGTTAGAAAAGCAGATTGAAAAGAGGCAAAAGAAGGAGGAGCAGGAAGAGGAAATAAAGATCGTCCAAATACCCGAAATCGTTACAGTTAGAGAACTGGCAGAGCTTTTGAGAGTCCCACCTAATGTGGTTATGGCGGAGCTTTTGAAGAAGGGTGTTCTTGCTACCATAAATCAAACGGTGCCCTCGGAGGTTGCCCTCCAGGTGGCAGAAGCTTTGGGCTTTTTGGCAGAGATCAAAAAACAAGAAGAAGAAACCTTAGAGGAAGAAATCCCAGACCATTGGGAAAAACTGCCCAGACCTCCCATAGTGGTGGTAATGGGGCATGTGGACCACGGAAAAACCACCCTTCTGGACACCATAAGAAAGACAAACGTAGCAGAGAGGGAAAAGGGTGGAATAACCCAGCATATAGGTGCGTCTGTGGTCCAGTTGCCAGATGGTAGGAAGATCACCTTCTTGGATACTCCCGGACACGAAGCCTTTACATCCCTTAGGGCAAGGGGTGCACAGATAACGGACATTGCGGTTTTGGTAGTGGCTGCTGACGATGGAGTTATGCCTCAAACGGTGGAGGCGATAAACCACGCAAGGGCTTTCAACGTTCCCATCATAGTGGCGGTCAATAAGATAGACAAGCCCGGTGCGGACCCGCAGAGGGTCAGAAGGGAGCTCTCAGAGCTGGGGCTTATCCCAGAGGAGTGGGGTGGAGACACCATCTTTGTGGATGTGTCTGCCAAGACAGGACAGAATGTGGAAGCCCTGTTGGAGTATATCCTCCTTTTGGCAGAGATTTTGGAACTCAAGGCGAGGGTAGAGGGTCCCGCCAAGGGAACAGTTATAGAATCAAAGTTGGACAAGCAAAGGGGTCCTGTTGCTACCCTTATCGTGCAAGAGGGAACCTTAAAGGTTGGAGATCCTGTGGTAGCTGGCACCAGCTACGGCAGAATAAGGGCTATGTTTGACGACAAGGGTAGAAAGTTAAACTCCGCTGGACCTTCTACACCAGTGGAGGTTCTTGGCTTTGAGGAACTGCCCATGGCAGGAGACACCTTTATTGTAGTAGAAGACGAGAAAAAGGCAAGGCAAATTGCAGAGATAAGGAAGCAAAAGAAAGAACAGCAAGAGAAGCTTTCAAGGGGTCTCATGTTAGAGGATGTGTTTAAGAAAATAGAGGAGGGAGAGCTAAATGAACTCAGGCTAATTTTGAAAACCGACACGATAGGCTCTTTGGAAGCCCTAAAAAAAGCTCTGACAGAACTCTCTACACCGGAGGTGTCCGTAAGGATCCTTCATGGTGCGGTGGGTGGTATCACAGAAAACGATGTGATGCTTGCCAAGGCGAGCCAAGCCATCATAATAGGCTTCAACACACGCCCAGACCTAAAGGCAAAAGAAACCGCAGAGAGAGAAAAGGTAGATATAAAACTGTACAGCATCATATACGAAGCCATAGAGGATGTTAAAAACGCCCTCAGGGGTCTGCTAAAACCAGTCCAAAAGGAAGTGGTGTTGGGCTCTGCGGAGGTTAGGGCTACCTTTAAGATCAAAGGTGTGGGCACAGTGGCTGGATGCTATGTGTTGGATGGTAAGATCGTACGCAACGCCAACGCTAGGCTAATAAGAGACGGCGTGGTAATATACACGGGTAAGATAGAAAGCCTAAAGAGGTTCAAGGAGGATGTGCAAGAGGTGGCAAAGGGCTTTGAATGCGGTGTAAAGCTCAAAGATTACAACGACGTAAAGGTGGGTGATATAATAGAATGCTACGAGGTCAAGTTAGAGAAACCATCGCTCTGAAGGTAAATGAAATATATCCCTCCATACAGGGAGAGGGTTTGCTGATAGGACTGCCCTCTATCTTTATTAGACTTCAGGGTTGCAACCTTAGATGTCCCTGGTGCGACCAACCTTCAGCCCTCTCCTTCTCTGAGGGTGGTGCAAGCCTTGAGGTGGAACAAATTCTGGACAAGGTCTCCGAGTATAAGATAAGGCACGTGGTCATCACTGGCGGTGAGCCCTTCGCCCAGGAAGGGCTGGCTACGCTGGTTAAAGAGCTCGTGCAAAGAGATTACTTTGTGCAGATCGAGACCAACGGCACCCTTTGGCAGGAAGGTTTGGAAAAGGCGGAAAACCTTCATATAACATGCTCTCCCAAGTGGTCTGCCCACTGGTTTGTCCATCCCAAAATCTTGCAAAACGCCAAAGAGCTAAAGTTTGTGGTGGATGATGTATTAAGCATAGAAGTTCTGCTGAAGGCTCAGTTTAGGAATTTCCTTGAGGAAGGTAAGGTTGTCCTCCAGCCGGAAGGAAACAAAGCTGTCTTTTTTAAGAAAGCCCTTGAACTTCAGAGGGAGCTCTCTGAGCTTGGTTTTACTGTGAGAGTTTTGCCTCAGCTTCATAAGCTCTTCGGGCTTCCTTGACACCACCGGGGAAGAAGTATTCTACTATGGCAAAGTATAGGGCTTTTGCGAAGTTATATTGGAAATCTTCTCGTGCCATCAAAAGGGCTTCTTGGGGGTTTGTTATATAGCCTACCTCCACCAAAAGGGAGGGTATGCCAGGGGTTTTTAAAACCGCAAAGCCAGCCCTCTGAATACCTTTAAACTCCACATGCCTGTCTAAGTATTTCTTTAGGTTTCTGGCAACCAAATTGCCAAACTGGACGCTGTCATACAGCGTTACGTCCATGGCTAAGTCCGCCATCACCCTCCTCACGTTGTAAGGTATATCCGCAGTGCCAAGGGTTAGCTTGGCATACTGATCGTTATTAACTATTGCGTGCTTTTTCCTTTGGGCAGCCTCGGAGGATATGGCAAACAGATAAGTGCCCCTGGCGTGTTCTGAAATGCCCTTTGGTGAGGCGTTGGCGTGAATGCTAACAAAGAGGTCTGCTCTGTTGCGAAGGGCTATGTTTGCCCTCTCCTGAAGGGGCACAAAACTGTCATCCCTTCTGGTAAGGACGACCTTGAACCTTCCATCCTCTTCAAGGAGCTTTGCCAGTTTAAGCACTATGGCAAGGTTTACATCTTTTTCTTTTATCCCTTTAAAGCCTATTGCTCCAGGGTCGTGTCCACCGTGTCCCGCATCCAAAACCACCACCCGCTTTTGAGTGATCACCTGCTCTTTACTCTTTTCGGAAATAACCTTCTCCTTTTCTCCTTTAACTTCCTGATAGCCTATTATCTTTAGGACAGTAGGGTCAAGAATGGCAACAAGATCATCCTCCTGTGGTGGGCTCGCAGTTGCTTTATAAACATCCAGCACTATCCTAAAGGGTGCTTCCAAAGAAAAGGCTTTTACCTCAGAATAATCCATATCAAAAACAAAACGAGTGCCCCAAGGATGATGTCCTACCCTTGCCTTTATGTTTTTAGGAACCTCTACCCTTTCCATAACATCCACCACAATGCGCTTTGGATCGTCCAAAAGCAGAACTCTGTATTCCACACCTCTTTCAAACTGCAAAACTATGCGTTGTTTGTCCGGATAGTTTCCTTCTCTGTAGGCTACTTGCACGCCGAAGGCAAACCAAGCTAAGAGGCTAAAAGTTATTAAAATCCTCAGGAACATGAATCTCCTCCTCTACCTCCTGCCTTCTGGTTGCCCAGGGAGGCTTGGGAAATTTTAACATCAACGGAGAAGGTATGTCGGGCTGATAAAGGATCATGGTGCCCTTTTTTAGCATAAGAGCCCTCTGGCGAAAGTTTCCCACCAGAAATTCATACTCTTTGCTGAGTAGCTCGCTACTGTCCATCCGCCCTACTACCTTGATGGCGGAGTTTGCCAGTATCCTTTTTTCTATTTCGCTGGCGGTCTGTTGGGCACCGATCAGTATCACTCCCAAACTTCTCCCCCTTTCTGCAATGTCCAGAATCACATCCTTTATGGGGCTCCAACCTTCCTTTGGTGCGTATTTGTTAAGTTCGTCCAAGAGAACAAAAACCTTAGGGTATGGGTTGGACCTCTTTTCCTTTTCTTCAAAGAGCCTCTTCAGCACCGCACCCACCACAAACATCTGGGCTATGTGATGTAGCCCGCTTATGTCTATTACAGAGAGCTTGTTTTCTTCCCAGTTTATAGGGCTTGACATGTTTGGCTGGATGAACCTTTTTATGTGCCTGCTTGCCCTTGAGAACCTGCGTAAGAAGGCTCGGGCAGTTTGCAAGGACGCATCTCCGAACCATTCCCTGAACAGACTCTTTTCCTTTCCTTCAGCCTGCTCTATAGCTTCGCTAAACCTCTCCTCAAGGTCCTCAAGGGATTCTATGTCCTGTGCATGATCATCAAGAAGCCTACCCTCCGGGCTGTTCCTTGCCAGATAGTACAGCTTGTTGGCAACTCTTTCCACAAGGTAAGGCACCTGAGACTTTGATTCGTCCTCCTCCACAAACATGAACCTAATCAGCCCCTCCTCTGCAAACTCCCTTATACTCCAAAAGAAGGGAACAACCTTTTCATCCTGACGTTCTGCATCTGGGATCGTTGGATTTCCTTCATAGGGTGGCACATAGAACTTTACTTCTTTGAAGGGCTCCGCCTTCAAACCCAGCTTTTTTAGGGCTTTTTCGTCCTCGGGGGAAAGGTTTTTGTTTTTCTTGTCCAACCACAGAAGGTCCTTGCCCTTTACGTTGAAGATAAGCCCCCTTATCCTTTGGTCCTGCACCTTGTTGAGTATAGAGTAGAGCAGAAAAAGGGCGTAAGAGGTTTTTGTTGCCACACCAGACATACCCGATATAGATACATGGGCACCCTCTGTGCCGTCCAAAAAGTGATAGTTGAGATAAACCACCTGTCCGGAGCGGGTGAGACCTGCGGGGATTTTTACCTTCATCTGGTCGTAGTATAGAGCCTTTTCAAGCTCCTCACCCTCCGCAAAATAAACGGGGTCTCCCGGAGAAGGTGGCACAAAGAACTCCGGTTCAACTCTCGTGATAGCCACCTTTGCTATGTATGCTATGTTTACCGGTATCACTCCCTGTATAGCCAAATGGGCGTCATAGACCCACTGGGCACCCTCCAAGAACTTTTGAACCTCCTGCACCACTCCGTAGAATTTGACCTTTTGTCCGTTGGCAAGTTGAGTTTCCGCGTAGAGCACATCGTCCAACTGGACCAAATGATCCTTCTCTACCCCCACCCAAAATTCCAAAGGAGTTATGGGTGCAGTGCCAAGAACTATCCCTACCCTCATCCCATTAAATATAACATGGCTCCAAACTAAAAAGGTCTGCCCCTGGCTCTCCAGCCTTTAACCTTTCGTAGGAAAGGAGTCCACCGTAGGCGGAAAAAGGGAAAAAATCAAGCTGTAGGTCCGCAAATTCTATAGAATGGTACCTGAGGGCAATGGTGGTGCCCTCCAAGGGTTCCCCTTTCCAGAGCTTTATGGGACCTATGCCCTCTTGATTTTGAACCCTGTAGATGATATGACTGCTCACCCTCAAAAGGGCAGTCTTTGGCGCTGGCACAGGTACGTACCTGAGCATCAACTCCAAATTTTCATAGGTGTATAAAGGCTTTTGGGTTAAAAAGGCTACGGTCTTTAAAAAGGTTATACCTATCCTCAAGGGGGTAGTATAGCCAACACCTACCGAGAGGGCAAAGGCGTCAAAATCCTCGGGTTTTATGCCAAGTTTATTTAAAATGGTGGGCAAAAGCTCCAAGCTCTTCTTTTTGCTATCCTCGTAGTATAGCATTGATAGGTTGCCATCTTCTACCACAGAGAGATTAAAAAAGGAAAAGGAGGTGTCTATGGAGAGAAGCCTCATAGAGGGATTTCTTGGTAGTGTTTATAGTGTTGTTCCCAGAGGTAAGAGAGTCTTAAAAGGGTGGCTTCGTCAAAGGCTCTGCCTATGAGCTGTCCGCCCACGGGCAGGTTATTTACCCTTCCTATTGGCACTGAAATGGCTGGCAGTCCCGCCAAATTGACGCTCACTGTAAAGATGTCCGCCAAATACATCTTTATGGGGTCCTGAGTTCTCTCTCCAAACTTAAAGGCAGTGTTTGGAGAGGTGGGGCATGCGATCACATCTACTTTTTTGAAAGCATCCTCAAAATCCCTCTTTATAAGTGCCCTAACCTTCATAGCTTTTAGGTAGTAAGCTTCATAGTATCCAGTGGAAAGAGCAAAGGTGCCCAAAAGAATTCTCCTTTTGACTTCCGGACCAAAGCCTTCGTCCCGGGTTTTTGCGTACATCTCGTTTATATCCTTTGCCTTAGCCCTATAACCATATCGCACTCCATCGTAACGAGCCAAGTTGGAACTTGCTTCACAAGGTGCTATTATGTAGTAGGTAGGTATGGCATACTTGCTGTGGGGCAAAGAGATCTCCTCTATTTCAAAGCCAATCCCTTCATAGAATTTTACAAAGTTATCAAAACACTCTTTAACGCCTTCCTCCATCTCAAACTCAAAGAACTCTTTAGGAATGCCCATCTTTAGACCTTTGACTTCCTTTTCTATCTCCTCGCTGAACTTGGGCACGTCCACCTTGGCACTGGTGGAGTCCTTTGGGTCATACCCACTGATAACTTCCATCAAGAGGGCTACATCCTTTGTTCTCCTTCCAAAGGGACCTATCTGGTCCAAGGAGGAGGCAAAGGCCACAAGTCCATAGCGAGAGACCCTTCCGTAGGTGGGCTTTAGCCCAATCACACCACAAAAGCTGGCAGGCTGTCTAATGGAACCTCCCGTGTCCGAGCCAAGGGACAGTGGGGCAGACAAAACCGCCACAGCTACCGCGGAACCTCCAGAAGAACCTCCGGGAACCCTTTCCAAATCCCAAGGGTTTTTGGTGGGGAAGAAGGCAGAGTATTCAGTAGAGGAACCCATGGCAAACTCGTCCATGTTGGTCTTTCCCACAATAAGGGCACCCGCTTTCTTTAGCCTTTCTATCACAGTGGCATCGTAGGGAGAGATGTAGCCCTCCAAAATCTTTGACGCACAGGTGGTAGGGTAGCCCTCCACGTTTATGTTGTCCTTTATGGCTATGGGGATGCCGTAAAGGGGATAATCTTCTGGATTTTTCCCTTCCAACCCCTTGGCTTGCTGTAGGGCTTGCTCGTAGGTGGGTGTGATGTACGCCCTGACTTTTTCTTCTGTCTGAGAGAACCTCTCATAAAAGGCTTGAACCACCTCGGAGGGTTTTAACTCCTTTCTTTTCAAGAGTTCAAGCAGTTCAAAGACAGATTTTTGCCAAAGCATTTACGTGTAATTTTACCATAACTACATGTAATTTTACCGTATAACTTTATCATAACCAACCCTCTATCCGCCGAGAAGGTTAAGGGCTCTCGCGCTTTTTACTTAATTGGTCCTTCAACCCTTGACTGTGTTAAAAATCATGTTAAATTTATAGTTGTATTGATAATTTAACAGGAGGTGCGTAGCCATGGATGTGTTGGGCTTTTACCCCATGTGGTATGTACCCGTAGTGGGTACTGCCTCTGTCATAGGTATAATAGCTGCCATTCACGTACTAGCATCCCACACCTCCGTGGGTGCTTCCATTCTTCTGGCATATCTGGCTACAAAAGCCTACAGGGAAAACCAGCCGCAGATCTACGACTACATCAAGAAGTATCTTCTGGGACTGCTGGTCTTTTCTTACGTGTCAGGTTCTATAACTGGTCCGGGCATATGGTTTTCCGCAACCGTCGTTAACCCACGGGGTATTTCTGCACTTATTCACAACTTTGTGTGGGTGTGGGCTGCGGAGTGGATTTGGTTTGTGGCAGAGGTGACCCTTGTGTATATCCTCTTTTATACCTTGGGAAGGATTGATCAGAGAAGTTGGCTTAGGCTTGCATGGATTTTTGCCATAGGCTCCTGGGCAACCATGTACATAATAGTGGGAATCCTTTCCTTTATGCTCTCCCCAGGGCACGAAAAATGGTTCACCACAGGCAACATACTTGACGCTTTCTACAACAAGAACTACTTCCCCCACCTATTGGAAAGAACAGCTTATATGTTTGCTATAGCCGGTACCGTAGGCCTTGCCATAGCATCGCTTATGAAGAAGGACCTTCCAGAGAAAGTCTATAAAGATATAGTCAAAACTCTCTCTTACTGGGGTATTGGTGGTATAGTCTTTGGGCTTATGTTCTTTGCGTGGTATGTGTCCACCCTTCCCGAAAGAAGCCATGTAATACTTGATAATGTTATACCCCTCTATTTGAAGCTACCTATAATGCTAATTATTCTTGTTGTGCTTGCTCACTTTGTCCTGGCAGCGGTCAGACCACAGGCTGTAAAGTTCTGGATGGCCTATCCTATATATGCCCTTATATTCTTCATGGGTGTCTATCCTGAGGAGAAGATCAGAGAGACCATAAGAAAACCTTACGTAGCCGGTGAGTTTGTGTGGGTTAACCAGATAATCTCCAGGGATGTACCTGCCAAGGGTATAAAGTCTGAAGTTCCCGTTATAGACCAAAAAGGAATATTGACAGTAAATCCTTTCGTTCCAGAAGGTCTTAAGAAAGTAAATTCTCAGAATGAGATAATGACTGGAAAGGTAGTGGCAATCCTCGAGTGTTCTGGTTGTCATAACGTAACAGGTTCTACAGGGCTAAGACCCTTTGGACAGAAGTTTGCAGGAATGACAGACCCTAACACTGTTTATGCCTTTCTGAC
>Ga0209739_100745_pt1 | contig 12365 bp, 14 predicted proteins | sample JossMetagenome_2_FD_184729 | JGI IMG/M metagenome (GOLD analysis project Ga0209739, IMG submission 184729) | Hot spring sediment microbial communities from Joseph's Coat, Yellowstone National Park, USA - JC3_ASED (SPAdes) (version 3) | ecosystem: Environmental > Aquatic > Thermal springs > Hot...
ATATTTCTTTTACATAATATGGAAAATCATAATTATTCAAAATATCTTTTGAATAATTTTTTATTTCATCTAAATTGAATATATATCCTATATCATTTACTTGACCACCTTTTGTTGGATAAAATACAGTTCTATCAAATATTAAATATTCATCCTCTATTCCAATCAATTTTCCAATATCATAATATTTTTTCCATGATTCATAAAATGATTTGTATGTTTCAGGATAATTTAATTCTAAATTTAATTTTTCTTCTTTTTTTATTTTTCTAGATTTTTCTTTATGTTCTTCAATTAATTTATTTAATTCTTCTCTATTTATCTTTATATTCGGATTTATATCTTCTATAATTTCTAAAGAAATTCCATATGATGTATATAACTCAAATATTTTCTTTGTATCAATATTTTTTAAATTATTTAAAATCTTTTGAGCATTTTTCTTTACTTCTACATATTTTTCATATTCATATTTTAATATATCAACAATTTCATTTATATTTTCCCTTAATTTTTCTTCATACCAATCTTCAGAAATTTTTATCAATAATTTTCTTAAAAAATCTTCTATATCATTTATTTCAAAATATTTATCAATAAAATAAAACATCCTTCTTGCAATTAACCTTAAATTATAATTTCCACCAATATTTGAAGGTAATGCTCCATCTGAAATTGCAATATATAATGATCTAATATGATCTGAAATTGAATATATTGCCCTCACTATTTCAATATTATTCTTTGGATCTATTCCTTTTTCCTTTAAAAATTCTTCAAAAGATTTTATATCATTTTTTTCAAAATCAAATAATGAAGAATACATTGAAATCTTTGATAATAAATCTAAATCAATTTCATATTTTATATTATCTAATAAGAATTTTATTGTATTTGGAAATACAATATCATATGATGTATTTGTACCATTTGTAATCCATGCAACCCTTTCCTGTCCCATTCCCATATCCAAGACTTTCAATTTATCCAATTCTATCCATTCATTATTAACAATTTTATATTGCATATATACCTGGTTTGCAACTTCTAAACCCCTTATAAAGAATTCAATTGATGTACCACCATTTCCTCCACCCTCCCATTTATCTTCATGAAATAAAAATTCATTCATTGGAAAATTATTATCTTCAAACCAATAATATAGATCCAAAAAATATTGATTTATATCATATTCTTCAGGTTTTACAAATGCATGTTGTCCAATCATTACAAAACCAGTATAATGTCTTCCAGTTAATCCAACATTTCTTATATCATTAAACCTTAAACAAAATTGGGGAACAGTTAATTTCTTTGAAGGTGGTTCTGTATATCCTTCTACAACCCATGGTTGGAAATCTGCAATTGATGCAATTACAAAATCTATATCATCCCTCCATCTTGCTACAACAGGATATCTATTTATTATTGCATAACCCTTTTTATTTAAATATTTTGAAAAATTTTCCCATACTTCATTATATTTTAATTTTTTTCCAACAGGATTATTTATAAAACCATAATTTTCATGATCTCCACATATTTCCCTATTTTTATCAGAAGTCCAAAAATATCTCCCACATATTTTACATTTTTTTCTAAATAAACCTAAACTCTCTAAAGATTTTTTTGGATATAATTTTTCATAATCAGATTGCACCCTTTTTCTTTAATAATTCATATTTTTGCATTACTAATATTTCATCCATTGATAATTCAGAACCATTCATAATTTTTTGTTGTATCTTTGAATATTCTTCAATTATTTTATTCTTTTCCTCTTCTGATATTTCAACTGATTGTTTTTGTAGTCTCTGACTTATATATTTTTGTAAATCTTCATATAATTTATCTTCAAGTTCCCTTATTCTTTCCTTTATTTGTTTTATTTGTTCCTTAATTTTATTATATTCATCCATTATCTGAGTTAATCTTTCCTTTATTTGTTTTATTTGTTCTTTTATAACTTTCCTTTCATCAATATTTTTTCTAATATTTTGACCTATTATTGATAATTTAGATCTATAAGCATTATATTCTTCTCTTAATCTATCAATTTCTTGTAAAACAGAAGATATTTCTTCATATTTACCCAAAAGTTTTCTTAGATATTTTATTCTATTCCATATTTTCTTTTCTTGAGAATATGATAAAACTTCAGTCTGTAAAACATACTCTAATGTTTCTAATTCTTTTTTATATTTATTTATATCTTTTGCAATATCTTTATTTTTAAATATATCTTTTCTTGTTTGTTTTATTTCATCCAATTTTTTCTTTAATTCTTCTAACTTTTCCAATGTTTTCCGTCTTTCCTCCATTAAATCATCTAATATTTTACTATATTCTTCTTTCTTACTTCTTAATTCCTTTAACTTTTCCAATAATTTTCTTCTTTCTTTATATAAAACTCTCTTTCTAGAGTACAAATTTTCCTTTTCCTCTCCTAGCTTAATTAATTCTTTTTTTGCTGAGATAATGCCTCTATAAATCTTATCTGAATCTGTCACCTTAAAATAAAATTATATATAAAAATTTATAAATTTTAGAAACCAAATAATGATGACAAACCTTCTAATGCCTGCTCTTCTTTCTTTTCTTCTACCTTCTTTTCTTGTTTTTCTTCTTTCTTTTGCTCTACTTGCTGTGAAGTAGCTTGAACTGAGGCAAAAGATAATGATTCTTCCTTTATTTTATCCAAATCAACCCCCTGTAAACTTGCTAATACAGCATTTATCATTGCATCATTTGGTTCTATTCCTACTGATGTCAATACCTTTTTTATATTATCTGCATTTATTTCTTTTTTAGCTTCATATAATAACCATACTGCATATATATATTCAAGACCCATTTTATTATTGTTAAAAGAAATATATTTAAAAATAATACTTTCTATTTTATATCCTCAAATCTTTGAATTAATTTATCTAATATAGGTTTTACTGTAGTTGTTAATAGATCTTCATAAGATACCCTATGTGGTTCAAATGGACCATGTCTTCTAATATAATCAGCAATTTCCAATGCTTTATTTCTTGTATAATCAAATGCAGGATCATCAAATAAATCTTCCGGTCCATATAATTTATCTTTTTTTACCTGAAATCCCAATGCAATTACCCTTGGAGGTCCATCAAACCTTGTTGCCCTTGCATTCTTTAAACTTACAGGTAATAATGGACCCCAATATGATCCCCTCATCCATCCATTTACCATATATGGAAATGAAAAAGCTTCTAATATTTCTCCTACTGCTGGAAATCCTTTTTGAGCTCTTACAATCATTACTGGATCATCTTTTCCAGCATATCTTCCTGCCTCTTCATATAATCTTTCTGTAGAAGAGACTGCAACAGGTTCATCATTTGGATATTTATCAGACCTTGGATATACCCTTTTTATAGCAAATCTCTCAGATGTTCCAATTAATAATAATAGATCATAAATTTCTTCTGGAGAATTTAAATATACCCTTTTATGATTATATAAATCCCATACTTCAAATCTAAATCCAGGTCTCATATCTGGATCAATTACTAAACCTGGCGTATTAAATGGATTTGCAAACATTTGAAATAAAGGATAATTAAATGCTCCAGATTCTGTTTTATCTGCAGCAAATACAATTATTGATTCTGAAGATCTTAATGTAAATTCCATTTCTGCAACTCCAGGTCCCATTCCAATTAATGAACCTGTAAATTCATTCTTTAATAAATCACCACCAGCTCCATATAAATTCATTTCTTTTGCAATTTCAGAATTTTTCTTAAATATTTCAAATGCAATTTGATGTATTTCTCCATTATTTTCCCCTTTATTATGCAATATTATTAAATTCAAATCATCTCCAACATGTGATACAAAATAATCAAATATTTTTTCTCCCTTATATTTATCTAATATATCTGAAGCTATTTCTTCAAATATTTCTGGAATTGTTGAATTCCCAACTAAACTTCCTATATCGGCTTTTAAAACACTTATTGTTATTTTTTCTGATGATGTCATATAATAATTTTTAATTTCATTTTTTATAGTATTATTATACCACCTAAGAGTATAAAAATTTTAATGGTTAAATACCTTTCCTAAAAATATTTAATAATGGCAAAGAGTTCACCTCCTTATATAAAATATATGATACATGCATCAGTATATATTGATGGAGTAGTTGAAAAACCAGATGTAATAGGAGCAATATTTGGACAAACAGAAGGATTATTAGGATCAGAAATGGATTTAAGAGAATTGCAAAGATCTGGAAAAGTTGGAAGAATAGATGTAGATCTTAGGGTAGAAAATGATAAAACAATTGGAGAAATTAGAATACCAACAAGTTTGAATAGATTTGAAACTTCATTAATTGCTGCAACATTAGAAACTGTAACAAGAATTGGACCAACACATGCGACAATAAAAGTACAAAAGATAGAAGATATAAGAAAAACAAAAGTACAACAAATATTAGAAAGAGCTAGAGAATTATTGACAAAATTGATAAATGAAGAATTACCAGATCCAAAAGAATTGCTATTATATTTAGAATATTCATATAATATGAAATCATTAATTGAATATGGACCTGAAAAATTACCTGCAGGACCTGATGTAGATAAAGCTGAAGAAATAATATTAGTAGAAGGAAGGGCAGATGTTTTAAATTTATTAAGATATGGAATTACAAATGTAATAGCATTAAATGGATTAAATGTGCCAAAAACAATAGTTGATTTATCAAAGAAAAAAATTGTAACAACATTCTTTGATGGAGATAGGGGTGGAGATTTATTAGTAAAAGAATGTATGTTAAGTGGGGTTGATATTGATTTTGTAGCAAAACCAGAACCTGGAAGAGAAGTTGAAGAATTATCTGGAAAAGAAATATTAAAAGCATTAAAGAATAAGATATCTTTTGATCAGGTTAGAGCATATTATGAAAAATTGGAAGGAAGTACTGAAGATATAAAAAATATCAGAAGCGAAAAGAAAATAAAAGATCCAATATTACAAAAATTAAAATCATATATGAATGATATATTTAAAACAGATCAGGCTCTATTATTGGATGAAAACTTTAATATATTAAATAAAGTACCTGTAGATAAATTGGGAGATACAATATTGAAACATAATAATTTAGCATATTTAGTAATGGATGGTGTATTAACAAGAGAATTATTAGAATTAATAGAAAGAAGTACAAATATAAAATATGTTGTATGTTTAGATAGCATACAAAAGAGTAGTAGTAAAGTAAAGATATATACAATAAGCGATCTTGATAAAGTCTAGCTTTTTTCTATTTGATAGTTTATTATTCCACTAATAGAATTATTTCCTATAGATGAATAATATAATGTTAAATATAGAATTCCGCCAAGCTTTTCCCATTGAATAATTGTTAATCTTGTTTGTTCATCCAATTCAAAATTATATTGCAATGTAATATGATTTTCTGGTTGTATTATATATATATTCTGTAAAAAATTTCCAGAGGTTATTATTGATGATGTTTGATATGAATTTTTTAATGCTAAATATGAAAAATATACTTCAACAGAATAATTATTTGGATTATTTACATTAAAAGAAAAATAATTCCCGCTTACACTAAAATTTGATATATATAAATTATATATATTTTCAGGATTTACCATTTTATTTCCAGAAAAATATGTTGAATATGAATAATATATTAGGTAAATTACTGGTATAGAAAATACCAGAAATAATATATTTAATATTATTTTTTCTCTATCCATAATATATGGATGAATTTAATAAATTAAAAATATATCATATGAAGAAACTTGAAGAAGCTAAGGAAAAATATTTAGCAGATCAACCCATATATTATATTTTAGATTTTATTAATTCATTAGATTTCTTCTTTACAACATCTTCATGTGCAGGTAGGATAATTTTATTAAAAATACCAAAAAGTGGAAAAAAATTTGAGGCAGAATTTTTATTTAAATCGCATTATTATGTAAACTTTTATTATATATGGAATAAATTATTAGAAGTATATAAAGAATATGATGAAAAAATATATTTTAAACAAGAGCCTTTTATTTTACATGTATCTTCAAAAAATATAGAAAGAGCATATGAAATATTAAATATTGCAAGAAAATCTGGATTTAAACACTCTGGAATATTTTTAATAAATGATAAAAGGGTAATGGTTGAAATTGTTGGAAATGAAAAAATTGAAACAATTGTATCAAAAAATAGAAAATTATTGGTAAGTAAAAAATATTTTTATAATTTAGTAAAAGAGGCAAATGAGAAATTAAAGAAAGTAAGAAATAGAATAGATATATTTTATAAAAATCTTTTATCCTATTATATAACAAAATGAATTATCACAAAAATTATTTATTGTTTCATTATTTAATTCTATAAATTCATATAAATAATAATTGTATGTAAATTGATTATTTATATATGCTTCTGAAACAATACATGTAGCATTAAAATAAAACATATTATTTTCATTATAACATCCAGATTCAATTGTACATGAATTTGATGACTTAACATCTGATAAAGATGATAAACAGTCAGAAGGATTTTGATATGGTCCAAATTGTATTGTTTCATAATTTATAGAACAACTTATATTATCATAATTTATTTGAATATTTACAGGTATTAAAGCAGGATATGATCCTCCAGTATAATATGCATAATTTTCTAAAACATTTTCTACAAAATTTCTATCAACTTTTACATTTTTTTCATTAATAATATTTACACCAGTTACATTATACCAATATCCATTAAATATATTTGTTTCATTTAATATTTGATAATTAAAAGAAGATAGAAAAGAATTTACGTTTGTATATAAACATGTATACATATATTCACTATATGTATCATTTACTATACATCGATTATTTACAATCTGCCCAATTGATTCGCACGGTATTACAATTGTTACATTTGTAATATTCGGATATTCAAATGGTAAAAGTTGAGATGTATATAAATCTAAAACATAATAATATGTATTATTAAATGAAAAATTTAAGTATAAATTATCTCCAATTGTTTCATTAGAATATGAATTTTGATATAAGTATATATAATTTGATTGGTTTGTTAAATTATAATATATAAATTGGAATGTTTGATTATATAAATAATCAATTAATTCATTATAATATAATAAAAAAGGATATATTGAATATTTTATTTGATTATTTAATTGAGGAAAAGATAAATTTCTTTCATATTTATTTTGTACAAAGAATGAATATTGAGGATTTGATAATATAAAACTATTTTTAGAAATGTCATAATAAAAATCTTGATATGAAAAATTTGCATGTTTAAAATTTAAATTCGTATTTAAATATCCAATTTCTTCTTTTAAATCTTGACTTAAAGTATTTCCAATATTATAGAAGATAACTTTAATATTTTGATAATTATTTACATTATTTAAAGGAACTATTGGAACGCATAATGAATAAATTATATTATAATTATTTCTATTATTTTCTACATTCTCTAAATTAAATAAAAAAGGAATTTCACATTGAGAATAATAATCTAGAATATTATTTCCAAATACATAGTTTATATTATATGAAGATCCTGAAAAAATATTTGTAAAAAGATTATTTAATAGATTATATCTTATATCAAATGGAATATAAACAAATAAAATATATAAAAATCCTTGATATGCAATATAATCTTCACTTAAATATCTTAAAGATTGTGTTGCAAGTTGAATTTGAGAATTTAAATAAAATATACCAAAGAGAGCTAAAATTATTACTCCTATAAATAATGCCAATGGTGCTAAAGATGTTTTCATATAAATTCAATAAATTTTAAAATTATTAACTTTAAGCTAAAGAGGATACATTATAATTTACATAAAAGTTATATAATACTGTTGGTGGACAAACATAGAATGTATATGATTTACCATTAAAATAAACATTATAATTTATATATTCTTTATTTGGACATACTCCAATAATTGTATCATTATTAAAATAGAATGATAAAATTGTAGCAGAATTATTTAAATAATATAACTCTTCATTTGCCAATTCTTTTATTATATAATTATCCAATGCTTTATTATTATTAAATCCAGCATATATATCTATTACAGGTACAGTTACGTTATTAAAATAAATTAAAGAATTTAGAAAACCATTTGCAGATTTATATTCAATACCAACAGCATTTAAAGTTGCAATATTATTTAATGTTGGATTCCCATATGAAAAAATATTAAATATAAATATAAAAAATAGAGCTATAACAATAATTATTGCAGCAATAAATGATAAAAAGAAACCAATTTGTATTTTCATTTTACTTTAGTAATTTTACATGAAGATATATTTATTTGGCCTCCAGCAATTATATCACATGTTTCATTGTATATTCCATTCATATAAAGATCTCCTACTCCATATAAAGATACTATTACTGGCTCTCCACTACCATATTCTGGTAAGGTAATATAATATGATGCTATTGGTTGAATATATGTTTCATAATAATATACAGATTGCCCAGATAAAGAAGAAAGATATATTTGATATATTTCATCATTCTTTAGAAATGTATAGTTTTGATAAGCATATTTTGTTTCATTATATATATATAAACTATAATTATAGAAGTAATTGATTAAAAATTGGTTTAAAGATGGTAGATCTTCATATTTATAACTTACATTATAAATATTATATGCAACATAATAAGGATTTACACTTATATTATATTCAAAACTAAGATTGTATGGATCATAAGAATATGAATAATTTATATTGTTAATATTATAGAAAAAGAAATATATATAATCGTCATAAGAAAAATTTAGATATGTATATATAAATTTATTTGATTGATTTGATACATTGGTAAAATAATAAAATGATCCAGATATGTTCATAAAACATTGCTGATATACATCTTTATATTTATTAATAATATTTGGATTTGGAGCATAAAATAATAATAATGGATTTTTAGTATTCTCATATAGACAATAATTTAATCTATCAATTAATAAACTATTTGTAAATTGCTGATATGTATATTGTGAATATGATTCAACATTAAGTAATGCATATAATATTGCTATAATGAAAAATGCAAATATTATAACAACTGCAGCAGCAATATATTCAATTATATCTTTTAAGGATAATGATCTCATGTTTTAGAAGATAATATTGATACATTTAAATACGGGCCCCCATATTCAAAACCTACTTTTGATAAAATAATAAACTCTGGAAATACTTCTTGCCCTTTATCATTTATATTTCCCAAATCTAGTTTAAATATATTATCCTGAGTATTGTCTTGTGGATAATAAATATATGTAAAACTTGTATTACATAAATAATAATCATTACATCCATTATAAAATGTAAAACTTGGATTATAATATATCGATAATGTTAAATATGGTTGATATACTGTATACTCTCCATTTGGAAATATATTAAACCATTTTTGACTTATAAATTGATTATAATAGCAACTCATATATGGATTTGTTGTAGCTTGCCAGTATTGTACTATAGTAATTGCTGCTGAAAATGCTAAATTAAATGCAAAACCGGCTACAAAATCCCAACCAGGTGGCAGGGCATAATCCAGTATCATATCTGCAACTTGCATTATAGTAATTTCTACAGTAGACCATAGAGCAGGTCCTACCGAAGATTGCAATGCATTAAAAATATCGCCCCAAATATTATGATTTCCATATGAATATTGTAAGAATGCAGATTGAAATGTATATAATCCATATGTAAGAACAGTACCTATTGCTGTTTGTTTTGCAATTGATAGCTTTTGGTTATATACTCTAGTTAGAGCTTCTACTATCTTTGCACCATTACCCCCAAATGCATATGAATATGAAGTTACTTCAGTTAGAAAAGAAATTAGTGCATCATCTGCAAGCTGTTGCCATAGATCATATGTATAACATATTCCAATACTAACCAAAAAATCTTTATTATCATATAAAGGAAATGATAGAAAAGATGAATGCATTGGAGGAACTATCCTAAATTCATAGAAAAAAGTTGGTTCATTTGTTACTAAAAATGCTGCATCCATATTTCCAGGTTCTGATGTTGAATATGTAATAAAACCAGCAACCTCTAATATTAAATAAGGATTATGTGTACCAAATATTCTTGCAACAATATATGGAAAATTTATTCCTATTAATGATACAATTATTAAAAATATTGATGCTACTATTGCGTCCAATAATTCATCAACATCCATATTATGAAACAGTCTCTCCTATGTATATATTAATATTTGCTGTCCTTGTCTGTCTATCACTACTTATATCCATATATATTACTGTTGGTGGTAAAGAACCTGCAAAATATAATATTGGAAAGTTCATTTGGAAGGTTTGAATGAGAGAGGTAAGTGTTTCAGAACTTATTATCTCACCTACAAAATTACTAAGCTGTACTTGAGGATTTCTTGGAAATCCTGATAATTCTACACATACTGATGGATTATATGGCAAATTATTGTTTTTTGTATTTACATTTGGATTTGGAGCACAATATATTTTACCACTTATTTCTTTGTTTTCAATTTTAGATGAATACATACATCCATTGTTATCACATGTTATTGTTGTATCATTTAATATAGCAAGAAACATTGATTTCGATGCTGCTGCTACTGTTGGAAAGAAAGAATCCATTATACTTATAAGAATTTGAAATATCTGTAAATAATTAACAGACGAATATACTAATAAACCTGCTTCATCATTTAATCCTTGTATTTTTATATTTATTTGATCAACATTTAATGATCTTTGCTTTACTAATTTACAAAATGCTAATGCTGGTGCAAATACAACAATATTTCCATTATCAGTTGTAGAAACATTCCAATATGCTACTTTAACAGATAAGAGACCTACAACAAAATTTGGAGGAAGACAATGATATAATTGCAAATACCATCCATTATTATATGTTAATACAAAAACATAATTATAATCATAATTATTTATAAATACTTCTCCATTCATTCCATTATTTATATCATCAGCAATTGAATTTAAGTATTTAATATATTTTAATTCATTCCCCATAGCCATTCCAATAAATACCATAATAATATAAAATATTAAAAGTGCCAATACAATTAATACTATTATATCAAAAATTATTCTAAGAAAACTACCCTTCATATTATCCCAATCCAGATTGATTTAACATTTTATATCCAACAGTTGTTACATTTGCCTGCATAGAGTGACTTACTATATAATAATAAAATACTATTGCTAAAACAATTATTACTATTGCAATAATTAAAAATATTAAAAAATTTATTGCATTATCAGCCATAGTTGTTACTATTTATACTATTTACAACATTTGTGCCATTTGTTTGAGGTATACTATTAAATAAATTTACTCCACCTTTAAAATAAAAGTACATAAATATTACTAACAATATTAATGCAACAATAAATAATATTATTGCTATTAAAAATGTATTTACTTGTGTTTTTCTATCCATTTCCCCCTATTAATTGATATTTAGCAAATATATTTATATTTAGCCCTATTTTTGGTCCAAATACAACAAAAACAATTATTAATACAAATACAATAAATATTAATGCAAGAATTATTTTTAAAAGCTCTCCTGTTTCCATTATAAATCTAAAAACTTCATAATTTATAAACTATCTTACCCCTACAATTGATGTTAATAGAATTGCTCTATTTCCTCCTTCATATGTATATTCTATTATTATACCATTTGGTAATTGTACAGTTGGAACAATTATAATATTATTTGGTGGAGAGTTATCTGAAGTTGAACTTAATGGATTAACATTACCATTTTGATCTACTTTATATGAATTTACTAATAGTTTATCATATACCCTTGAATATGAAGGATTTGACGACATTACGCTAGGATCTACACTCTTTAAAACCTGACAAGCAACATTATTACTACTATCTTTTATTACTTTATCTCCATACATAACTTCTAATGGAATATAATCATAATATCTCATCATTTCCAACATACATAAAACATCATTTAATGTAACATTATATGTACTATTATAATCAAATAATATTAATGCATATTCATTATGATTACCTGCTATAGTTACACTTTGTCCCAGTGTTTCTCCATATGTGTAAAATAAATATTTTGCAATTAAATATGCTGCATATAAATTCTGACATTCTTCTGATGTTGGATTACTACAATATTGTTCTATATTCTTTGCATATGATTCATTTAGATCTTTAAGCATTCCATTTACTTTAGAACTACTAATATCACTCAAATTC
>Ga0209739_100747_pt1 | contig 12359 bp, 9 predicted proteins | sample JossMetagenome_2_FD_184729 | JGI IMG/M metagenome (GOLD analysis project Ga0209739, IMG submission 184729) | Hot spring sediment microbial communities from Joseph's Coat, Yellowstone National Park, USA - JC3_ASED (SPAdes) (version 3) | ecosystem: Environmental > Aquatic > Thermal springs > Hot...
GTAGACGGTCCATGAAACACCGCTCGGCGCACTAACGTCCGTGTACACGTAGGCATACTTATTACCACCACCAGGTGGTGATGATGACCCGCTCGCGCAACTCACTGTGAACGTTACTGTCTGTCCTGGGTTTGCCGTTGTGGATTGTGGGCTTATCGAGCATGAGGAGTAGCCACTGGGTGTTGAGGTTATTGATGCCGTAAGCGATACAGCACCGTTGGTGCTCGGCTGTATTGTGAACGTTGTTGATGAGGAGCCACTCTGACTACCGCTGGCTGCCCCGGACCAAGTTATGCTCCACCCGGCGTTGTAGAGATCGCTCACGGAGACCGTTATCGGCGATATCGAGCATGTGACATTGAATGCCTGCACACTGCCGGCGTTGTAGGTGTTGGTAACCGAGCTGGGCACTACCTGGCATGCGTAGCCTGTTGGGTTTTGGGTTATTGATGCGCTAAACGTGATCTGTATTGGGACGTATGGTGGGTTTATGAACCAGGTGTAGCTCGTCGACTTACTCAACGAGTAGGACTGTCCCGAGTAGCTCCAGGTGACGCTCCAGCCTGCGTTGAGCGGGTCATTAACCACAACCTCTATCAAGCCATTACCGACACCGAACGCTGCTTGGTTGGGCTGGCTGAACGTCACCACAGACCACCCGTGTACTGGAGCTACAACGCACACCTTTGGGTCCAGCGCCGAGCATATTCTGACGGCGACGGGTAGTTGGTTGACTTCGCCGCACCACCATTGGTTGTGCACCAGCTTCGTGTTACTGACGGAGCACCAGTTCAGGTTTGGGTTAGCGGCTTGGCTCGGCGTCAGTACCGAGCCTCCCTTCAAGTAAATCTGCTCGACGTAGAATGGCTCATGCCCAGTGTTCACAACGGCCAGGAAGTACTCGCCTTTGTATGGCAGTACCTCTGCTATTGGCCACAAATAGTTCTCGAGGGTTACGTGGTTAACATATACCCAGTACCCGTAGAGACCGCCGGCTACTGCTGCAACCAGTATTACCATTGCTATCACGAAGCCAACGCTTGATGCCAGTATTTCCTCGAATACTGAGGACATCAGTAATTAACTATAGGCTTTTTAAAGGCACAACCACTGATTACCCCTGGTAGCTGGGGGTGTTTGATGGGCATGCGTAGGTTGCGTTTGTGGAGTTGTTGCCGTAGGCAATGCAGTAACCAATCGGCGATGGGTTACTACTTAGTGAACCACCAACATTGGTCTGCGTGTATGCATATGTCGAGTTAACGAAGTTCAGCCTGTATGGACCCATTGAACCACTCCAGTAGTTCTTATCAAAGCCACTCTTAATCATCGGCCAGGAGATAGCTATGAAGGCTATAACGGCTATCACTACCAAGGCCATTATAATGGCAGTGAAAATTGAGGAAATTCCCCTACCCCTCATTTTTATCTTATTTGGTTTCATCAATTGTTTTGTGCCCTGTTTTTAAGGGGCTAAGCCACCGAGGTTTTGATTAACCATCTATGGTTGTGATGAAACAGAGGGTTTAATTTACTTTCTATTTCTTAATGAGGTTGTGTGTCCTTGATTATCTCCATTGTTCTCTTTGGCTTCACCTGGACTATCTCAACCTCATCCAGTGGTCCTACTCCGTATTTCTTCCTCACCTCCCTCGGTATTGTGAACTGCCTACTAACCGCCCTCCTATTCCTCAGCAGTTTTACATCCCTAATCTCGATTAATTTGCCATTAAACCTAATGATTACGTCAGCGTACCTAACACCCTCAATACCCAAGGCCCTAACGAGGCTTGCTGGTAATAACACCTGGTTGTTTATGTAAACCCTAGTCCTGAATGGCAACCCATTCACGGGCTTCGACCTCATCAATCAACCAATACCCCCAGCCCCACTTATAAAAAATTAATTCTGACAGTTGATGACAAGTCTCGCCCTTTAGGGCGGGTCGCCCCACTACGTGGGGAGATAGGTTCATAAAACCCAGCCTTGCTGGGTTGTTTAGTAACCCCGTGGAGGGGGTAACAATCGAGACCCCCAAGGTGAAACCCCACCCTTAAGGGCGTGGAGGGGGTCATCTCAACCTAACAAGCCAATCACCATCCGTTGGCTCCAGCATAAATAATTCATGAATAAGCAATAATTAAACCCTTCGACCACCCAAACAACAAGAAACACAAGACACCAAAATCCCAAGAAGGCAACCCAACCCCTTATCCACCACCTCAATTCGCCCCCTCACCAACCGCCCTCAATAGGGCTAGTCCCTTACTGCTTAGCCTAACAGTCAAGTCCATCGGGTTGTAGACCAAGTAACCCATGGACACAGCCCTAACCACAGCCTCAGAGCCAACTAGGTCACTGAGTGCCTTCAGCGTTGATACGCCTCCCAACTCAAGTCCTAAAGCCCTCACCACGTTTAGGACAGCCTTATCGATTTTCGGCTCGGCTACCGAGGGCTCAGCCCTTAGGCTTGTTTGTTGGAGAGTCGGCGTCCTATAGCTCTCGCCAACGACCTCGACCTTGTTTGTGAAGTCTGTCGAGCCAGACAACATATCGACTCTAGGTAGCCTAATCATTCTCCTAATCACCTCATCGAACACGTATATTCGATTAACATCGAGCACCGAGGTGTGGATTGTAAGCCTAAGCCCAAGAGCCCTAGCCTGGGCTAGTACATCGGTGATTTGCGGCCACAAATCGCTGTACAGCTCAACCTCGAAGTTGGGGTTGTTGAATGCCAATGTTAGCCCAATCAATGTGCTCACCGGCTCGATGATTGGTGTGGGTACAGTGACAATGGCTTTGTCAGGTAGTGCATCATCTATGAAGTTAATGTAGCCGGAGAACCAACTGCACTGCATACAGTACTCGAAGACGTCACTGAGCCTCTTCACATTCGAAGCATCGAACTGGATACCCAACGCACTAAACAACCTATTAATTACTAATTTAGTGAGGGGCTTAAGCTCCATGTCAGGCACGCCCTTTAGCCTGATTGAACCGTCGTACTCCTTGAACGTGATGGCTGGAGCACCGCTAACACCCCCGTAGTCCAGCCTACCAATCACGAGCCTAATCATCGATTACTGAGACCTAGCTTTTAAAGGTGGTGGATTAACGTGTTGAGGTGCCTACGATAAAAACATAAATAATACTCGCACTGGACTCTCCGTAATGAGTGAGGGGTGTAGTATTTTGGGGTTCAATCATAAGTGCTGTTGTGATAGCGATTGTAACGCCAATCATTGAGTACTTGATTAGGTACTTACTACATTATTGGGCACATCCGCAGGAGGCAATAATAGCAGTAATAATAGCAATGGGGCTTGGCATGATGGTGGGGGCTGTAATAGCTTACATTTGGTCTCAACGTGGTGTAATAAAGATTTAGTCGTTAACGTATTGACTACTACGTGTTTTCCGCAACGCACGTAACGTATTGGCGTGCCTTCTCGGGGCTTTCGTAACGCCCCGCAACGCATTGGCTGTGATCGGTTTTCCGTAACGTATTGGGCCTTTTAACCCTGGCCTAGTTATTGCATGGTTAGGCACAGGACGATTACCGTGAGTGAGGACGTCTACAGGAGGTTAAGCAGGTTAGCTGCCGAGAGGAATAAGTCCATGAACGACATAATCGAGGAGCTCCTAGACAACCACGAGGGTGGGGTTGGTAATGGAGTGGTTGAGAGGCTCGATAGGATCGAGTCCATGCTCAGGGACTGCCTAGGTAGGCTCGGCGTTAGGCAGTCGGCCGAGAGTAAGCCCGTTGGGGCTGAGTCTATGCAAACCGAGGCTGTGTCTGTTGAGTCTAAGAATGAGGCTGGTGACTCGTTGTTTGGTGACAACCCTTGGGTCCAGATACTGAGGGTTAGGTATGGATCCCAAAACCCGTGAGACCTACTCAAGGTGCTTAGTTAAGGTTTCCAGAGGTTTCTGTCTGGAGTTCAGGATTTTAGTCAAGCATTATTGGTCTCCTCGGCACGAGGAGCTTAGGAGTTGGTACATCAAATTTGCACCTAGGGTGTGTTGTGTGTAGGTGTGGCTAGAGACGGTTGGGGTGTTTGCATGCATCCTTACCGATATGCCTCATGTATTCTGAATCCATGCACACCATCATTGCTTTGCACGGCTTCACGAAACCCCATTACCACCCAATTAGAACAACAACCCAACCCCACCATAAGCACTATTGGAATGGGGAGTAAGCCGTGCAATGCCCATCCCAACAATAATAATCCAAAACGAGTGATAAAACTTAAAAAAGCAATCAAAAATCTGGGTTATGCCTACCAAACATAGACTAATGATTGCGGTCTCGGTAATACTACTAGCAGCGGTGCTGGTAATCGTGGGTGCAATAACCAAGGCACAAACAAGCCAACTCTATACACAGGTAATCATGAACCTACTCAACGGCCAACAATACTTCGGAGTACCACACGTGTACCAAGGCGACAATGGGGGTACACCAACGAAATCGTATCCTAAATACTACGGACCATCGACAGCGAGCCAGTACTGGGGCTCAACCAACATAAACCAGCCGGTGCTTGAGTTAGTCCAAGCCCAACAAGGTGTAGCCGGTGCCATGTTCTGGAGCGAGACCTACATTGGAGGCCCGGTGAAGATAACAATCATTGGCACATTCTCAAGTGGTTGGCCACCTGGGCAGTTCGCTGATGGCTTCGATATATACTTGTTCTTGAAGCCTACGATGTGGAGCGTGAGCCCACAGTACAACTATTCGATAAGCTATATTTCAACAAGCAGGTTGCAAGGAGTAAAAGTGTATCTCGGTGGTGACGAAATTATACCACAGAGTTCCACGCCTTGCTTAATCGTTCAGTGGGATCCGTTCCTGGAGCCGATATACGGCGTCTCTGGGCAGTGGAACGTAGTCATTCTGAGCAATATTAACGGCAATAATCCAAGCGTTGTTGCTGGCTGGAGTGGCATTGGTACAGGATTCATCTATCCTAACCCAGGTGATCTGATAAATGTAACCGTGACTTACAACCCAAGTACAAACACACTCAGTGGCGTTGTTACAGACCTAAATACTGGGCAATCAGTAAGCTTCACACAGAGCCTAAGTGGTTATTTCACACCGCCGAGTAGCGGAAACTACGTATTCGGTATAGGTGCAGGTACAGGTTGGGGCTATGCTAATTGGGCTTTGTTGTATGTGGCTATGACCTATATCCCGCCTCCGGCTCCTACTCCGCCTCCTCCGTCTCCCTTGTATGTACGTGTCGTGGCTCCGAGTTTTGCCACTTGGACTATTTATGCCAATGCCTCAACTGGTTGGTACGCGTACTATAGTGGCACTGGTTCCGGTCAGTTTGGTCCTGCTTTTCCTGGTTGGCCTGGTACCAGTGTTTCCCTAAATGTTTCCTCGATCAAGGACTGCCCAGTTCCTTCAATAACCTATGAGCCTTCTAACGAGGTTACCTTAAATAACGGCAGTAATTACGTGACTGTCCTGATTAGTTGTGGATCAATGGTTGATGTTGGTTTGAATATGAGTTATGGTGGTGGTTTGATAATGCTCATAAACAAACCCGGACTACCAATGACCTCGCTAATACTCAATGGACCAGTGAGTAGGAGCCTCACGCTGCCAGTGAACACAACAATAACACTCATAATATGGCCATACAACGACTACACACTGGCTGGACTTAACGTTAACAACAAAACCATAAACTACATAGAGACACCGTGGGGCTCATACATAGCCACAATAACAATAACAAACCAAACAACAATAACAATAACATACAAACAAAAATAAAAAACAAAAACAAAACACACCCCATCAAAACCAACAAGCCCCCAATTAACTCCACCACGACAAACCCCCACACACCAAACACCACCGGCCTCCAAGGCATGAGGAACTTAGGAACTGGTACCTAAGGTTTGCACCTAGTTGCTCAGTGTCCTGTAGGTGATTATACCTAGTGATGCCGAAAGATTCAGATTGAGGCTGGAAGTTACCTCACCCTCAGATGTGGTGTTCACGGTGAGTCACGGCTTGAAAGGTTTAAAAGGCCAAGGGGCCGTTATGAGTTGATGAGTTACGGGAACGATTTAGTTAGTATGGCGGCTATAGCTATAGCCGCGACCTTCCTCCTCTTAGTGGTAGTTGTGCCGTCAATGATCAAGTATTTTTCACAGACACCGTTAAGTCCAGTGGTTCCTTGGCTTAAATATTGTGAGAGGTTTGGTTGGTTTATGGTAATTGCAATAATGATAATAGTGATTCCGATTCTGGCTGCTGACGGCGTAATCTCATTAATTCGTCGATTTAGAAGCACATCAGATTGGTGAGCTAACAACTAGTGCAGGCTTTGATCAATAGGGCCCGCCTATCCCCGCGCTAGTCTCATCAAGGCATTCACTGTTTCGAGTTGCTCGGTTAATTCATCGAGCCTTCTAACGTCCATTGCCAATTCCTCCCCCTCCCTAGCCGCCTGCCTGAGGTTCTCGATAGCGTTTCTGAGTTGCCTAACTGCGTTGTCCAGATTCCCCCTCCCCAACTCGTCACGTGCCAACCCAAGCATTGCCCTCACCAACTGGTCATTTCCCAACTCACCGATCATTTCGTTAACCCTCCTGGTTAATGCATCAACCAACTCGACCCTAACCGGCTCGATCAACCTATCGAGCATTGGTAGCCTGCCCCTAATCAACTCCCTCATCTCCGCCACGTCATCGATGCTCACCCAACCCTCCTCCTCACCCTCGCCAGCCCTGCCCATCCTCCTCTTCATCCCCTCTATCTTCAAGGCGACGCCCTTCACGTACGCCTCATACACATCCCTTGGGTCTCTAGCCGTGTCTATGAAGTCCCTAAGCTTGTTCGGCAGTGAGTTGTAGATTCTCTCCCTCTCCTCGCTTGGGAGTGTGTCTAGGAATGCCTTGAACGCGTTTGCCCAGTGGGTCAATGCCTTGAGCGTATTCTCATACTCCTTCTTTAGCTCATTAAGCTCCTCCCTTAGCTTTGCCTTTTCTCCCTCGTCCTTGGCATCCTTAAGTTGTGCATTCACCTCGTCCATCCTCTCCTCAATCCTCTCTTTTTCGTCGAGCAACCCTCCCCAGTCGAGCCTTGCCGGGTCTATGCCCACTGCGTGCAGTGTATTCAATGCCTCCGCCTCCGGCGTCAGTGCCTTGTAGAGTGAGGTGTAGTAAAGCGCGTCACCGGGGCTTCGCACGAACCAGCCGTGCCACCTATCGGCGTAGTAGTTGGTCAACCAAGCCGTTAGTAGCAGCGATAGCCCTGGGTCGCCGAGCACCTCCTTGGGCGTTTGCAAATCAATCCTTACGTCCATGTTGAGCGGTTCTCTGAGGACTACCCTACCTCCACCAACATCCCTAAACTCGCCGAGGAGCTCTGGGTTGGTAATCCTCTCCCTGGGCATTGGGAGTGTTGACATGGTGACCCTCCTAACGAAGTCCCCAAGCTCCTTGACCTCCCTCTCTATCTCGCCTATCCTCTTGTCGATGCCGAACTCCTTAATGATTTCATCGGCGTGGTGCCTAACCGCAACTAGGTACCTAGCCGCCTCAACCTCCTCATTTACTCGCCTATTGATCAGTGGCTTGAGCCGAGTTATGATTTCATTCGCCGCGTCCCTATCGATCATGCCCCTCGCGTTAAAGACCTCCCTAACCACCCTCTCGCCCTCTGGGCCTATGAACTCGATGAACCTCTGGATGACTGGGTGTTCCATGGAGACTACGGCCTCGTTCCTCCTCGCCAACTCCATGAACTCGCGGAGTGCGGATATCCTGTACATGATCTCGTTCAGTAATTCCTCCCTCGTTGTGTACAGCGTTACGTCCGCCATCACCTCCCAGCCAGCCCTCTGGGTGGCCTTGCGTAGGGCGCTTATGCGCGCCTCGTTGGTGTACCTAACAATCTCCGGCTTGAGTTCGTGGAGGATTGCCTTGAGTGAGTTCTCGTTTATCTCGCCCCACGTGTTGAACACACTATCAATCAATTCCCTAGCCCTTGGCCCTAGGGCGTTGGCGAAGTTCTGGATGACCGGGTGGTTCCTGTCCGTGATCCTCCCCTCAGCTTGTACAGCCCTTACGAAGCCCCTAATTGGTTCAAGTCCCTCTTCGAACCTCCTCGAGAACTCGCCCACTAGGTTTGCCTTCTTTAACCCCTCCATCACGTGCTCCCCACTCGGCGCCTTGACCAGGGCTATCATTGTGAAGAGCCGCGCCCTCTCTATAAGCTTACCCAGGACTTCACCAACATCGCCTTTATAACCACTGAACGACTTAAGTGACTCGAGTATGAAGGATAGCCTAAGGTCATGAACGAACACATGTGCTTCATTACCGATGCGTTTTATTGCGAAGCCCTCCCAATTCTTGAGCGCCCTCACAACCTCGCTTAGGTTCTCTTCGACTGTTCGCACCTTCACTCGGAGTGGCACGATGAGTCTCCCGCCAACTGCCTTGGCTAGGGCTATTGCGTCCGCCCTAGTATCATTGCCGGTCTCGAAGTAGTGCCTAACGAGCCCCACGGCTGGGTGGTTCTTCCCAAGCAATTCCTCGAGCGTTACAATTACCTCTGCTTGGGTGGCTTGCCTCGTGATTCTGGCGAGTGATGGGGCTAACCTCCTCAACTCCCTAGGCCACTCCATGAGTGATTGGGGCGAGAGCCTATACACAACTAAGCCTCCATGCTCCTCCTTAGCCAGGGATTGGGTGAGCGGTGTTGGGCTCTCCCCGAGCTTGCTGAGTTCACGCCTGGTGTATTGGAACAACAAACCTCTCCTGCTTAGGTTTTCGATCTTTCCGTAGTCCCTAACGAACCTTGTGGCGGCTGCCGAGTACCTGTACAGCCGGGCTTTCCTCCTAAGGCCTGCTTTCTCGTACAACCGACGCCTCTCCTCTAGGCGTGTCTCTACCTCGCTTAGGCCGTAGTACCACGGGTGCATCACGATCCTCACAGCCCTCGCCGCTGTTGGGCTTGTGACGTGCTCCAGGACTTGTTTGACAACCCTGTGGTAGACTACCCACGACCCAAGGTACTCATGGAGGGCTTGCCTGGCCTTACTGACGGCATTAGATGGTGCACTCAATGCCTTGGCTAGTCTTGGGTGTTTGTTTGAGAGGGCTTGGTAGGTGCCCTGGAGTCTCGACCCTACCGCCCTCGTGAGTTTTCGGATAGCTCTTTGCATTAACCTCGAAACAGCCCTTATTTGCAGGTAGAGGATTAAGCTCAGCTCCATTATCACGCCCTGCATTATTGAGTAGACTGGGCTTAGGATTGTTGGTAGGCCGAAGAACCAAGCTGCTCCGTCCAACAAGCCGTAGATTATTGCTAGCTTGGCTAGCCACTGGGCTATTGGTATGCCGAGGAAGCCGAGGATTGGCTTAATGCCGGTGTTCCACCAGTTGATGATTAGTGGGTCGTTGCCGATTATTGCTGAGCTTATGATCCAGGCGTCGCTTGGGCTTATGAGGAAAGGCACTGATGCAAACCACGGGTTGTTCCCTACCCCGTGAATCACGATTGTGATTGGGACGACGACTGTGTAATTATTCCAATTAATACAGTTAATACTTAGTTTCATCTGCCTGTAGCCGTTTGGTTCTGGGTTCGGGAGTGCGTAGGTTGGTACCGACGCATTTGAGTAGATGAGCTTCTTCGAGACCTTGGTCTCGTTAATCAACTTATTCATGAAGGTCTCCATTGTGTTGAATTCCTGGGTTAGGTCGGCAACAGGGTACCTTCTCGAGTTTGTTAGGCTAAGTGTGCATGACCAACCGCCACCGCTCAACTGGCTTGGGTAGTTAATGCTCGACACCCAAAGCCATAAATCGGCTGATGCGGTGCCTGGGAGGCACACTCTATGGGGCCCGGTTCTTGTTGTGATGTTGACACAGTGCATTGGTGGTATGTTGATTGTTGCGTTGATTGTGACTGTGTTGTCCCCACTACTCACCGAGTAACTGCTTGGTGGGTTTAGCCACTCCCAAGCACCTGTATACCCGGTGCCGTTCGGCGATTCTTCCTCGATTAAGTTGAAGGGTGGCCCCTCGATTGTTACTACCTCTGCGAACGTCTCGTTACTGTTGAAGAGCTGTGAGTTGCATTGCCCAACCTCTGGGGGTTGGGTTATGTTCCTGTTGGGTGGCCAGTAGAGTAGGTTGCATTGGTGGTTTGGGTTCACGCTTAGCCACAGCAGTGTGACATTGTTGATTTGTGGGTATGCGAATTGGTCTATGACTCCGACTGACGGCGTGAAGCCCATGAACCAAGAGATTGGTTGGGGCGCGTAGTAGCAAGCCCTTGGTCCGCAAATCATTGTTTGATTAACTAGGTTACCGCTCACGAGATATGGGTAGTCGCTCTCTAGGATTAGGAACCCTCTAATCGTTATATTTTGCGGTAAGTCGTGTTCAACAGCGGCTAGTGTCTGGTTTATCGAGTTTATCAACTGGGCTTGGGTGCTCAAGCCCAGCGTTGAGGCTGCCAGGGCTGTGAAGAACATTATGGCTAGGGTTAGGAGTAGTACTGCGGTGCCGGCTGGCCTCGTCCTCTCTGGAATGATGAGTGCAAGGGCTATGCCTAGGATTGCCGGCGCGATTGCCCATGAGAACCAAGCCAACCAAGCAATGGTGTGGAAGATGGCTAGTAGTACTTGGGCTGCGTGGTTTACTGTCTCAACAACAGCATCAATAGGATCCAGTACCCAGCCGAGGTTCATCAGCGTGTCCACGAGTTGTTGTATTGGGTATGAGCCGCCGAGGGTGCCTATCAACTCGAGAGTGTTTATAGCCGCCATCGCGCCGGCATCAATGAGCATGACCTTCGACGACCACCAGTAGACTGAGCCCCACTTGCCTTCGGCGCCCTCGGCATACCTCTGGAGGAGTTGGTAGGTGGTTGCGTTGCCGAAGCCTGGCGCCAAGTGGCTTAGGATCCATGGCAATACGAACGCAAAGATTACGGCTGTGCCCGCAAAGACCAACCTACGGATCTCTAACCCGCCCTTGATTATGCCGTAGATTATTACCAACAAAGCCTCAATGGCTACGAAGGTTTGGATTAGTCCTGGGTTTATTTGGATAATCATCAAACCACCCTGAACCCGAGGGGTGTTAGGGCGTCGTTTATGTACCTGCCGGCTATGCAACCGCCGTAGCTCCAGAATGGCTTTCCCTTACCTAGTTCCTTGATTTCCAGTATGCCTACCTGGACTGGTAGTGTTGATATTGGTACCTGCATGTCCAGTATGTCCTTAACCCTAATCATGTTGTCCATCATGGGCTTCTTGTAAAGCTTCAACAGGTTGGGAGCCTTCCCAAGCCTCATGACAACAAGACCAAAACCACTGTTAACCAAGTGGTCAACCATCTCCACAGCCTCATTCGGTGGCCAGAGAAAGAGGCGGTCCCAACAATACTCCCTATGAACCTTGGCCTTAACCAATACGTCGCTTTGATTGATTGGTGTAAGCGCCTTCCTGGGCAGTCCAAGTGGTGGGTTCTCGCTGGCTACCAATGCTTTACCCCTCATTATTAGGGCTACCTCGCCCAAGCCCAGCAACGCCCTCTCGCTACCTACCTTGCCGAGGTCTAACCCGCACACGAAGATTGGCCTCTTCCTAATCAGCCCAGCCCTCAACTGTAGGCAGTTTAGCATCGATTGGTTAGTTACTGGCTTAAAAGGCGTTTACGAAGCCAACCCCTCCTTTTTAAACCGGCTAGCTGGCTAATTGATGATTTGGAACAACTGGTTTAGGTTGTTTAGGAAAAAGGAGCCCTACGTGTCGCCTTTTTGGTCTGGTGCCCTTGGTTCTGGGCAGCCTCAACAAGGTGAGGAGATGCGTTATGTCGAGTCCGTTGAGTGTTTTGGTGACTTGGGTGAGGATTTGCTTCAGGTGATGGTTGATAATGAGAGCCACTTGGTTGTCTATGGAGCGATGGGTACTGGCAAGACTACGCTGATGAAGTCCTGCCTGCGCAAGGTGCCGCCCGGCTACTCGGCGTTGGTGTTCGATGTTGGTGGTGGTTATGAGGGCTTCACAGACTACCACGCACTATACCCGATAAACCCGGTTGAGCTCGTGCCCCACGCGTTGCACAGTGTCGTTGATGAGGTTTTGAAGATCGCTGGGGTCTCTGAGGCCCTATCATCGCCGATGATCTACAACGCGATTAGGTGCATGACCTGGCTGACAGGCTCGCCAAGTCCCTTCGGCCCGCCGCAGAGCTTCGACACAAGGAGGTTCAGTAGGGATTTCTCTGGCTTGTTTAGGCTTTGTGGGGCTTTGGTTGAGGAGGGTGTTGTGGCTAGTGATGATGCTAACTCGATAAAGGCACTACTGAGG
>Ga0209739_100750_pt1 | contig 12349 bp, 7 predicted proteins | sample JossMetagenome_2_FD_184729 | JGI IMG/M metagenome (GOLD analysis project Ga0209739, IMG submission 184729) | Hot spring sediment microbial communities from Joseph's Coat, Yellowstone National Park, USA - JC3_ASED (SPAdes) (version 3) | ecosystem: Environmental > Aquatic > Thermal springs > Hot...
CCGAGTTCCCTCAGCTCAGGTCCATGACGTACCTTGACTGGGCAGCAGTTGGCGTGCCGCCCCTCAGGTCAATAGGGGCCGTAAGGGCTTACCTTGACATGCTCGAGAGGGACCCCGCCTCCGCCGCCTCAGGGGCCGCCCAGGCGGCGGCCAAGCAGGAGGCGAGGGCAGCCCTGGCGCCAATACTGGGCTGCAGCCCGGACAGGATAGTGTTCACGGGGACCAGCACGACCTCAGCCATACAGGTGGCGGTTGACGCTGTCTCCCCCTCCAAGGGGGACAACGTGGTCATAGCTGACATGGACTTCCCGCTGTTCTACGTTGAGGCCAAGAGGCTCAGCTCGAGGGGGGTCGAGGTCAGGGTGGCCCAGAACTCTGACGGGGACTATGAGATTGACCAGTTCTACGAGCTGATAGACAGGAGGACCAGGGCGGTCATGGTGAGCTCTGTGATGTGGGTCAACGGGCTGAGGCTCGACGTGGCTGAGCTGGCGAAGGTGGCACACGAGGCCGGGGCCTACGTAATAGTTGACGCCATACAGCAGGCCGGGGCCCTGAGGGTTGATGCCGACAGGCTGGGCCTGGACTTCGTGGCGGTCGGCTCACAGAAGTGGCTCATGGCGCCCTACGGCGTTGGGGCGCTGTGCGTAAGCAGGAGGGCCGTGGAGGAGCTCAGCCCTCCCAGGCCAGGCTACCTGAGCCTAGCAGTTAAGGACTGGGACGCCTTCTGGGCGGACCCATCAAAGACGCCTGCGGGGTGGACTCAGGTCGAGGAGGGGGCGATCAAGTTCGAGTACGGCGGCACCTTCCCTCCCCTTTCCCTAAAGGGGCTGGCGGCCAGCGCCTCGCTGATAAACGAGCTGGGGGTTGAGAGGGCCGAGGAGGTTGTCCTGAGGCTGAGGAAGGCGCTGGTCGAGGAGCTGGAGGACCTACGCCTTGAGGTACTGTCGCCGCCGGAGGCCAGGAAGGCCAGCGGCATAGTCCTCTTCAGGGTCCCTGGGGGCCTGAGGGACAACTACATGGCGGCTGTGAGGCTGAGGTCAAGGGGGGTCATGGTCTCGGCCAGGGGGGCCGCTGGCATCTGGGGGATAAGGGCCTCTGTGCACTTCCCTAACAGGGAGGAGGACGTTGAGGCGCTGGGGGAGGCGCTGAGGGGGCTGAGGGCAATAGGGGCCTAGGAGGCCTAGCGTTACGTTACATGGTAATAGTTGTGTAAAGGCCCTCTTACGGGCTTTAAGCTTTAAGTGGGCGACAACGAAGGCCTGGGAAACGTATTGAGGCTGGGCTACGCCATGTTGTTTGTAGCGGCTTGGCTCGGCATTATGGCTGCACAGGTCCTCAAAGCGCTCCGTTAGGCTGCCTTGGCTTAGATTTCTTACAGTGATAAATGCTGCCGCCTACCTTTGGGTCGTGCTTCTCCATGTGAAGCCTGCACTCAAAACCCAGCCCCTTCAATGAAGTTAAGAGCTTCTCATCACTGACACCGCTGTTCAAAGGATGAGTCTCAAGTATTATGTGCTCGAAGACCTTCAGCCTCTCCCTCTCAGGGCCAAGTATTACTTGCGCCTCGCAGCCCTCGCAGTCCATCTTGAGCAGGTATGGGTCGTTAATCATGCCGAGAAGGTCGTCTAAAGAAACGCCAGGCACCTTACAGGGGCCGCTGCTGCTAATCGTGGTGAAAACTCCGGACGAGGATACGTCATAGCTGCATGGAACGTTCACAGGCTCATTGCTGAGGGCCGCATTTATCACCTTTACCTTATCAGTGGCACCGCTCAGCCTCACATTCTCCTCAGCACACTTAGCAACGTTAGGCAGGGGCTCAACGGCTATCACCTTCCTGGCCCCGTTGAGAACGAAGTAGAGGGCCGAATCGCCCACATTAGCCCCAACGTCAATGACTTCTCTGCCCTTGAGGCCTGAGAGCACCTCAGGGATTTCATACTCGCCCTTTGTGAAGACTCCCATAAGGAGGCTAGCGTCTACGCAATTAGGGTTGAAGGCTGCAGAGACGCCGTTAACCTCTAGGCTCAACCTCTCTGGGCTCATGTTAATTGAGACCTTATTGCCTGTACTTTGTTTTTTACATGCGTATGGGGCTAATGAAAGGCCTGCTAATAGCAAAGAGAAGGCCCTCCTCGGTTCAAGGGAGCGGCTAAAAGTCTTAGCCAGCTCCTCAGAAAGCCCTGGCTGACACGTGGTGGCATAATATGTAAGTATTGCCAAGGCCCCAAAGTCCTTCCTTTGTAATCTTAAGTCGCCTATATACTTCAGCCTGACCTCTACCTCTTCCCTCTTAATTAAGTAGCCTAGGAGGGCTGTCAGCCAGCCCCTCTCTACGAGCTTCCTAACGGACAACGCCATTAAGGCCTTCTCCTTAACCTTGGCGGGGCTCAGCAACTCAGCTCGGTATGACATGGATTACCTAACTATTATTAAAATTTGTTGCGTCTGCACCTTAACGCTGTCCTGTAAGCTCACTACCTGTATTAGGATTTTTGCCTTTTCAGACCCTTACGAATACCCTCTACAAGTTTGCCTATAATACTTCTCCCTTTAGGCGACATAAGGAGGGGGCTGAGAAGGGCGTTTCCTATTACGAAGGCTACGTCAGCAAGGCCCTCAAATCCAACCTTATAGCACCTCAAGGCCAGCTTGATGTCAGAGAGGCTCAGTCTCAGCTCTGAGGGCAGAACTCCAAGCTCCGGCAGCGGCAGAAGCAGCAGTGAACCCTTGACGAGGTTTCCAGCACACAGGAATCTAATGGTATCATTACCTAGCAGACTAGAGCCAATTAGTTTGTAAACCTTGATTGTCTGTATGAGAGCCCTGGCCCGCCTTAGATATACCTCTTTACTTCCTTCGATCCAGAGTGCGGAGGACCAGTTCTCCCCGTGCACCCTGTAGAGCGTCAGCTTTTCGTCAGTGAAGTACATAAGGCCCCCAGCCCTTAGTGAGCTGGCTAATACGAAGCTATCAACGCCTGATGGGAGTTCCTTAAGTAGATAGGCATTGGCCTCGAGGGCGCTCCTTCTGACAGCTAGTGAGCTATTGTTGTACTCCGCCCGGGTCCTTAACGTAAGTACTAGATCGGCAACGCTCATACCGTATTTCTTAGCTAATACGTGCAGTTTGTCCACATCGACAATCACAGTGCTTCCTCCGACCAGGTTCTTAGAAATAGGGAGAAAAGGCGGGGGCCTCTCAAGAACATTCCCATTACCGTCAATTATCGTTCGCGAGTTGTGGAAGTATACAAGGCGATCATATGACGTGAAGGCCTTATGTACCTCTTCGAGCCTGTTGTCAGTATACATGTCGTCATCTTCAAGGAAGGTTATCACCTCACCCTTCGACTCCTCAAGGCCTGCTAGGACCATCCTGCCATGGTAGGGGTCATCATTATATACCTCCTTCCAGCCGTTCCTCGATATTATGTCGTCAGACTCCTTGTCATCGAAGTTCTTAACTACTATGACCTCAAACCTATCCCTTGGAAGCGTCTGGGCTTCAAGGCTCCTCAGGGCGAAGGGCAGGTACCTCTTCCTGTTGTAGGCCGTCACTATGACCGAGATGTAAGGTTGGTTCGTCAACCCGCCCTCTGGGGTCCTAGGAAGTTTTAAAAGTTGCACGCCTTCTTCCTCAATCTTCGTCACCCTTCGTTCGCTCTCTAATGCTCTCCACTCGGCCCTAGCCATGTCATCCTACGTGAACCTCTTTGTGAACTCCACTCCTTCCCCCTGCCCAGCCTATCCAATTTGCCGTCCTCGAGCAGCTCATAGGTCTCGTTCACAAGCCCCTTCACGTCAAGCGGCCTGACCCTCATCACCGCCCTCGTGCCGGCGTAGTTGAACCTGATGGCAGGTATGTCATAGGCCACGACGGGGGTCCCGCAGGAGAGCGACTCAAGTACTACGAGGGGGAAGGCGTCAAACCTCGTAGGGTAGACGAAGGCCTTTGAGGAGGCTAGGAGCCTGAGGACCTCATCGCTGCTAGCGTTGAACCTAAACTCTATGTTCCTGGCCACGCCCAGGTCGGCCGCGTAACTCATGACCTCCAAAGTAAAGCCCTTGCCTTGATCTAGTCCTCAAGTCTTTTTATCCTCGCTATCGCCTATCGCCTGGGAGCAGCCGTACGTCATACAGGGCCAGGGTCTTCACCGGCGCCGCGAAGCTGTTCAGCGGCTACGCGGTAACCCTGGCCCTGCAGGCAGCCTTCTACTTAATCATAGTGAGGGTCCTGAGCCTTAAGGGCCTTGGTGCCTACGCAGCCGCTGGTACTCTCTTCACGCTGCTCCTGCCGCTTCTCATTTGGCCCATGTACGGCATAGGCAGGTACGTCATAGGCTACTACCAGACTGGCAGGCTTGAGGAGGCGAGGGGGCTATACATTAGGGGCCTTGCGATAGTCCTCGTTTCTAGCGTCGCTGTAGCCATGGTCATCTGGGCTCTCGCATCGCCCCTCTCAGAGCTATATTATGGCACGACCCGCTACGCCTGGCTACTAAGGCTTACGGCCCTTGACCTAATAGCTTATACTTATTACAATTATGTTTACTATGTGGCCTTTCAGGCCTCCACAAGGTTCGGCAGGTGGGGCCTTACGCAGGTCGTCTGGGCATTCGTTAGGTACGGCGTGGGCCTTGCCCTCCTCTTTGCCGGCTTTGGCCCCGCAGGCCTGATAGCCGGCTGGATAGCTGGCGACGCTGCCTCAGCAGCCTTAGGAACCTATTGGTCTTTGGACTTTGTAGTAGGTAGCAGGAGCAAGGCCCCCCTGATTCCGGCCCTCTCTATTGCTGTCCCTATAACCATAGGCTACTTCATGGCAACAGTATTTCAGAATATTGACAAGCTCTTCGTTCTGAAGTATATAGGCCTAGCTGAGCTGGGCTCCTACTCAGTTATAATGCTGGGCTCTGTCACTTTTCAGACAATTGTTTATAACTCCCTTTCAGGTGCCATCTACCCTGTCTTCGTCAAGTTCGAGGAGAGCGGCTCCCTGAGCGGGGAGGCTGTTGCAGCCGCAATAAGATACGTCACAGCGCTCACAGTGCCCCCCTTCTTCCTCCTGGCGGCCCTCGGCAGGCCCCTGATACAGCTCCTCCTCGGCCCTGCCTTCGTCCACGACTGGGAGGCCTTCGCCGTCCTCATGGTGGGCCACGCCGCGATGAACTATGACCTGCCCATAACCCAGGCCCTTCAGGCCAGGAAGGCCACGAAGACGCTTGGCGCACAGGCCATAGTGTCTGCGGCCGTCATAGCTGCGCTAAGCCCGTTGCTGATCGCGCGCTGGCTCGCTACGGGAGCCGCGGTCGCGTACGTCCTGGCGAGGCTCACGGGCTTCCTTGGCGTGGCCGCCCCAAAGGCCAAGTCGCTAGGCCTCCTGAAGATTGACCTGAGGGAGTACGCTAAGACTATCTCGGCAGCCACTATAACGTTCGCGGTCACGCTTACAGCTGAGGCTGCCACAGGCTTTGGCTTAGTCCTTCTGCCCCTCTACATAGCCCTTGGCGGCATAGCCATGGTAGCCTCGCTAAGGGTCCTAAGGGTCCTAAGGGCAGACGACTACACAGCTCTCATGGAGGCGACGCCAGTCAGCCTGAGAGGGCTCGTAGCGAGGACCTGGTCCCTCCTCGGCCTTCCAATGCCAGATCCTCAGAGGTCACAGTAAAAGCTCATAGCGGGCTACGATTAACTGTAACCTCGCACAGGCTGATTACGCTATTTAGCTGAGGGGTCCGGGCTCAGGGAGCTAATTACCTCGCTAAGCCTTATCTTGAACCTTTCGTAGCTGAACCCCTTCGCCACTTCCCTCGCCCTCGTTGAGAGCGCCTTAAGCCTCTCAGCATCGTTAAGCAGAGACCTAACTATGCGGGCAGCCTCCTCAACGCTAGTGTACCCAAGGCCCTGGTCTACCCTTGAGGCTATGTCGGTCCAGCCTCCTCCGTCCCTGTAAACTACGGGCACGAGGCCAGCCGCAGCCGCCTCGGCAATAGCAATCCCGAAGTGCTCGGCGAAGGGAGGGTGAAGGTAAACGGAGGCCTGGGTCATGAGCTCGAGTATCCTCTTCCTGGGCACGTCGGTCTCAAGGTGGAAGTTCCTCAGGCCCCTAGAGGCCTCCTCTATGGCTCTAAGAGCGGGCCTTGAGGACGGGCCTGTCGCCCCCACTAAGTAAAATTCGGCCTCAGGCACAAGCCTAGCTATCTTTGGGATCTCCACGATCCTCTTACCTAAATCTATTCTGCTTATGGTCAGCACTATTTTGCCCCTCTCATAGCTTAGCGTAGACAGCTCCTCTACGTTAACCGGGGGGTGAACAACGTAGACCCTGTCGTTACCATATGTCCTCTTAATGTACTCCGCTGTCCAGGAGCTGTTGGTCATCACAGGCCTAGCCCTATCTGCAAGGGCCCCCGCGACCCTGACCACCAACGCGTTGTAGGCCCTCTCGTATAGCCGCAGCCTGTAGTGGTTTTCATCATAGAAGTTCAGGAGGTCCACTAATGGAAAGTGGACATAGGATGCGTCAGCCCATCCAACTGGCACGTTGCTCTGAGTATCAATAACCAGGTCGTAGCGGGACCTGAGCCTTCCGACGGTCTCCTTTAAGTGCGATGCCGCTAGGAGCGACCTGAGGGTCATAGCGTTACGGAGGAGCTTACTTATCGGTGGCTCCCCAAGGACCCTCGGCCTTGGTATGTTACCCATGCCACTGGTCAATATCTGCCAGGCCCTCTCGTCTACATAGGCCGCGTACAGGTCGACGTCATGGCCCAGGTCTTCTAAAGCCCTATACGCTTCAATTGCTAGCCTCTCGGCCCCTCCGGCCACGAACAACAGTGTATGAACTAACGCTATTCTCACGCATTTCTCCAGAGGTGGAGAGCCCTCAAACCATTAAAACCTTAAAGTGCTGACTATCAACTTCAGATTCTTGGCGTTTAGGAACCTTTATCTACACCTCAGGCCAGGCCGCAGTCCTCGTTAGCTTCATTCAAGCCTCCGAAGCCTAAGCTCCTAAAGTATTGACAAGCTCTTTGTCGCTAAGCCTGTTAAGCGAGACCTTTCATAGCTAAGTCATCACTGTTAGGGTGGCGGACATGAACTTATGTCAGGCTGCGTGTAAATTATCCTGGCATAGGCGTGCTCTATGACCTCGGGCCCGTAAGGCCTCAGCCTTTGGAGGAACTCCTCGAAGATGCTGCGCCAGTCCCTCACGAAGTATATGTCCTGGACTACGTACTTGCCCTCAGGGCTTACGTCCTCTATTTTGCCCATGTTCCTCAGCCCCTGCAGGTAAACGAGCTCCACGTTCGAGAGGCCCCTGGAGACCCTGTCCCCGATCAGGCTCGAGAGGGGGCCTAAGAGGAAGAGGCCGCCTATCATCAGGGGGTCACCTCCCCTGACCACTTGCGCTACCTCTGAGGGGGACAAGGCCCAGCCCCTCAACCTGTGGACCTCGTTCTTGAGCTGCCTAAAGATGAAGTGGAAGAGGCCCTTCGTGTAGCGGCGCTCGCCTCGGTAACCCCTTACAGCGTAAAGCCTCGGAGCGTTGCAGGCGACCCTGACCGGGTAGTAGAGGGACCTGCAGAAAGTGAAGGCCCGAGCCCAGAACGGGTAGTCCTCGCCGAAGTTGAGGTCTGGGAAGCCGCCCGTTAAGCTATAGCACCTCCTGGAGGCTATGTAAACGCCCGAGTGGGCCAGCGAGAACCCGACACCCCTTTTAATGACCGTTGAAAGGAAGTTGTAGAGAAGCCCTCTGTTGGCGTAGGCGTCGGCGTCGTAGAAGAGGAGGTAGTCGCCCCTGCTCATTGAGGCGGCCACGCGCCTTCCCAGGCCCCTCGTGCACTTCATGACCTTTACCCTGGCGTCGAACTCTTTAAGAACCTCTACTGTGTTATCGCTTGACTCGTTGTCTGTGACAACGATCTCATAGTCGCCCTTAAGCTCATTAAGGACTGACGTTAAGCCCTCTAAGGCCTTCCTTATAGTCCTCCCCGCGTTGTATGTTGTCATGATGACTGATATCACTGTTGCGGTCCCGCCTACATCGTTGGTTAGGAAACGCCTAGTTGGTATTTATAATGTCTGTTAGCATAGCGGGCTCTAAGCCATGGTAGAATCTCGGCTTGACTCCGGGAATTTAGAAAGGTTTACATTGGATGCAGTCTTTCCATAAGTCACCGCCTAGGCCTGCCCCTCCTGCCCTGCGTACTCCTCAACCTCTCCGCCAGCCTGAGAGCTCAGCACGGCCCTGCTAGGCCCACGGCATGGGCCAGGGTTGCAAGAAGCGGGACGTGAAGGGCCTGCAGGCTTAGATGACAGCTGTTAGCGTCATTCAAGGTCACAGGTCATGAGGCCAGGGCCCTTTCAGGGCTTGACGAGCTCTTGGAACCCTGACTATTAGGTGCGATAATAGGTTAAATCTCTCAGGCCGCTAGCGAGACGAGGCCACAGCCAGTCATGAAGGTCAAGGAAAAGCAGCTGAGGCTTATAGGGGCCGTGCTGTTCGCCCAGTTCTACGTCGTCTGGGCCCTCGGCTTCGCCAACTACGTGCCTCAGCTCTACAACCTCGATGTACTGCGGGCGTCAGCGATACTGTTGGTGATCGGCCTGCTCATGATGCTCAGCGATTACATAAAGGACATGGCAAAGCGCGCGACCGCGGACAAGTACTTCAGGGCCCTCATGATAATTTACCTTGCGGCCGTTTATTACGTAGTTTACAGCGCCATGACCGAGTACTATCAGCTGAACATAGGGGTAAGCCTCGACACGGCGACATACATGCAGTCCTTTGCGTCTGCAACGCTGTACCACAGGCTCTTCGATAACCTTGCCGTGCCCACGTTCTTCTTTAACCACGCTTCGCCGATACTCTTCCTGCTGTACCCCCTCTACCTCACGTACCCAAGCATACTCACCCTTGTGACCGTAGAGGTCGCGCTGGCGACGCTGCCAGCGATACCGCTTTACAAGCTCGGGCTGAGGCTCTTCGGCGACAGGAGGTACGCACTGCTTACGGCGTTGGCCTACCTCCTGTTCCCGTGGATTACCACATACTTAACCGAGGCCGTTGAGGTGGTGGTGTTCACGGCGCCTTTCTTCGCGCTAGCTCTTTACAACCTCTACATGGGAAACAGGCTGGGCTACTGGCTGTCCCTGACCCTCATGATGACTACAATAGAGTTTGCACCAATACTGGGGTTCTTCATAGGGCTTTACATACTGGCCACCAAGTTCGACTGGCTCAAGGCCAAGGGGAGGGTCGCCCTGGGCCTTGAGACCCTTGCCTACTCGCTCGCGTGGTTCTTCGGGGACTTCCTGATGGTCTACTACTTCAGTCACGGGGTCATAAACATCTTCCAGAACGTATGGGGCTCAGCGCTCTCTGGCCCGCTGATATCGATAACGGACTCCATAGGCAACGCCATCTTCCACTTCACTACTCACGCAAGCCCCAGCTCCTCATCAAGCCACCAGGCCGCGCTAAGCCTGTCCAGCGTCCTCGAGTCCCTGGTGAACACCATGAGAGTGGGCCTCCACACGAAGGCCCAGAGCACGGTCTTCCTAATGTTGCCAACACTCTTCCTGAACCTCGTGGAGCCCCAGAACCTCCTGTTGTTGCCATGGCTTTACGTGATGTGGCAGACCCCGTGGGGCTTTTACTACGTTATCTGGGTCTACTACACGGCCCTCGCGGCGCCTGCCGTCATAGTGCCCGCCATATGGGCCCTTAGGAAGTTCAGACCGCGCATTAGGAGGTCGCTACTGGTCACAGTCTTCATCGCAGTGACCATTTCAACGCTGCTCCTCAACGGTCTATCGCCCCTGTCAGCCCTTTACTTCCACGAGCCCTTGCCCAACCCACTGCAGCCTGCGACGACGCCATACAACCTGGCACTCATCCAGCTGAATGACTACGTGCCGCCCAGCGCCTCCGTCTCTGTGCCTGCATCAGCGGTGCCCTGGTTCTCGTTAACGAGGTACGGCTGGAACGAGCACGGGGTGCCGTTCTTCGGGCCGAACAATTACACTAAGTACGAGGTGTACTCGCCGTTTGTACCAACAGGGTACCCGTACTACCCGAACTTCAACAACTACCTGCCCTACGTTTTCAACGACGGCGCTTGGCTGCTTGTTGGGCCCTTCAAGAGGCCTTACGGCTTCAACTACACGACGACGGTCACGCTGTTGCCTCTGACGCCCGGCCAGCACCAGTACAGCGTAACTACGATGCCGGGTGGGCCCTTGACGGTAAACCTAAGCATCAGTTATGTGCCGCTGCAGGCCATAGAGTATCTCACCAGCAACTTATCATGGCTGCTCCAGCAGCCCCAGAGCGGCATCTGCGGTACCGTGCCAGGGTACTTTGCAGTGTCGAACTTCAATAACTACATAATACAGCCAGTAACCATCAATGAGACGACGACGATAGAGGCCCTCACGATATTTGGGTCAGGGGCAAACAACTTGGTGAGCGGTCGGGTAGTGATATCAAGGTCACCTGTTCCAACGAACAGGAGCGGCTACCTGTGGAGCACTAGCTTCGGGGAGCCCTGGTGGTGTGAGCCTCACTCGTGGGCGACGCCAATAACCGTAGAGTCCCATCTTACACTTAAGCCAGGCACTTACTACGTTATAGTTAACATGCCCACTAACCCGTGGCAGGCCCTCTGCACATACATACCTGAGGCGCCTAAGGCCCTGCTCTACAACGGCTCTACTCTAGTAAAGCAGCTCAACTGCACATTGAACCTGATAATGGTGACCAACAGGCCGGCGGAGGTCGCCAACGCTAACGCGAGCGTCTCAGTGTCGTTAATTATACGTAACAGCTCCACAACCGTTCTGAACAAGACGGTGACGTTAGTTGCTCAGAGGCCCTTTGAGCTCCCGCTGACCTACTGGGCCAACCTCACGGGCAGCTCCTACCAGGAGGCCCTCGTGGTGAACGTTAACCAGAGCTCAGGCCTGCCCTTGCCCAGCGAGCTCTCGGTTACGATAAGCAATTACATGCCTGCCGACAGCCCGCCGATACCGCTCATAAAGCTCCATAGCCTCAACTACACGGCCACGGAGACGCTGTTACCCATAACGCCGGGCTCCCACCAGTACTCGCTGGCCCTTCTGCCTGAAGGGCCAGTTAAGGTTAGCCTAAGCGTCAATTACACGCCGCTGCAGACCATTGAGTACGTCACCAGTGACCTGCCTCAGGTGCTTCAGCAGCCCCAGGGCGCTACATGCGGTAGCCTGCCAGGCTACTTCGCCCTCCTGAATAGCTCGGAGTACCTGGTGCAGCCGGTCACAGTCAATGAGACTGCCACGATAGAGAGCCTTGCTGTCTTCGGCTCAGGTTCTAACAACCTGGTGAGCGGTCGGGTAGTGATATCAAGGTCACCTGTTCCAACGAACAGGAGCGGCTACCTGTGGAGCACTAGCTTCGGGGAGCCCTGGTGGTGTGAGCCTCACTCGTGGGCGACGCCAATAGTCACCAGCCCTAAGGCAAAGCTAGAGCCGGGCACGTATTACGTAATCCTTCACATGCCTACCATGCCGTGGCAGGTGGTCTGCACCTACATACCTGGGGCGCCTAAGGCCCTCGTTTACAACGGCTCAGCCCTCATAAAGCAGCTGAACTGCACCATGAACCTGATAATGGTAACCAACAGGCCAGCCAGCTCAACCAACGTGAGCTCGAACATAACTGTGTCGCTGCTTGGCAGGACCATAACCATAAGCCCCCAGAGGCCCACACAACAGGCCCTGACCTTTGAGGCCAACGTAACTCAGAGGGCGGCCTGGGAGACCCTTGTGGTGAACGCTAGCGAGATAATTCCTGGCAACCTGACGATAAGGGTGAACACGTACGTGCCGGGCGAGCACCCGCCCATAAGGGTGCCATGGTACCTGGTCCCCGCCTACGGCAACATACCCACCTACGCCCTGTTAGCCCTAGCCATAGCCTTCCTGGCGGCCCGCGAGAGAAGGCCAGCAGGCTAAGGTCGAGCCGTAGGGGGCAGGCCCTGATGTTAGTCAGGGGGCTTACCATAAGGCCTACTCCAAAGGCCTACACCTCACGCCCTTTAGGCCCCGCCTACTGCTAACGCCTATGTAGCAGGGTTCAACCCGCTGGCGTCACGCATAAAGTTGGCCAGCCCTGTCAGCGACCTGGCCGAGGGCCCTGATGAGAGTTGCACTAGTTCACAACCATAGCCTCACTTACATGGGCGGAGGAGAGACGTTCATAGCGAGGCTCGCCAGCGCCCTCTCGAGGCAGGGCCTCAGGGCCTCCGTCTACTCCCTGCCCATAGGCCGCCGCGGCGGCGTTGACGTTAAGGGCCTCCTCG
>Ga0209739_100752_pt1 | contig 12331 bp, 12 predicted proteins | sample JossMetagenome_2_FD_184729 | JGI IMG/M metagenome (GOLD analysis project Ga0209739, IMG submission 184729) | Hot spring sediment microbial communities from Joseph's Coat, Yellowstone National Park, USA - JC3_ASED (SPAdes) (version 3) | ecosystem: Environmental > Aquatic > Thermal springs > Hot...
TCTCCCGCAACTCACGCGACGTCACCACATACCCCCGCCGCGACGACCTGTCCAGATGCCTAAACCCGTAGATGCCAAGCTCCCCCGGGTCCCGCCCAGTAAACATGGAAGCCCACGCAGGCACCGTAATAGGCGGATCCACCGCCCGCATAACCCCCCACGACCCCCGAGACGCCACCTCCGCAATGTTGGGAAGATCGTCCCTAAGCCTCTCAAACACCTCCACAGGCATGCCGTCCAACGCCAACACAAAGACCCGAGCCATGGCGCATAGATCCGGCACACATATAAACATTGATGCAATGCAGAAACATTAAGCGGTAAAGAATAAAAACCTGCATGCAGGAAGAGACGTGCGCAAACACACAACCATATCTATACCCACAGCCCTCTACAGACAACTAGAAGAAATGATACGCGGCACAGGCTTCGCCTCGGTCTCCGAATACGCCACCTACGTCCTAAGAGAAGTAGTGGCGCTCAAAAAAGGCAAAGACCCCCACCTCGCCCCAGAAGACCTAGAACAAATACGCAAGAAACTAGAAGCCCTAGGATATCTGTAAAGCAACAGTAAACTTAAAAAGAACACTAGATACTACTACATCCACACCCACCGCCTAACAGTACTAGTCACAACCGCCCTGTTGATTGCCGCCGCACTCCAATCAGCTCAGACATCCACAAATACGCCCGCGACATCAATAAACAATTCCACGGTCGTCACACCCGGCACAGCCCCAAAATCATCCAGAAAACCACATCCCTAGGCCCCACGCCTCCCCATAAGGAAATCACGGTCATGATACTGCCAAAGCTAAAGTCGCCGCCCTAGCCATAGCCGGCACACACGGCCCATCCGTATCGGCACCGCTACTGGCCTGGTACCCAAAGGACCAGACCGCAGGAGGCACGATCTACGCCTAGACAGGTACCGCAGCCACAATAACCGGAACCTCATACCTATGGACCCCGCCGCCCTTCTACCCACCCACCCCGAGATACACAGGAGCAATCCAGTACCAGTTCAACTACGCAACGCCCCTCACACCCAAATAAACATAAACCCCAACTTTTTTCCAACCATGCCTTGTATCGACATAGATGACAAGCTGTGGGAAGCCCTACAGCGCGAGGCCAAGAGACGAGGAGAAGACCCACGCCAAACCCTCAAAAGGATACTAGAGCTCTACTTCGGCTACGGCGAAGAGGAGGAGAAGGAAATCATACGCCGCCTACGCGACCTCGGATATGCCTAAACCCAACATCGTCATCATCGTCCTCGACACCCTCCGCGAAGACCACGCCCAAGACCTAGACAGGCTCCTCGACTACGGCTTCGTCAAATACCAAAACGCCATAGCCCCCGCCCCCTGGACACTACCCTCCCACGCTTCTATGTTCACCGGCCTATACCCCTCAGAACACGGAATACATGAAACAAAAGAACTAAGGCACGGCGGGGAAGAATTGATAAAATATTCACAACTAAGAATGAGCGCACTTGAAAATAACATCCTGCAGAAGTATAAAGACGAAAATTACAATACCGTTTTAATCTCAGCAAACCTCGGCATTTCGCCATGGGCTGGCTTTGAAGCCAGCCGCAACATACTCATAGACCCCATCGTCTCTACCATACTAACGGATGATGCAATGAGCATACTTACGGAAGTCTCAAAGCTAGGAGGCAGAACTAGATTTATTCTCTACAATTTAAGAAAAAAGAATGTATCTAAATTGCTAAAGGCCGCTCAATTATACTCAATACGCGGTCTGAAGGTCTTCCCAAAATATCTATCTGAATACTTTGTAAGAGAGAAAGGAGGGGGTCTCGCGGTTTCCCTTGTCAAGACCTTACGTCTGGAAGAGCCATTTTTCCTATTTATAAATCTCATGGAAAGCCACAATCCCTACACTCGATTAAGAGAAGACAAAAAACTTATTTGTGCAGTACTTAAATGGTTGTTGACCGGTACCATCGATCCTCAAGACGTGAGATTTTGGCGCACTTATCCCTACCACGCGGAAAGAGCCACAAGGAGGGCCATAGAACTAGTAAGCACAATACTACAGAAGGCAGACCGCTCCAACACGCTCATAATCGTCACGTCGGACCACGGCGAACTGCTGGGCGACGGCGGCCTACATCATGTCTACTCCCTAAAGGATGGAAATATAAGAGTACCACTATACGTCAAATACCCAGAAGGATGGAAAAAGAAAAAACAAAAACCCTATATCTCACTCACAGATATACCAAAAACATTAGACCCCTCCACAGACACCATAGGATCCCACCTAGTCCTAGCCGAAACCTTCGGCGTATATCACCAAGACCATCTCTTCCAAAAATGTGGATTAGGAAATCCGCCTGCCAACTTGTTTTATCACAAAATAAGAATATTAGGCAACAAGGTAGACATCTTATTCAACAAAACTTTAGATCAAGTAGAATATGCCCAAGGTGAGAAGATCCAAGATATAATAGCACACCTTAAACTTCATAAGTAGCATACTTAGCATGACGATTCTTTCTCAACAACAATCCCTCACTCTGTCTTTACTTAAGATGTAAAACTTAAATATCTGAATCAAAGGCTCTGCATGAGTCTCCTTCGCAGAATCAAGATACTCCTAGCAACCAGAAAAATCATCAAGAACTGGTTATCTGCCGGTATTATATACTTTTTGACTAATATAGGTCTAACCCGGCTATCGAATCTCGAAATTATATGCAACGACGGTTCTAGAAGTTTCTTATCGATGTCTACATACAGCCGGTTAGTAAACGATTATTACGACGGCCACTTAGTGGCCTATGACTGTAGAAACAAGACGGCTACCTATTTGAACAGAGTAGAAATACCAGTTGAAGCACTTGAAGAAAGCCAAGCTGGGCAAGCATTAAAGCACGGCTGGTACTACGATCGGTCCTGCAAATGTTGGTACAGGGAAAATGTAAGGTTTAAACACTTTAGATCCACCATACTAGAAGTATTTAATTACGGTGAATATGGCCAGCTTGATGTAAGAAACAAGGTGGTAATAGATGTAGGCGCTTCCATAGGAGATTCTGCAATTCATTTTGCATTGAAGGGCGCAAAAAAAGTAATAGCTATAGAGCCCCATCCAGGTGCCTACGCAGAAATGCTTATCAACATAAATCTAAACAAACTAGTAAACAGAATAATACCCATAAACGCAGCTCTGGCGTCATCACCTGGTAAAATATGTCCCCGGGATCTCGTAAAAAACACAATAATGAAATACTATAAATCAAATAAGTGCGAAAAAGGTATACCCGTTATTACCCTTGCCGAAGTTCTTAGGCAATACGGCGATAACGATGACATGGTATTAAAAATGGACTGTGAAGGTTGCGAATATGATGTCATATTAAATGACTATAACCATGTAAACAAATTTAATCAAATATACTTTGAATATCACGCGTACACGGTAAATAAACCGGTAGACGTATTACTTGAAAAACTATCCGGTGATTTTACGTGTTCCCATGTATTTATTGATAATTATTACCATATACATAATGTGTCTAGAGAAGCTCTGGGTATAATTAAATGTGAACGGAAAAAGTGACATCAAGTAGATTTACACAATCTATAATAGTGAATTTTTCCGATTGTTTAATCCCCCAGAAGCGTTGCGAGAAGCAACCATAAAAAGATTGGGCCAACGATCCCATACCGAAGCGCCCTTATAGTCTCGCGCAACACTTCCACAAATAATGTACTGCTGACATATTCTCTGTATTTTACCACACCTTGTAAAAGTCTAACTATGCAATATAATTGCTTATAGATAGTTTTTTGCGGGTTTGCATTTCAGATGGTCTTTCAAATATGCAGAATCTTGCAAATATTTATTCCATTCATATGTTAAGTTTTGCAACCTATTGCACCCCAAGAACTGCGAATGACCAGTGTCAATCCTATAATAAGCCAACTTGAATGGAAGGTACAAAACACCTTTTTCCTCTATGCCAAGCGTGCCAACACGCCATGACGCAACAACACCTCCTTTACAGCCTGCCTGTTATCGGTAAAAACCAAAACCACGTCAGGCAACCTCGTCTGCAATGCCACCGACCTCACAGCCTCGCCAAGATAGGCATAGCGCTTGTAAGCAAAAACAACAACCGAAAACCTAACCACGGCTTCCCGCTACTTTATTAAAAATCTCAACTAACCTCTCCACATTCTCCACCCCAAACTTCTTATGGGCATAAAGCCTCATCTCCTCCCTATCGTAATGGGCCCCTAAGACCTTCACCACTGCCTCGGCTATCTTCTCTGGCAACAGCGGTGCCACGGCACTATACCTATCCACGATCTCTGGAATGCCGCCGAGTCTCGACCCCACCACAAGAACCCCAAGGCTGATGGACTCGACATTACGCTCTTCCCTTTAACTAAACCAACGGAGCTCCTCACGTCCCTCATCGCGAGCAGTCCATACTGTTGCAGGTAGTGTGGCCTGTTCCGTGGCAGTGGAGGGTAACGACGAGTTTTGCCGTAACCTTGAGGGCTCGGGCGGCGTAGCTCGGCGCCACGTATACTATCCTCATCGCCTCGCGAAGGGCGCCAACAACGTCCCCATCGGCGGCGCAAATTGGTCTAGGGCAACGCGGGGTATAAGCTTCAAGGCGTAGGCGATGGCGGCTGGCTGTGGGCGGACCACTGGGATAGCATAGCCGCCGTAATGGGGGTAAGCGCGGCGCCGGGGCCGCTACACGCCGTCTACGCATGTCGGGGCTTTCGAGAACAGCGGCTTCGCCACGTCAAACCACGGCCCTCCACCTGGGCGTGTCTAGCCACTGCAGTCCCAACGCCAGCGCCTTCTTCTCGTCCACCTCCACGCCGAGGCGTCTCGCCACGGCGTACCCCACGGCCGGGTTTGTGCCTTCGCTTGCGTCGCTTCGGGGGCTTAAGAGCCGCACATTGCGTAGGGGAGTTTGGTTTATGGCGCGCCCCGCCGCCAGGGCGCTCATAGATGCGGCCATACTCTACCTCAGAAGGGGCGGCCGTCTAAAATCGCCGACCCTCCTCGAGACCCTAAGGAAAGCCGCCGAGGAGGTGCTCCGCCTAACCACGCCGGTGCGCGTACTGACCAGGGCCGCCAAGAGCATAGCGACAAACAGCCACAGATATATAAGCATTACAACTTAAAAGCCTCACAAAACACGGACACATTAATAGGGATAGGGCAATCGGCGTTGGTCTTGTGGCTGTGGGTGTGATTGGGATTTTGTTGTACGGCTGGCTGGTGTTTTTCTCGCCGTGGCAGGTCTTTATTCTTCAGCTGACGGCGTTTGTGGCGGTGGCCGCCGTCTTCGGCATACTGGCCTGGGTAGGATACGCCCTAGCCACCACACCCCCACCAAAACCCATCGAGGAAATAGAAAAAGAGGTACAGAAGGCCCTGGAAGAAATCGAAAAGACCACCGATGCACAACACAACCCCTAACCACTAGCGCTATCTAGAAGACACCACCACCATTGCAGGACTAATACCCCCGCGACTAAACCAAAAAGAGCATTTGAAGCAGAGAGGATTAGAGAAGCACTAATGATATAAGCGAGACATCACTTTGCGCAATACATGATTCCAATGCGTTTATCACCGCGTATATTGCATCTATAGTCTGCGCCCAGTATCTTCAACAACTCCTTCAAAGACCCATTAACAGCTTTTAGATGGTATTCAATGACCAGTTCTCTAAACAACCTAACATGTTCATAATCATTAAGTATCACATCAAATTCGCACCCTTCACAATCCATCTTTAGCACTGCATCATTACCATCAATATTAAACTTATTTATTAACTCGCCTAGCGTTATTGCTGGGACAGCATTTACACAATTCCCAGGCTTGTGGTAGACACCGTGGGTGCCCCAGATATCAGTATTTTCAATGCATATCTTACCTGACCTACTGGCTAGACCACGATTTAATGGAACGATTATATGTTCCAAATTATTTAAATTTAATATGATCGAGCATATAAGCAAAGGCATCAGGATGAGGCTCAATAGCAAAAACTCTTTTCGCGCCCTTCAGAGCAAAATAGATGGTTGAATCACCGATATGCGCACCAACATCAACAACAACCTTGCCTTTAACATCTACCATTTCATACATACCCTCCTCAAATATCTCAATTATGGGCAACCTAAGCTTTACATTAGCCTTATACCAAAAACCATGAACTGCATCATAAGTCCACCCAAGAAGTCTAGCATAGGTTCCCGGATCATAAATTACATCATTAATGCTATTAACCTCAACCCAGTTTACGAATAATTTACGATTAATACATTCAATAGATTTTATGAAACCACGTGAAAATCTGTCGACAATGACCCCAAAGACTTCGGGATTTAACTCAAGAGCACACTTATTGACTCTAGCTATGAGCTTAGCGTCAAAACCAACTCTTTTTAAAGCATACTTAATCAATAGTTCTAACCAGTTATCAAATAAACGGCGAGTGTCAAAAGCCTTCTTAGCCTTTGTTAATATTTTTATTAATATTAATTTATAGAGAGATACTTTGCAGTTGACCATATCAAGTAAAAATTGAATTTTTAAATATTTCCTTCAGCACATCCTCACAGAAGAAACTTTCTTGATCAAAAGTATAGGTAGATGAATCGTAAACAATAATAACACAGTTGACACTACGTCGCAAAAACTTACACACAACAAAACTTCCTATTTGACCACAACCATCCGTCACCACATTTGTACGAGACCGATCGACCATAACGTCCTTCCCTCCCTCGCTATTTATTTTACTGCACTGAACCCCAGTTGAATAACTCTCTCAAAAACCGCCATATGCCGCCACAATACGGCACCATATACCGCCTAACCACGCCATCGGGCACTTTCCTCATCCATTGAACCAAACGGGCTTAGCCATTAATGCCTAAATGGGATAAAGTAGCTTTTACAAACATTATCCGTATACCTTTCTCTTATAAAGATAAAGTACTAAAAATCAAAAAGGTATTCAAGCGATTTCGTAAATAAAAAACATATTACTTAAACTATAGTTTTTATCAAGCTGATAATACTGCTTCTCTTCCAAATAATAAAACTCTAGTCGCGATCTGGCCATCCCAGGTATACCTCTTGTCAATCCACCACCTTCTGATGGATGACCTCCTCGAGAACATATAGCATCATACAACCCGTCAGATAAAGTCTACACCTAGATTTTATATCTTCATAGCCAAATTGATAAGAGATGTTAAGTCCTCCTACTTTTTAAATATATAACAATTAAATAATGTAAAAAAACCCTATGTATGCAGTTTATCATATTGACCCTTGTGCGGCTTCGAAACCCCCCAGTACAATTATTCCCAAAGTAGTCAAGCCACCTAAAACATGAATCCCCACACATTGCACGATTAAAATTACTATCTTCATCTATAACAACCTCAAAAAATCCTTAAACTCTTGAACCGAGAAACTCTGACATAAATGTACAAGGTTATTTTCCTCGTTCTTTGCTGGTATAATTAGTGAAAATGCTAACATCAACGCTGTTCAAATGCACTGTAGATCCTAAAAACTCCGTTATTATAAATTAAGTAGTAATTGACGTTAAGGTAGTAATTTATTAATTGAAAGTTATTAATGAGAGTTTTTATATAATACATGAATTGTTCCCTTGGACTTACTTCGAATACATTACCAATATATACATTTTTTACAAATGTACTTGACGAGAGATTATCAAGAGAACGTACCGTTATTGAGAAAGCTCTTTCACCTAGCGAATGGGTACATAGCGGTTTTGATAGGTTAGGGTTGGTCATATATGCATAAAAAACTAATGCGCCTGAAGAGACACCCACACACCCGCCGAAGTTATAATGCTCAGCTATGAAAATATCCGCTGACGTTTCATACGGGCCTGTTATGATTGCGACAGGATTGTTATCTGTTAAAAATTCTAATAACGCTACATGGGATAGTATGGGTATTAATATTGTTACTATAAGTAAAACGATTTCGAGAAAGACCCCCTTTCTTAGTCTCTCCTTAACTGAATGAATTGCGAAGGGAAACAAGCCACTTATGAATGCGCCAGTGAAGTACAGTAATCGGCTAAAGAACGCACCTGGGATGAAATTGAGTAAGGCTGACCCAGCAATAATACCCACGCCAATTGCGAAAACTCTCACCCTAAGGGGGCTCTTACGCTTAAGTAGCACAGCTACAGCCAAAAGCGAACCTACTGTTAGTATTATAAATGATACGTAACGATAAAACACCATTAACTTATAGAATACATACACATTGTATATACTAAGCTCAGAAATCGGAGGTAATGGTTGTACTCGCGGCTTCTTAAGCTCCATTATGACAGAACTTAGGAAACTCTCATACCTCAGATTCCACGTTATAAATAATATCAATATGACTGCACCCAAAATGAAACTGCCTCTTAACTCCCTTCCTCTCTTAACCAGATTAAAGATTAAAATTGAGCCAATGATTCCAGCTACAACAATTGATGTTAATGGGTGTGACGTAATTATGGCCATTGAAAAGATGAATACCAGAATGAAGTCTTTCATCATCGTTAAGCTCCTTTTGAGAAGGATAGCTAAAAATAGTGTGGAAAGCGTTAGTGCATACAGCTGGGGGCAGAAATGCAGTATCTTATATGGATTTAATATGGCATAGGCTAACATGAATACCATAGCAAGGCCGTAGTCATGATGTGGAAGCAACCTGCTACTCATTACAACAAGAGCTAATCCAAGCAATAGATATGTAATCACCATTAGGTATACTGGAGCCGCAAACGGAGACACATCAGCAACATCAGAGAATATTCCCTCCAATAACCATGTTGATGGCCAATCAAAGTAGATACTTATTGACGAGGCTTGACTAAACGTGATCCTACCACTCACCATAAGCGAGCCAAGTGCAAACTCAGTCCTAGGCTGATCCCCTACAACATATCCGTGGGTAAGAAAGTTAAGCACTATTACCATTGGCCACAAGAAAACAAGCAAAATAACCATAAACCTAAGCGCCACATTACCTCTACTCACCAAGTACAGCAACCCAAGCAAAACTAATACTACCCACATTATCGGCGAAAATAACCCCGAGTAAAGAACATACGTCACTCCATTAGCCACATTCTCTGCCAGTGCGCTGTAATGTATCACGTTCATAGATACTATCTGAATTAAAAATAGTATAATGAACACAATAAGAAAAACTTGCGTCAATATCTTCATTGCATTATCAATTCGTTGATTCATAATTTAACTAAGAGTTTCAAAACCCTTTCTGCCACAACGCTGGGGTAGAATAATTTCCTACTAATCTCATATCCTCTTAATGCCAGCTTCTTGTAATTATCAAGAGCCTTACCGATTGCACGTACAAACGACTCACCTGAATCTTCCTTAAAACCAACCGCATATCCCCACTCAACATGCTCCCTGAGGGCATACATCTCTCTAACAACAGAAGGTATGGCAGAAGCTGCAACCTCACCTACTGGCAAGCAAAAGCTTTCCCAATAGGAGGCTGTTACTAATAAAGTCGTAATACTATACATTTTTAAAAGATCGAAATCAGTCATATATCCATGAATAAATACTTTGCCTTCTAAGCCAAGTTTATGCACTAGATAGGTAAGATAACCCCTTAGTGGCCCATCGCCAACTATGTGCAGTTCAGCGTCACGAAACTCCTTCAGCACGCTGGGGAAGAACCTGATTAATTTATCCACGCCCTTAAGTCTCTTTAAGACCCCAACATAAAGCAACCTAGGCTTACATCTATCACAGTCCACTAGCCCTCCTTGAACTCTTTCATCTCCAAGCTTAAAGAACATCTTCCTGATGGGATTATAAATTAGATCTACTTTCTTTGGTCTAAATATTTGATTTATCCTCCTATACATATACATGGATATTGCAGCATGGGTCATGCCTCTAGAGATATACAAAATCTCTGGATATACGAATGAAACTCTAATGGATGGTAATGGATCAAATTTATAAAGCACAGGTTCAAGAACCCCTTGTAGTATCACCACCGACCTCTCTAGCTCCTTCTCCTTAAGGCGTATCATAACTTCCGGTGATATCGATATGATGTAGTCTGGTCTAAACTTGTGCACAATATGCTTAACAACACGTGATGTAACATAGTGATTCATGTTAGGGAACCTAAGAACCCTCATTCCATCTTCATCCTTAGACAAAATGCTATTAGAGTAGAAAAGTAATTTACTTCCATTAATGTACCTAAGGAAGTATAATGAATTTGCGGGTCCACTACCTGGTTTATAGTTAGGTGCTATAACGAGAATCTTCATGAAATCTCATTTTCATATTCTTTTAAGGATTGAGTGGATTTGAGCTGCCATCTCGCTAAACGACGGTATTGTGTTGAATTGGTACTGGGCTGTGTATTTTTCCAGTGCGTATAATATTCTGCGTGCTAAGTCGCTGGAAAAATCATAGTTACTTATTCTCACCAATAAATCGTCGATACCTGCCAACGCCAAGTACTCCGGGTTCCCGCCAACATCAGTCGCAACCACAGGCGTCCCACAGGCAAGAGACTCTGCTATTACCAAAGGAGCTCCCTCAGAGTATGAAGGTGTAACAGTTACATCCGCTGCATTGTAAAGCGGTGGCAGCAGTTTATCTTCTACGTACCCAAGCATCTTAACATTATCCGTAAGCCCTAGGCCCCTAACTAGCTCTTCCACATAGTCCCTATAGGACCTAGGTCCCAATTTACCGACGATGAGTAACGTGAAGTCATCCCCATAAGCCTTCTTAACTTTGGCGACCGCCTTTACCAGAACATGCGTACCCTTTCGAGAACCAGGGTTCACATGCAGAAGAACCTTACCCCTCAGTTTAATGTTAAATAGTCTTTCAACTAGAGACCTTGCATCCTCCCTCTTGATAGGTCTGAATAATTCTTTATTAACGCCATTTAGCACTGAGTAAACCTTGCTGGGAGGGGTTCCAGCGTTTATGAGCTCTTTCCTGGTGTTTTTAGATACTGCTAATAGATGTACATTGCCTAGTCTTGTGATGTACCTGTAGAGCGCCATATCGAATTGATAAGTGGTGTAAATGCTGGTGATGTACCTAATTCTTTCTAAGCCAAATACCGGGTGATACCACATCCACTTGACTTCGTTGGCGTACGTACCGTGGATTACGGAAACTATTGGAACCCCGTGTACAGCCTTGGCTATAATCACTAGAGGGCCGTGAGTAAGTATGACATCGGGCTTTTCTTGCCTCACTATGTCTTTAACGGCTTCATTGTTATAGACGTAGAACTGTATGGCGTAGAAAGGATCTGGGAGGGTTGGTTTACGTAAGGCATAGTGCCTTGTGATATAATCCTTCAATTCATGTGGAGGTGGAGTAGGGGTTGCGAGTATTACCTCCAGCCCCATTTTAACAAATTCCTTAGTTAAGTTCAAAGCGACCTTGCCGACTCCACCATGAAAGAAAGGAACTAAATGCATGATTTTTAGGACCATCTTCGCACTTTTTCTAGTTTTGCTATTGCGGACCTTCTTTTAATTTGCTAGTTGCTTTTCTGCAGTGCATATTATTTCAGCTCCTAGTCCTAGGGGTGTCTTAATTAATTTGTTTAATATTCTTCCAATAGTATTTAGAAAAGGAAATCCATGAGTAAAGCAATTTATATTGTTAAATCCGACTTTGATAAGATTTTTCCTTAATTGCTCGGGTGTTGTCAGACTAACATGTGTATCATCGCTAAATTCTACCCATTTGTCTTTGCGTATAATTGCGGGAAGAGATCTCGCGTTAGGTGTAGCTATTAATGTTGTTCCATTAGCTCTAAGAACTCTATAAAGTTCTCTTAACATACAAAGTGGATTCTCTAGGTGTTCATAAAGTTCCATATTCACAATAACATCAACTGAATTACTCCTTAATGGAATGTTACAGGCATCACCAACAATAAATTGAAGCATATAATCATTTCCATAAAGTTCTTTTGCTCTTCTTAACGCAACATCAGAAATATCAATCGCAATTATAAAAGCGTGGGGGTTCATCGCCCTAATAACACGTGATGAATGAGCAAGCCCGCAACCAAGATCTATAACAACTTTAGCTCTAGATATTTCATTGAAAATGATTTTGAACCTATGCTCAAACCATTTGAGTATTCGTAAAGATCCTCTCCAATACTCCTCAGAATATGATGAACCATGACCATGCTCCTTAAAGTATTTTTCATTGAATTGCTCTTTAGACAT
>Ga0209739_100759_pt1 | contig 12282 bp, 11 predicted proteins | sample JossMetagenome_2_FD_184729 | JGI IMG/M metagenome (GOLD analysis project Ga0209739, IMG submission 184729) | Hot spring sediment microbial communities from Joseph's Coat, Yellowstone National Park, USA - JC3_ASED (SPAdes) (version 3) | ecosystem: Environmental > Aquatic > Thermal springs > Hot...
TTTTCTTGTATATTTTCGCAGAAAATTGTACTATTGATAGACCCTTCAATAAAGATGGAAATTAATGTATTTTCTTTATTATATTTGGAGTGCAGTTTTATGTCGGATAACAGAAATTATCCGTCATAGAACTCATATTATATAGATTTTTTATCATATTTTTAGATGGTTAACCAAGATTATATACATACAAAAATATAATAGAAATAATATTCTACAACGTCCTTTATATAAGGAAATCCGATATGAGGCTGTTTATAAACTCCATATATATGGTACCATATCCTTATATAAAGTATGTTATAGAAACTCCTGTTTCTTATGTCATAAATATATGTAAAAGATGTTATTGGAAGTGGAAAGTTAATATCTGTAACCATTGTAATATTAGTAAATGATAAAATTAAGAAACCTAAAAACTATATATTAAAGATATTAAGGTATAGAACGTTAAAAAAGAACTTAACTAAAGTATACGGATAAAAATTACTTAGGTTGTTCGCTTTTTTGGTCTGTTTTTCCGTCTGTATTTTTATTAGATGCTATATTTTTAGCATATTCATTTATTTGTATTATTAATTCCATAAAAGTTTTTTGATCTAGTTTTCCTCCCAAGATGTTTTCATCTCTATAGAGATAATAGCCCCAAGAGAATATCGTATTAAGTGAAGATATATATTTTTTGGCTTCTTCTAAAATATCTACAAGATTAACAATAAGCATATAAAGCAAGAAAATCTTCTCTATTTCTTGTTCATCGATACCCTTTCCAAATTTTTCCTTTATATCATTTAAAACCATTTTATTTTTTGGCATTGATAAAGTATTATCTAAAAGACTTCCAAAACGGGATATATCAGCTATTATGTGAATACCTTCACCACCTATAAAAAAACTTACTATAGAGAGTAATCGTAACATTTTTATCTTTATCTTTTGTATCTTCATTTGATTTAGAAAAAAGCCCCATATGATTTATATGTTATACATCTTTTTATAAATAAGATAATAAGATATAATCATATCATACTATATCATACTATATCTCATTATACCCATAGGTATGAGAGCATATAGGTATATATAAAATTTGTTACAAAAAAGAGCTCCAGGTTTCTTAAAAAAGTTTTATATAGAACCATTATAGCGTTAGTATTTGATAAAACCAAAAAACCAAAATATAGAATGTTGAAAAGAATTAGTTAAAGAAACATAGTAGAAATTACTAAGATTCTTTAACTTTTTGTCTTATATATTGTTTATATTCTTCAATAACTTCTCCTTCAATATATTTCCATATCTTTTCTGCCAATTCTCTAAAGGTTTTTTCATCTAATTTTCCATTAAATGAAGAACTAGTATAATGATTATAACCCGACGTACTATTTATTACATTGAGTGGAGATCTTTTTTGTTTAGCAAATTCTAAAATAACATAAATAAAAGAAATAAACATTAAAAACTTGAAAATCTTATATAATTCCTGCTCATCTACCTCTTTCTTAAATTTTTCCTTTACATTTTTCCAAGCCTTTTTGAAAAATTTTGTTGATGAGATATCATTTAGTAAACTACTAGGACGAGATATTTCAGCTTGTATTCGAATATACTTATCATTATCAAAACCTACAAAATAAAGATATAATATAAGATATCCATCTTGAACTTTATTTTCTATATCTTCTATATCTACACCAAAAAATTTTTTAACAAATTTTTTAAAAGTATTATCAAAGTCAGAGAAAAACTTGTCTTTATCTGAGGGGTTCTTATTTTTCTTATTTGATTCAGAAAAAAGCCCCATATTATCATAATTTATAATCTTATTTATAAATGTAGTTATAAAATACATGAGAGGGAGAAAAGTGGTATGTGATATAATATATTTTATTACGTATGATATGAAAAACTCAGGTTCTTTCTAAAATATATTTTTATATGTAGATATAGATCCGTATATACGGGTTATTATAACCTAGGTTCTTTATGTTATAAATTATAATAGGGAAACCTGGGGCTTTATATTATCTACATATCATATGATGAGATCAGGTTCCCAAAAAAATAAATTTTAGACTTATATTAGGGGGTTTGAGCTCCTGTTGAAAGAAGATTAGGAATAATAATATGTTGTATATAGAAGATAATCCATATACCTATTAATATAGCATAAATATAAGACACAATAACAACTATTAATTCTATTTTTTTATTACCATAAAGTTTAGCTAAGTATATTGTTGTTATAATGGGTATACTTATTATTATTCCCCCAATTAGTCCATAATAATAAACTATAAAAGCAAATAAAAGCCCTTCAAAAAGATCGAGTGTTGTTTTTTTAGCTGTAGAACCTTTTTTTGTTTCTTGATTAGCATCACCCATATATACTTAATAATAGAAAATTTATTATGTCTATAGTTATCATACTATCCATATATATTATATATAATGGACCTATGTAAAAATTAGACTTCAGGACCAAAGTATACCTAAATTTAGACATTATTAAATAAAAAACATAAAGATTTGATATGATTAGATAATGTTGATCCATGTAATTTTCATAATTTCTTATGTTATAAAATAATATAACTTGGTAAGTTGTATTTAGTAGGTAATAAAGATTCACGGATAAAGTCATTAAAAAGGTAGACTCAGAATACTTACTGTATCAATCTTTTAGTTTATTTTTATGGATTAAATTATATTTAAGAGATATTAGGAAAGCATCTTATATTAATAGTTTAATAAAAATATCTTCTCTTATTACAGAAAATAGGGGAAAATATAACTTATGAATTTGTGTAATATCTTTTAAAATAAATTAAATGTGATTTTAGATTTGAAAAAGATGGTTTAGATATACTAAATGATAAGGAAAAACCAATAAATATTATAAAATTCTATAAGATATATTAAAAGCAAAATCCAATAAATAAAAAAGTAGTTATAACAGATTATGAGAAAATAGAAGTAGAATTTCCTAAAAATTTATAAAAATTTTATTTTTTTGGCTCTGTAACTTTGGTCTTTTCTAATAAAAGAGGCAATATTTCTTTATTAATAAAAGTCCAATGTTCTTTTAATGCTTTTAAAGAATATAGTCCAATATTTTCTAATAAGTTTGTTATTGCATATATTGTTATATCTGATGGATTCAAGCGGAATTTTTTCCTGAAATATTTTTTATAACTATCTACTAAAACACTTTTTACAATTTCTTTATAATTCATTAAATATTTGTTCACATCTTTTAATAAATCATCAAAATATAGAGGGATAACTATTTCATTCTTTTTTATCTTTTTTTCGATTCCATCATTATAATAAATAATATCTACTAATTTATCTTTTTGCCCATCAGAAAGGATATAATCTTTATACAATTCAACAGCTTGGTTAATTCTTAATAAGTTTAAATATTGAAAATAGGCAATTGCATGATATGTTAAATATTTGATATCTAATATAGTGGGTTTTTCTTTATTTTTTACATAATCAAATTTATTGATAAGGGAATTTTTTAAAAAATGTGGGAGATCTCTCTGTAAAATTCTTTTGTTTAATTTTAATACCATTTTATAGTATATTAAATTTGAAATTTAAAAATTATATTATCTTATGAATTAGATACGCAAAAAATATTTAAATTTTATCCGGACACGCGTGTCCGGATAGAATCCCCCACACCACATAGCCTTTCCTATTTTTATATATTATAATTTATGTTTTATAAATTTGTAGTTTAACTAAATGCTTATCTATTTTGTATATATTATAATTGCAAATAATATTAATCTCTGTTTTTAGTAAATTTAACAAAATAATTAATTAAAGGACGTTTAAATTTTTAAGTTTAGAAGGTTTTAGAAATATTTAGAAAGCTTGAAATGTTTGATAAGTGTTATATTTTTATATGATGTATAAAAGTATATTTTTATACTTTGTATACGATACTATACCTATAGGTCCGTCCCTACGGGTAAAATGTTACCTTATGTACATAAGGTAACAAAAATATAGCCCTACTTATGCATGTCACAAATAAAAAACTTTATATATAGGTTTGATTAACAATATACAATATATTTTTAACTTTTGGATTGTCAAAGTCTACTAAAAAGGTTTTTAAATATATTCCTACTATAATATTATCATGAACCCACATCACATAGCTAAGATAAATATAGCTTTTTTAGGGAGTAGAAAAGAATTAGACCAAATAGAGGCAGTATTTCAATGGCTAAAAGTAAATTTGGGATTAAAAAAGTCAGAGCTATATAAGGAAGCGTTATTATGGATCCTAAATAATGAAAAAGCTAGAGAGAAATTTAGAGAACATTCGTCAAATGAAAAAGGCACAAGAATAATTATTAATTATAAATAAATAAAATAATATGTCATCATCAATAGTATTTCTGATATCAGCAATATTATGGACACCAATGGTAGTAGGGTATGTTTTGCTGACTGAAAAGGGTATAGAACATATATTTTCTCCATTTGGTACAATACTCTTGGGAATAATTGGGATCGTCCTTGTGTTAGGATTTGCTAGTATAGTTGCATGGCTTTATGAGGAAGATATAAGTAAATCAATAATATCATTTCTGATTATAACCACAGGATTTGCAATATTGGATATAATGGGATTATACTTCCATTATTTATATAACATAATCTTTCCATAATTTATAAAAAATTAGACAAAGAAAGAAGAATAGGCGTACAATATATTAAAATTTAATTAAAGAAGATATTATCGGATTTTTCAGAAAGATATTTTTTAAATTATAAATTATAAAAATCAATCTTTTAGATTTTTGGATAATTTATAGATATTTATAAGAGAATTTTGTAACTGTATAATTATGAAAAATCTTCTTGAAGATGTTAAAAGTTTGATAGAAGAATATTTTGATAGCTTTAAAGATAAATTATTCGATTTTCTTGATTACTTAAATATTTTTAAAGAGTTTTATGAAATAGTTTTTGAAAATGAATGTGATACAGATTATATAAGCATTTTCGAGAATATTGGAAAACAAATAGAAAAATTATTAAGAGAATATTTACGAAGCTACTTTCTTATGTTTGCTTTTTTATCGTCAATTTTAATTATTATTTATCCATTAAGTTCGTTATATCTACATACATACTTTATATTATTGACATATGTTGTAATAGTTTTATTTATCATGTTGATATATTCGTATCTTATATACAAAGAATTTAATATTAAAGTCTTAGATCGTATTATATTTAAGTTTTTCATATTTCTTACATTATGGTTGTGGATATCTCTTTTATTTACAGTTACAAATATAACGATTGTACATAGTTTTGAATCTATATTTTTAAATGTTATGTATAATATAATTAAAGACTTTGTTTTTTACTATGTTTTTTTATTACTTATTTTTCTTGTTAAATGTATACTAAAATCAGTTATGGAGCTCTTAAGTGGAGATATTTAAGTCAAGTATAAAGTTATTAGCAAGATTATATGATGATTTTATATCTTTTAGATGTAATGAGTTTGAGAAATTAAGAAAGATACAATCACAATATATTATTTAGATATTATTAGTACTTTTACTAGAATAGTAGTTTTAATTATATATTCATCAAAAATTTATAGGTATAGCAAACATCAGTAATAAATTTTATTTTCCAGAAAGTATATTCATTAATTCTCTAAATCCTTTTAATTTTTTCTTTAATAATTCTGTATAGTTCAGAGGCTGCTAAATCAATTTCATCTCCAAATATATTTCTTTCTATAAAACATTTTCTACAGTAACAATAAACTCATTTAAATATTTGTATAAAAAATATAAATCTCTACTATAAGTTAAGAAAAGTCGTTTCCTTCATACTTTCAAAAACTATCAAAGATACAGTTTCTTTTACTCCTTTAATTTCTCTTATTTTATCCAAAACAACTTTTCCTAAACTCTCAACATCTTTTTCTCTGACTTTTGCTATCATATCCCAGTCCCCGGCTATTATATGGACTTCTTGAATTTCTGGCAAGTTTGCAATTTTCTCAGCAACTTCTCTTTGCGTAAAACCAGAAGAAGGATCATATTTTATTAAAATGAAAGCCAAAACATTTTTACCAATAGTTTTGGGATCTAAAATTGCTCTATATTCTTTTATTACTCCTGCTTTTTCTAACCTCTTTATTCTAGTGAAAATTGTTGTTTCTCTCATTTCTACAAGTTGAGAAAGTTCTCTTAACGAAAGTTTACAATTCTTCTGTAAAAGTGAAAGTAATTGTTTATCTTTTTCATCTATCCTCATAAAAAATTCATATTTTTAAAAAATTTAAGTATTTTATTCAAAATACATTCGAATTTTATGAAATTTATACATGCCATATCTTCTCAATATATAAATTAAATTTTGAAAAATATTCAATTTTTATACCAAATTTAAGTAATTTATTGAATCTTTTTCAACAAATTTTATAAAAAATTTAAGAACTAGGAATATCAATATGAATAAATGGCGGTAGAAGAAATGATATCCCACTTGAAAGAAATGAAACCAATACTTAGGATACAAACTACTATGCTAAGGGAAATGCAATCATTTATGATAGATAGAGGCTTTGTACAATTAATGCCAGTAATAACTTCAAAATTTACAGATCCTTTATCTCCAGATCCAGCATCTAGTGTTGTTTTTACTCCAACATTTGAGTATTATTCGCAAAAATTAATGATAACGCAAAGTATGCTTTTACATAAACAGCTTTCCCTTCTAGCAGCTGATAAAATATTCACTTTTTCGCCAAACGTTAGATTAGAAAGAAGTGAGAAAAGAGAAACAGGAAGGCATGCTTTTGAATTTACACAAATGGACTTTGAGATTGCATATGCAAAGATGAAAGATGTAATGGATTTGGTTGAGGATCTAATAATCCATGTAATCAAAAAAGTTAAAGAAGAATGTAAGGAAGAATTAGATTTTTTAGGTAGAGAATTAAAAGTTCCTTCAAAACCATTCAAAGTTTATAGATATTCGGAAGTTTTAGAAAAATATGGTAGTGACGATGTTTTAAGTGAAAAAGAAAAAGATCCGTTCTGGATTATTGATATAAAAAGGGGATTCTATGATAAGGAAGATGAAGATCATCCAGGACATTATCTAAACTATGATTTGATTTTGCCAGAAGGATATGGAGAAGTTTTATCAGGAGGAGAAAGAGAATATAAATATGAGAGAATCATAAAGAGAATGAAAGAATTAGAAAAAGTAGGTAAAGATTTTTCATCTTTCAAAAGCTATTTAGAAGTTGCTAAAATGGGATTGTTGAAACCAAGTGCTGGGGGAGGAGTTGGTGTTGAAAGATTATTAAGATTCTTAACTGGAAAGAAACATATAAGAGAAGTTCAATTATTCCCAAGAATTCCTGGTGAGGAAGTGGTTTTCTAGATTTTTATTTAATAAAATTTTTTAGTAAATCAAAAAAGTAGGAATTGCAATTTATCAAACTAGATAATGAGAAGGTTTATTAAAAGGTAAATTAATTAAAATATAAAACTTATAGAAAAACTTTTATATAAGTAAATACAAAAAGTCTTAATAAAATTTTTTAAATACTTATCCATTAACCATAAAGAATAATCCTAAATTTACATAACTATTATCACTATTAAACAATATAAAAAGATCATCAGCATAATAAAAGTTATAGATTATCTACATAGATGTTTATCTTATATAGCATGTACAACATGCGCGAAGAGAAATAAGATATATTAAAATATTTATAACATTATATACTATAATGATAAAAGGAAGATATGCTAAAGCGATTATAAACGACATAACAATAGACGATCTTAAACTTACATTAGACAGAAAATTATAGACGATTAAACTTGTTATAAAAATTGTAATTGCTGCAGATTCTAAAATATGATTTACAGATACAGAAGAATATGAAAATAAGGTGATAAATATAGATATTATTCCTGAAAATCCTGAATAAAAAGAAATCTCCCAAATTCTTGAAAATGACATATTAGAATTAAAATAACGTTTAGTAAGTGAAAGAATAAGTTTTGAAAGTATGTATGAATATATGATCAGACCTATGGGAGGCAACGATAGTATTAAAAATAATATTAATGTTTCAATAATTTTTAATATTATTATGCTTGGATCACCCATTTTATAATGTTATTATCCCAACATATAAAAAACATATTTTGGTGGTTATAAAAGTATTATTTTTGTTTTAATTGAAATATTTATCCTTTGAAGAAATTTTCATCAAAAATAGTTTTACAATATTAATAGTGTTTATCTACATTCGTTGAATAAAATTGCTTATGAAAATATTAATCTTTATTATAAGTAATAATAAAATTTATTTTCCAGATAGTATATCCATTAATTCTTTAAATCCTTCTAATTCTTCTTTAGAAATTCCATATAATTCAGCAACTGATAAATCAAGTTCATCTTCAACTTTTTTAAGTTCTTTTTCTGCATTAATATTTTTACAATAATCGGGTTTATTATTGGAATATATACATTTTGCTAATTCATGAGCTTTTTTAGATAATTCAGCAATTTTTTTATGTAAATTATTATTGGGGTCGAATTTAGGTATGTTAAATATATCTATAATATGTGTGTATTGTCCTAATTCATAGGTATAAGATGCTATAATTGAGCGTATTATGATAGAGTTTAAAATACCTGCAATATAATAGGCTTCATCTGCAGTTTTTATAGGTATTAATATCACAGAATGATCGGGTACCAATGGTTTTTCATTAACGGGTTCAGCAACTGCACAGGCAAAACTTAAAGCTTTACCAGTAATAGCACCAGATATTGCCCCCCATAGAACTTTATAGGGTGATAAGTTTGGGCCAACATTGAAAACCCAGTAGAATGGTGGTGCTAATATCTCAGCTTTTTCTAATATTAGATTCTTATCTAACTTCTTAGCTAGTAGTTCCCTATAAGGTTTTAGTTTGGATTTATAAGGTTCTGCTCCTCTATTTATTAAATCATCAAAGAACTTATAAAAATATCTATATGCATTAGGGTAATTACGTCTCATAGTAGTGTGATCTAAAGTATTACCTTTCGAATCTGAAGGTAAAATAATATATCTATCTTTAAATTCTATGTACCATTTTTTCACATCTCTACCTCTAATTAATGGATAAATAAGGTCTGGTTCTACTTTAGCGTTAATTTCTTCAACTTTCTTTTTTTGTCCACTTTCGCGTGGATTTTTTATGGTTAACATACCGTCGGGATCTTTTTCAATTACTTTAACATAATAAACTTGATTAAGAGCGGTATTTACACCTTCATATGCTTCATAATATCGATTTCCACCTATTATTTTTCTAAATGCATTTACAATATTGGGTTTAACTTGCATCCATGGTGATGATGAATCATTGAGAATTAATGGTACCATTGATATTTCATAGTATTTTGTATTATTAATGACATCTTTTAAAGATGTATTTGGATCTATTTTCTTTCCATTCCATACGACATGTTTGATACCATTTATATTCTCTTTCTGTATTTTTATAATTTCTTGGCATTTATTCTCACTTACTTTACCATCTTCTAATTCGCAAACTTTTTCAATAATAACAATTCCTGTTCTATTTGTTGCACCTTCAAATGGTGATAATGTTACTAAATCATGAATAACATTTATTTTTGTTCTTCTAGCTAAGAAATTTCTAAAGCCGGCACCTGCTTGTGTTTTAAATACAGTAAATGTTATTACAAATCCTAATTTTCCACCTACTTTTAAATATAGATCAAAGCATCTTGCTAAGAATAGCATAGATAGATCTTTTTTAACTTTTCCTATTCCGGTTTTCCCTTTGATAACTAACAATCCATATTTTTCCCAAAGTCCCTTACTAGATTCTCTATATTGTTCGGGTAAGTTTTCCCAATTTATCCATGGAGGATTGCCAACTATATAATCAAATTTACCTTTTAATAATGGAGCAAATGCATTTTTAATTATAGATATCCATACACCATCTTTGCCCTGATCTTCAAGATCAAGTAATTTTTTATAAAGATCAACTAAACTCTTTTTCTCTGAAGAATTTAAATTATATTGTGAAATTCTATATCCAAATTCTTCAGGTTTAGATCCATTTTCTAAAAATATTTTCATTTCATCTAATATTTTTCTTAAAAGATTTGTATTTTGTGCAATATTGACCGGTATCTTAAATTCACCAACTGTAGTTCTTAGTATATAATATTTTTCAGTAATTTCTGCCTTTTGTTCAATCATTATAGAATCTGCTAAATAAATTGGAATTTCGATACTCCCCAATTTATTTCTATTGATAAAAATTAGATCTCCTATAGCTAATAAATAATTTGTTCTTGCAGCTAAAACGGCTAATGGATTCAAATCATAACCAACAACATTCTCAAGTACATGTTTAACTAATTCATTTGTTATAGTTTTCTTTTTATCGTCTTTCTTTTTAGCATATTCCCTTAATCTACTAATATAAAGTATAAGAAATGTACCCGATCCACATGCAGGATCTAAAACTCTAATTTTTAATGGTTTTAAAGGATCTTCTTTTCCCATATCTTCTAAATCTTTATAACTCAATCCGATTTCATTAAGTAATAACTCTGCCAACCAATCAGGTGTATAATATTCACCAAAACGGTGCCTTATATCTCTTGGAATAAGATTTTGATATAAATCTTTTAGTAAGTCTCTAGTTGATTCAGGATGTGATCTGATTATAGTCATATCGTAATTTGAAAGTTCCTCTACAAGTTCAATAATAGCCTTTGCTAATTCATCGTCAATTTTTTCTATATACCAAGAAAAATAATCTCCTTCTAAAAAATTTTCAATACCTAAAAGTTCTTTAAATATACCACCACTTTCTAATTCTTGTAGTATATTTTTTAAACCATCAATACCTTTAGATTTATAAGCATTATCAAGCTCAACAATATAAGACTTAAGAAGTCTTTCACTTATGTATAAGTAAGCTGTTTCAGCAGCAAGTAATTTCATTATTAATGCATAATATGTATGTATTGCAAAAATAAGATAAGAATACTTAATATTAGTATCTTTAATTTCATAGTATTCTTTTAATTCTTTTAATTCTTTAATTTTTTCAAGATCTTTTTCATCACTATAACCTATGATTTGTCCAAATAATCTTTTCCAGTCATTAAATAATGCCCATGTCTTTTCTTTTTCTGTTATATTCAATAATTTTGTATAAAGCAATCTTACTATTTTTTTAGATATTTGAGAATTTATACCGAAATCTTTGGCAAGTTCTTCAGCACCCAAACTTTTCCTTCTTAGACCTATTAAAGCTTTTATTAAATTTCTAATAATTACTTCGTTAATTTCATAAGGTCCCTCTGATGCCCAATCACCAAATATTTTATCATATCTGACAAAAGCAATTTTATCGCTAATAATTACACCTAAAAAATTATCTAAATCTTTTTTATCATGTTCGGCTTTTTCTTTAATATAATCTATAACTTGTTTTTTTGCTTTTTCTATATCAGATTCGGATGAAAATTTATCAGGATCTTTAAATTCAATGATAACATTTCCACATAAGAGATCAATTCTCTTACCAGAAGGTAAAGTATGTTCAAGTTCGAATGGAATATTTATACCTGCTTTTTTTAAAGGTTCTATTATTTTGTTTTTAATACAATCTAATACTAAAACTCTTAAATTTTCTTCTTTCCCTTTGCTAAGTGCTTGATTTACCGCACTTTTAAAGCAGTCTACAATATCATTAATATTTAGCTTATCTAATGGGTTAATATTAGAAGACATAATATTATGATTTATAAATGGTTTATGAATTTTACTTTTGGCTTTTAATGTGATATGAGTAAGGAGATTATATTATTTTATTTAATTGGATTTTTCTTAAATAATATGTAATAAAATGATGATGGAAGTTAATTTCATTAATCGGATAATATTGAAAAAATTTTTGAATACATGCTATATTAATAAAATTTTATTTAAATTTATAATAATGGTAAAATGTCCTTTTTGTAACTCTGAAGATTTAACATTTATTAGTTCATGGAAATATAGTGCTTTTGATGTATATAGATATAAGTGTAATAAATGTGGAAATAAGTTTAATTATTATAAAGGAAAAAACACAGAATTTTATATACCAAAACCAAAAGGTCAAGAAATAAAGAAAATAGAAGATAAAGAGTTTAATTATGGTCATGAAGAAG
>Ga0209739_100761_pt1 | contig 12271 bp, 11 predicted proteins | sample JossMetagenome_2_FD_184729 | JGI IMG/M metagenome (GOLD analysis project Ga0209739, IMG submission 184729) | Hot spring sediment microbial communities from Joseph's Coat, Yellowstone National Park, USA - JC3_ASED (SPAdes) (version 3) | ecosystem: Environmental > Aquatic > Thermal springs > Hot...
GCCCTAGGCTTAACCGGAGGTCTATCCCAGCTCCAACCCCTCAAATCCTCCTCCACAGGATCCACACGGGCCCACGAGTAAAGCCTCCTAACACTCCTCAAAACAACCCTCCTCACAATCAAACCCAGGCACCGGGATCCCAAGTCTGAGGGTGGAAAGGTATAAAACAACCAGTCAAATAGATCGGTGGAAATCCCATGCTGAACATGGGAAGAAAACTGGAAAGGGCCTCCCATAAACCTCCGTCCCAGAGACATGAAACATGGAAATGGCGAAGATCTATCACACATGCAATCAAAACCACTACAGATAACGGAAACAAGAATTTTTCAACTGTACAATAATCTTCCCATGTCCCTCATGGGAAGTAAAAGCGGAACCATAATTATAGAGCAACCACCAACACCGGAGAGATCCGAGGAGAAAGCGAAAATCTTTAAGAGAATAAAGCCAAATTTCAGGCTAAACGGTTAAAGTAAAAGCTAAATTAGCGGGTTTTCTAGAAGAAAGGTAGTTCTTCTATAGTTACAACAAAACAGCAGACCTTAAAGTCTATCATAAACTCCAATGATAATAATTTGATCATCACTATAGCAGGCTAAGGAATAAAAGGTTAAAAAGATACTTGCAAGCATACGGGCTTTAGGCTAATGTTTGTTAGCTTATTACGGTTATGGCCTTGAGAACGTAATTCTCAAATTCCTTTTGAACATTTTCATCAGTGATGTTTTCGAAGACTGCTATACCTAGGGATTTCAAATTGGCTTTCAGTAGGGGGTCTATACCACGGAGAGATACTAGTGCAAAGTTTTTCGGATTTAATAATTCCTTATATGTCTTTACCTGATTGATTATGTAATCTGATTGCTCCCATTTAACGAATTTAAGACCTGTTTTAACCTCCACGGCTAATAGAGGTCTATTACCTGATTCTAGTAACTTATGTAGCCTACCTGGTTCAATATTCTCGAATTTACCTTCGAAGACTACCACATCTGGTATCATATGTGCTGGAGCACTTGGTTCGATCGTTTTTATTATAGGTGGAAGTACCGATGGCTGGTAGAATATTGAGTATTCTTTACCTGTTATCTTAGATTTCAATATCGTTAATGGTGTATTCCACACAAATTCAATCCACCACTTATCCTTAAGGGATACGCCATCCATAGCCTTTACTATCCTCGCTATAATGGCGAGTTCCACAATATGAGAGATTTTAACTAGAAGCGACTTAACCCTTCCTCCCTCTGTAATAAGAGACATTGTTGTAAAGAGGGAAAGTCCTGGACTATACATGGTCTCCTTGAATCTCTCCGCCTTTCCCGCGAAAGATATTCCTCGAGCTCCAGATCTCTCTACTGTGTCAAGAATTTCTCTAGATAGCCTAGGAACTAAGTCTAAGTATAATTTAAGGAGTTCAGCCTCTTTTCCTAGAGGTTTGAATAAAGATGCTATCTGCATGATAAACTCGTCGTCTCGCTCGATTGGCGGGCAATCACAGCATTTAACAACATTGTTCTCAATAATACAAACTCGTGAAAGGAGGTATCCTTTATTTGAATAGCTTATATGTAGTATTAACTTACCATCGAGCGTGTCCCTAGAAATTCTATAGGTCTCTTTATACCTCTTGCGTCCCCATTGCTCTCTAGCAATTACTCTACACCCGTTTAGGTATCGAACATTTATGAAAGAGCCTCCATCGTATACAAAGATATAATCAGTGCCGCGAGTTCCTCCGATAAGTTGATCAATTTCAACTTCGGAGTTTACGATCCTAATTAAACTAGTGGCAGAATCTTTACACTTCGTACACTCGTGGAGTTTACTTTGCAAGCGACTCACTTTATAAAATAAGTATTTTTGAAGTACTTAAATTTTTTAGCGAGCATCAAAGAATCTCGATCATGATAAGAGCGACATTGAATGCTTTTACGCAGATCACTTTAGCCAGTCTTGATATTCAGGGATGAATCTCTCGGTGATCTCGTCCACAAGCGCTTCGCTTACGAATGGAAGTATATAGTCTGCTGCTATGTACTTTACAGTTATTATTTGTTTTGTAGTGAATTTATCGACCCTACATAGATTATTGAGTCACCGATTATGACTGCCTCGTGGAATTTCTCTTCCTTAATTAATTTAGTGCCGTGGTCTCTTGGTATTTTAATACAAAGACCATTCTCCTCCTGATCCTCGACTTCAGGAGTGAGCGCGGGCCTTATTATCACCGCAATCTTTCCCCTCTCTTAAAGCTCTGCTAACCTCCCTAAGACTGCAGAATTTACCAACAGCGGTTCTGTCGAGAAATAGCGATATAAATAAGAGTTACGTATTGAGCTTCTCCATATCTCTACATAGTTCTAAGAGGGATACATCTGGATGAAGAATCTCCGCAGCCACCTTAAAGGACTTCTCTCTCAGCCTTCTGAGAACGGACCCTTTTTCAACCTTCTTCTGAGAACATCTCGAAACAAGAATACCACCATTCTCATAGTATATATTAACATGAAAATTAAATTTTGCCTAGCTAATATGCGGAGATAAACCAGGTTCGAAAATAGTCCATTGATTGAGTATAAGGTAGCTCTGGGCTCCCACAGGTTTCTCGAGACGTATATCCTGTCTAAAGCTTGGTATGTGATAGAATCGTAATAAAAATAGTTTACTAATGAGGCAAGAAAATGCTGGGAAGGATCTCCAAGGAAGGCTAATTGAAGTCCATTTTTCGCTAGGAAAAAGTGCTCGCTACAGATCAAACTCTTCGGTAAAAGTTGATATAGCATCAATAGTGTAAGACTCGCAGTGCGAACACCTAGGCCCCTTTCCATGGTTAAATAGGCTTCACCACTTCTTCGCTCTTTATATAGTCAATATAGCAAAACATTTAATGTGAAAGGTGTGGAAATTGAACGATATTAGGAGAAAGCTATCCACAGAGCTTAAATACATCCATGAACCTTCCAGCCCTGAGCTCCGTAGATGTATTGAAGAAAAGAAGGCATATGGAATGTTTTACATAGGGAACCTCAATAAGCTTATGCACTACGTAGCGTGGCAATGCGCAGGGTACTGGCTTACGCCAATTTGGCGAGCGTGGAGACCTGAGCTGGAAAGTATTTGTGGATTAAAATTCAACGGCTTTAAGCATTTAGCTAGCTATACATATCCAGGAGAGTGGATTGCGGGGAGAATCACGTGGCACGAGCTCCTAATGAAACTTGTTAAGGTAATAGGTGGAAAGTGCAATGTCGAGTTTTACCTTGAAAAATAAAATGTGGAAAACATAGTGTAAAGGGGAGGTTTTCCGGGATAAGAGTTGGTAAGGTATACACATTGAGTGTGTAAGCCGCATCTACCGATGTGAAAATATCATGTAAAAGGTAAAATGCTTAATATTTTCGACGGTACAATACGATGATTCCCCTTCGATCAATTAAAATTACAATGGGTATTTAACAAAGTAAGAAAGGTATACCTAAAGATCAATATATGAAGGCTTGCGCTTTAAAGGTACTGCGTATAGTTCTAGGAGCTTCTAAAATTATATCACGGCGGAGAAAGGGTCTTGCTCGTAACTGGAAGATTTGCGAACTATCATAATTATCTAGTTCGTTAGATTTTACTCAATCTTCAATAGATCATGGGACATCGAAAGACCTCTGTTAATCTACATGAAACGTTGTACGTTTTAAAAGAAATTTAAAAAGATCAGATTTAAAGCAGGTATTACTACTTTACCTTGAATAGTAGAGGTTTCTTATTTCATCAAGTATTATCTCCCGGTATTTTTTCACATCGTATACGAGGAGGTGTGGTGGCCTGTCTTTGTTAAATGGCGATACTACTCCTAATTGTTGGAGTCTTTTTGCTACATTTTCAAGATTTTCTAGTTTCAAGTCCAGGGCTTGGAGGTATCCATATAGATATTTTATTTTTTCTAAAGATTCCACTGGGAAGTATTGGTACAGCAAGTTAAGTAACGCTAGTTTTTCTAACAACTCCTTATTCTCGGAGAACTTAGATATATCACTCGCTATGAGATCTATGATGATACTACGAGCTTCAGGAAGCAACACAAGGAAGTCCTCGCATCTAAATGCAAGACTTAATTTTTCCATTTCTTCCCAGAACCTCGAGTATTTATCCCCTAATATAGGCACAATCGCTCCCACGGCCACCACGACCTTAACAAGTAATTTTCTTATTTCTTCAGGCAGAACATACAGCCCTGAAGGTAACCAGTGTCCGGGAAGGCTTAGACTGCCAAGTAGATCATCGATTAGCGGTTTATCTACAGACCATAGTTTTTGTCCTCTTATCCATGCTAGTAGAGCTACTTCCCATCCATACTCACCTATTAATTTCTTAATGTTCTCCATGTTTTTCTCTACATGCTTTTCAGCCTCGATCTTAGCAATTTGTTCGTCGACGACATTCACGCGGTAAGATCTAGAGCGGGAATTTCTCACGAGATTAACCAAGCCTATTTGTCTAAGGACATTAAAGGCCGCTTCATCTCCTACAACAAAGTATTCCTTTTCACTCGGCATGCCGGGTTGCCACTGTTCGTTATCAACGTATAAGTCGTAGCAGGTAGTGTAGGCATGGAGGAGTAGTCTTCTCGCTCTTCCCCTTAATTCCGTTGGTACTTTGAAGGCTTCGAAAGCTTCATCGAGGTCTCTATATGTAGGCCGTGGGACTTCGCTGATTACTCTTGGTGTAATCCTAGGATAGTCTTCGAGTACTTTCAGAAGTTCTCTGATTTTGTCTTCTAGTTTTTCCAGGCTAGTTACAATGTATATGTTTTCCCCTTGGAGGGAAGGGACGGTGGCCGGTTTTAATGCAAGTACGAACCCGTATTTAGTGTTTGAGGCGTAAACAACATGGATGTCTTTATCTAGACTAGATGAAATGCTTATCTCGACTGCTACGGTAATGTCATCGCACAAGTCCCTTCTGCCACATCTCGCGTACACATCGAGTCTACGAAATTCGCCTCGAGCAAGAATCCAGTACTCTAATTGCGTAATAAACCCATAGTGTGTAAGGATCTTTGAAACAGCTTCTTGGTAGTCTCTATGAGTAAAATATGGAGAGATGCTCAAGGCAACACGCCCTCATGTACTGTTATAATTCTAATTTTAAATAAACCTTTACATTACAGTACGAAACCATCGGAGATTCTGCACTTGCCATCACAAACACGTGGAGCAACACGATCCCGGATGGAGCAGCCATAAGCAAATCGGGTGGAAAGGTCTCCAAGGAGAATCGGCATGAAAGATGTTATGGGAATTCGCGAATAAATGGTATGTTTGACTTTATCACAGAAAGCCTTGAGAACAAATTATAGACCAAAGACAACCGATGAGCCGTATACCCTGCGAGTTCGAAAGTTACACTCAAGCGATATTCCCTTATTATTCGTACAGGTTCTGAACCTGGGATTAAATACTTAACGTAAGAGCAAGAGTTCTTGTTCGCATAGCGTATCCCATTTCTCACAGGGCCTAAGAGTAGAATACAATCTAGTCCTGGACATTGAGGCTTCCCCCAGTCAAGGAACTAAGTAGAAAAGGGACCAGGATTCACAAATTCTCCTTGTGAACCTCATCGTTTCCTTAGACTATGAGGTATTAGCTGAGGACTATCAGATGGTAGAACACGTTTTTATTTAACACTCAACTTGAACGAGGTACTGTTATATCGTTTTTCAACTACCCTTGTATAAGTAAAAAATCAGCGCTCTCTCCTGGTAAATAGGAACGCTATTAATAACGCTATAGATACGTTGATAGCTATGGAAATTAAGAGATAAGTTAATTCTTGTAAGTATACTTGTACTACTCGCGTATTCCTATCACGAAGCCGTAGGTTGGAGAATTACGGAAAAAGAAGTGCGCCTCAATAAGGTACTTAATACCTGGTGGCCTTAGTGTCCAAATTTATAAATTTGAAGCCATGCATTTATCATTGTATACCTCTCGGCGAGCATCTTATGGCTTTTAGAGACCAGATTAAAGAGCAGAAGTGGAATCCTCTCTCGGAGTGCAAGAATTTCTACATAGAAATAACTCGGGCTCCATACCCGGAGAGCATAGGTAAAAGTCTCTGGGCTCCTGAAGCGAAACCATACGAGTTAATGAAGAGACTCGAAATAGGTGACTGTGTCCTCCATTACCTTACAAGTAGATCACAGAGTGAACACAATAAAATTATCGTTGGCATGTCCCGTGTAGGCAAGAAACCAATAAAGCTCAGTAAAGAGGATCTAATTAAAAAACTACAGGAGATAGGTGAGTGGAGTGACAGATATAAAGATTTTGCGAGGAAATGGCTGGATAATCCTAAATACACCTCGTTTTACTTCGTAGAGCTCTCCGACTACATTGAATTCCCTAGAAAGATTCCTTTAAGGGAATTTAGAAATTTAACGGGAATTAAGCCCGCGAAGGGAGATTACCTCAAGGATCTAGACCGAGACCATGCGAGGATACTACTTGAATTAGCCTTTGAAGGAAAAGCTTCATCTAGAGGTTTACCAATAGGAGTGGCTAAAATCGCTTGGTCCTATAATAGTTGGAGAGGTATAGATGAGAAAACAAGCGAGAAATGGAGAAATTTAAAGGACGAGTCATTTTACAGTTACGTCCGGGATACAGGTTTCGCCTTCGAATGGTGGAACTTCTACGAGGGATTCCATGAGGATTACTACTACGGTTACATAGAATGGGGCAAACAGATCCCTCCAGAGGACTTCAAAAACGGGTTAATACTGTTCATATCAAAGAAGCCTGACGACGGTAACATGTATTTCATCGGCTTCTATGGAGGAGCCAATATATCGCCCACGCCTTATGATACAGGGAAAAAGATCCGTGACTTGATCCCAGCCGAGTTAGAGAAAAAACTGGAAGATTACTGGGAGAGAGAGGGGTCGCAAGAATGCAAAAAACTTTTAAAGGACGTGAAAGAAGAAGCGCCCCTAAAAATGAATATTAGGGCAAAGAAGGAATTGAGTACTGTTTTCCTAGGCGAAAAATACATAAAAATCAGCCAGACAGAGGATTTGGGAGAAGGAAAATCGTTGGGGAGCATAAATTTCAGGAGTGACATAGATCCCGAAAAAATAAGGAGGCTATTGGAGCGGGCCCTAGAAGAGTATAAGAAAATACTGGAGAATACGATTGAGCCTAAGGAAAGAGAATATGCTGAAGAAGTAATCAACAGGATCAGGAGGGTTCTCTCCAAATACTTCAACTATCCCGAGATTAATTGCGACAAGGAGTGCAAAGAGATCTTGGGGATTTTAAAGGGCTACAAGAAGCAAGTAGTGCTGTATGGTGTCCCGGGTACTGGTAAGACGTATATTGCAACACAAGTCGCAAGAGCCCTGACTGGCGGGGACACGGATAACCTGTACTTCGTCACCTTCCACCCGTCTTACAGCTACGAGGAGTTTGTTGAGGGGATTAGGGCTAAGGCGACCGGGGGTAACGGGGTGGAGTTCAGGGTTGAGCCAGGAGTATTCAAGGTGATTGTCGCCAGGGCCACATGTGGACTAGTAAGGCATTTATACGAGAATAGTTCAGAAGGCCTCCAGAAGAGTGTTCCATGGGATACGATCCGGGGGGCATGCAAACAGATATCTAAAAGTGGATCGATGGTTGAGATAAAACACGAGGATGTAAACAACGTGTTAAACACTATTGCGGAGTGGGCGAGGAGCAACCAGTTGCTGAGGAGCAAGGAGTTAGTGAAGCTTCTAGATGAAGCCCCCAAGTACGTGCTGGTCATCGATGAGATCAACCGTGGGGATATGGGGAGGGTATTTGGGGAGCTGATCACACTCCTCGAGGAGGATAAAAGGCTCTTCGGCGGGAACTACATCTATGTCACACTACCCTACTCCAAGGCAAGGTTCTTCATCCCGCCAAACCTCTATATTATAGGAACCATGAACTCATCTGATAGGAGCATCGCTTTCGTGGATTACGCTTTGAGGAGGAGGTTCGCGTTCTATGAGCTAGAACCAGACAAGGAGAAAGTCCCCGATGTTAAAATAGGGGAGGTCGGCCTAAGGGAATTATTCGAGTACTTAAACAAGTACCTCGAGAACACACTCGATAGAGACCACAGAATAGGGCACTCATACTTCATGAACATAAAAGGCGGGGATGAGGGAAGAGATGAATTCTGGCGGGTGTGGTTTACACAGATCCGACCCCTCCTAGTAGAGTACTTCTATGGTAGAGAAGGAGAGTTAAAAGACGTATTCGGGGAATTGTACACAAAGAGCTACATTGATGGCAGCGAAGACTTAGACGAAAACTTAAAGAAGGCACTTGAATCCCTCAAAAACAGGATTGAGGAGACACATTAGTCCATCTTCGACCTCTCCAAGGGCTAATTCACCATGACTACAAGGCTGTGTAATAAAACATTAGTGGTAAGAGAGAATGAGCAAGTAGACTTGAAAGACACTAATGAGTACGATAAATGGCTGGATGTCGTGAGAAGATCTAAAGAGGCCAACCGTGATTTAGAGAAACACGTAGAAGTCTATGAGAATGAGAAAGGATTTAAAATTCATGATATTATTGGATTTATATTCTACAGAGATCGAACGCTAGTTGTTACACCTAAATTCCTCCCTTCTTTCATGGAGTGTGCGAGAGCAGTGGAATACACTTTAAGGCTCTTTACTATCATGGCCTCCACGATGGAGGGATATGAACCTAAGATCCCTGAGATATATCACCCCCTGGCTTCTAGGGAGAGCCTGGGAGGACTCGATAGCCTACTCGGCTGGTACTATGTCAATGTATTAAATACCGAGTTGAAGAAGGGTGTTTACAGGGATTACCAGGAGAACATAGAGGAGTCTATCTTCATTCGAGGTAAGTTACTGGTCAATAGTCTATTGAGGAACTACCCTGTTTCCCTGAATAAGCCCGTGGTAAGGTATCGCAGACTGAGCATAGATAACCCGTTGAACCGCGTACTATACAGGGCCCTCGAGGAGCTGATACACGTTGATAACTCCGGGTACAGGTCTATGCTATACGAATCACTAGAGCTCCTAAGCGACGCCGAAGAGCTAGACTACATGCTCAACAAGGACATCGCCTCCGTTAAGTTCAACAGGTTGAATGAGAGGTTCAAACACCCCTACACGCTCGCATTACTCATACTAGGATACAGTGGTGTAATTGCAAAAGATGAGCCTCTTCTACTAGTCGGGGATATGCATGAATTATTTCAGAGATACATATATGCCGTATTGAGGAGAAACCTGAATGTTCGCGTTGGGAAAGGGGAGTTTGATATAAGTCCAGAGAGCAATAGTCAAAAGAACAGTATATTCCCCGAGAAGATAATCCCGGATATCATAGTTGAGGCTGGCCGTAATATAATACCCATAGACGTAAAGTATAAGCTACTTGAGGAGGAAGAGGGAAAAGTTAATCCGAACGACTTTTATCAAGTGATGTTCTATGCACAGCTTCTTAAATCCCCGATTACATTCCTCGTGTACCCGAAGTGGGGTCAAGATGAAGCAACTATTATCAAAGAGTGCAGAGAGACTAAGATAGGTGTTGAAATATGCGCAGCAATGTACAATTTCTATGAAATTCTCTCGAAGTCTGAGGATCCTGTAAGGTCTTTGAAGGAATACAATAAGAGATTCGCTTGTGAAATATGGAATACTATAGAAAAACATATTGGAAGCAACTATTCACGAGGGGCAAGACCAGACAATGAAAAATTCCTGCCGGGGTGAATAGTCGCTCTTCACCATTCACATTTTCTATCCCCCGGGAACTAATAAATGGGACTGCTTAGAATTTGAGAGTAGAAGATCTTTCGCTAGACTTTTCTTATATTGATGAGTAGTAGAGAAAAATATTTGGAGGAAACTACTTAGCTTAAACATTAGACGGGTTTTTGGGGATTGACGAGGCTTGAGAGTAGTGTTGCCAGCTCCTTGTTTCTCTGGTATAGTTTCGAGTAGAGGAGTTCGTATACGAGTCTCTTGATGTCCTGTCTCATAGATGCGAGTGCGTCGACGTAGTCTAGTGGTGCGGGGAACCCTGTGCTCCCTGTTATCTTCGAGAGTGCTGAGACCACTTTCTCCACGCTCCAGCCACCGGACTCAGCTACCTCCGTCTTGACCGCGAGCTTCACTGTGCTCAGCATGGGCTTGTAGAAGACTACTTTAACTCTCTCAGCGTGCTGTCTATACGAGTTTAAGATCTTCTCAATCCACCTAGCCCTCGCAACAGCCCTTGGGTTGGGGACTCCGTCCCTGAACTTCGCTCTGAGTTGTTGTAGCTCGTAAACCGTTTCAACACTCCTAGTATTCCCCAATATCTTTTTCATCAGCCCTCACTGGGATTGCCCTGGCAATCATAATAGCCATAATAGTGGGAGATGCAGAGAGCTAAAAGGTGGGGATAGCCGTGGTTTCAGGGTGGAGCCTAGTTCCGCACCAGAGCTATTAAATCCTTCACACCTTGCAACACCACTAGGATACTGTGAGGCCGCTTCACGTATAACCTGCTTATGGCATCTCCATGAGCTTGACTGAGAGGTCTTTGTCTACTATTAGCATGTGTTTGTTTGGTATTTCCAGCCAGTTCTCCTCCGTCAAGGGCTCTGATGCCACTAGTACTGCTCTCTCGCCGTGTGCTAGCTTAGCCCTTATCAACTGTAGCGTGCTCTTCGAGAGCTTGTTTAGGGATAATGGGCCTTGAGGCCTCTTAAGGTAGTATAGCGTGTAGTACTCTAGGCTGTGGTTTGCGTATCGTAGTGCGTAGAGCTGGTGTCCATCGCTGGCTAGGAAGTTGAGTGAGCTGTACCTAACTCCCTCCCCGTTGACCTTCTCCAGCGCCCTTCTAATCCCCTCCAAGAAGCTGCCTGCATCCACTGCTTCTTGTACTATGAGGTGGAATAAGACCTCGGAGTCTGTTTCGCCCTCGAAGTCACTGTATTCCTGTCTAACCAATCTAAGGAGATTCCTTCGATCCACTATGCCATTGTGGGCGAAGACGTAGCCCTTGTATAGCCACGGGTGGGTATTCCCCAGTGTCTTCCCTCCCGTGGTGGCCAGTCTTACATGCGAGATTATAATCAGGCCTCTAACCCTCCTAGCAGTTGAACGAGCCCTCTCCGACCCGTAAAGCGCAATGGGCTCTTTGACCAACTCCCATTCCACTCCATTAAACCATGCAATACCCCAGCCGCTGGAATTGAAGTGGGAGAGCTGAATCATACTGTTCTCAGCGTGGTAGAAGCTGAATTCAACGTCCACGGGTATATCAGCGTATAATCCAAACAACCTGCACAACCAGTGATCACCCCGGATTCGACATCTCTCTAGACCAATAAATCAATATCGTCCACACGTCTCTTGAAATTTTGCTCCGCTGACTAATAATTCGTTCAGAAAACACCTTAACACCAGTTCAGCCGGCACAACCATATTCACCTTAGTGTTCACAATCCTGGCTTTAAAGCTTCATGAGAAAACAGTGCTCGTAAGACTACGGAGAAGATGATTACTTAGAGATAGAAGCCTCGCCTCTTAAGGCGTGGAGTGGGTTTAGACTTGAGTGGACTAAAATATATGGGTATTGAAATGAGATTAGCCGTGTACGTTCTTCTTAAAGCTGGATTTCAGCTCTTTGAGCATAAGGGAATTGTGAGGTTTAGGTAGAGATGATATGAGGGAGGTTCCTGTAGAGGAGTACCTAGACTTTGTTTCTAGGAATAAAAGTATTATCGTGGAGGATCAGGTGATTTAGCTTGAGCCAATAGAGGTTAAGAGGCTTGAGCCTCTACCAGGGGAATTGACAAAGGTGTCTACTACTGTTTGGAGCTTCCCTGAGAGGGGTTCCTGGGCTACTCATAGATGGCGAATTACCCTTCCCACACGCATAGGTATGTGCTTCATCGACCACCACGAGTGTGTTCACGGGCTGCTTCCTTTCATCTATGTAATTCCAAATCCTACGCAATACTGATGCAACGAGGTATCTACTCTCCTCCTGCCTCACAGAACTCAAGTCAACGACGACTAATCTATTACGCTCTAGTCTCTCAAGTATATCATTACTACTCGTCTTTCTCTCATTCAGGGACTCGATAAATATTTCCTGTAGAGACATCAGCACTGCGGGTTTTTCTTTGCTCATTTTGCTGACAGCTACCGGCCGTGAATGGCGAGTGTTCTATTAGTGAGTCGATTAGGAGGTGGAGCGCG
>Ga0209739_100762_pt1 | contig 12269 bp, 8 predicted proteins | sample JossMetagenome_2_FD_184729 | JGI IMG/M metagenome (GOLD analysis project Ga0209739, IMG submission 184729) | Hot spring sediment microbial communities from Joseph's Coat, Yellowstone National Park, USA - JC3_ASED (SPAdes) (version 3) | ecosystem: Environmental > Aquatic > Thermal springs > Hot...
CCGGTGGGATTCGAACCCACGGCCACCGGCTTAGAGGGCCGCTCCCACGCGTGAAACAGTTCCCGAAAATCACGCGTAATCGGGAACTGGTGTGCAAACGGGTATGATTTTCATGGACACCCGGCGCGGGCGCGGGAACACACCCGCCTGGATCCCTCGCACGGTGCCGGGCGCGGCCGGAGGTCCGACTGCAAACCGCCCTGCAATTTATTGGGCGGCGCAGGTGCGACGGGATCCCGGAGGACGACTCGCAGGCCGTGGGCGAACGAGCCACCGACCTAGGCTGAATGGTGGAATCTGCGACCGACGCCCGCTCATACCCCTAAGAAGAGATATTCGAATTAGTGCAATGATTAATGATTATCCCGTTGAGGCGTTCCAAGTGTGAATAATCATTAAATAACGGTTCGCAAAATCCTTTCCGTGGCAAAGGCCGAGGAGCTGAGGGATCTCATCGCAAGGTTGGTCGAGGGGCTCAGGGAGCGCCTGGAGAAGGATCCGGATCTTGTGGTGGAGGTGGCGTCCCCCGTCTTCATGTCGCGGGTCGATATCAGCGAAATGTCCTACTCGCCCGAGGCGCTTGGAGTTTCCTTTAAATATTTGTTAACTCAAGTTCGGCCAATTATAAGGCGTATCGACCGCAGTAAGCTAACGCCTCCGTTGGACGAATACTACGATCGCGCCGTCGGGATCATCGTCGATAGGATTCTGAGCACTTCGGCGCACAGGTACTGGTACGAGGAAGAGAAGGTCTGGGGGGACGTCTCTTCCACCCTGGATGGCCTGCTCCTGGAGGCCGCCAGGGGGAGAGGCCCGGAGCCCCTGCCGGATCTCTTAGCCCGCTGGTACGACGAATCGGAGCATCCATCATGGAACATCCGCTGTTACCTGTCGGGCCTGAGGGTGGACGTGGAGGACGGCATCGAGCTGGAGGATGGCGAGCTAATGGTTGTGCTGCGCCGGCCCACGCTGACGGACCTCAAGGAGCTCCTGAATTGGAACTGTCCATTTGAAGCGCCGCCGGTCTTCGCGCTCTTCGAGCCGCTCTACGTTCTCAAGGCTGAGGAGGAAGGGCCGAGCGAAGGCGAAGAGTCTGGCGGGTCCGTGGAGGCCAACGCATTCAGCATAACCTCCGCGGTGCTCGAGCTGAGGGGGAGCGGCGATTATGAGGGTTACCATCCACGGGAACTCGCCAAGAGCACCACTTTGAGGCTCATGGCCGCGCTGGCTCTCCTCGGGAATTGCCGGCCAGTCGCCAGGGATCAAGATCCCGGCTTCTTCTACGGAGCCCTGGCTCTGGATGATGTGAACATCTTTGGGGAAGGCAGGTTCTGGGTGATCCCGCCTCAGGGTGTCTTCAGCGTGGATCCCAAGGTGCCCGCGATGCTTTCGCACTTACTATATAACCAGTGCCGCGTGGCCGAGGATGACGTCGGGAGGCTGCGCGAGCTCTGGGAGTACCTCACGAAGGAGTACGAGGTCGCCGTCCCTCTGAGCACGGCGCTCACGCACTACCTCGAGTCCATTCAAGTGATCCACGACCCAGTGGAGAGCACAGCGCACGCGGTGATGGCCATGGAGGCTATCTACGGCAGAGGAAGATCGGGAGCAACGAACAATCTTGAGCGCTACGCGGCGAGGCTCCTCCAGGCGCTCGGCGAGAAGGTGGAATGCATCCGCCAGAAAGTTGGGGATAAAAAGATATTGAAGGACGATCTCGATGCTGCGTATGAGATTAGGAGCAGATTCGTCCATGGTGATATCGGGAATGTCGATGACATCAAAGATACCAAGGATATGAAGCGTAAGGCCAAGGAGAAGATCGAGGGCGATAAAGACTTCCCTGCACGCGTGAGGGAGTACGCGCGCCTCTCGATCCTGACGCTCCTCCTGCTCGGAGCTGATCGTGGAGGCAATTTTAAATATGCTAAGAATAATATGCTGGATTTGATTGAAGAGAGCCTGTCAGCTAAAGAACCGAAGAAGTTAAATGAGCTGTGGTCGGAACAGTTTTTACAGAGGATGTCGAGGCTTGCCTGCGTCGGGAGAGCGCCCTAGCCAACAGTGCGATTTAGCAAGGCCGAGGGGAGGTGGGTCGACGCCCCGGCCCGGAAGTTCGGGCGCAAGGCGAACTGGTCCCGATAGCAAGCGTTAATAATCGTGGATGCGTAATCTCGGACATGCGTATAACTAAGCTGAGGCTCGAGAACTTTCTATCCTTCGACGTCTTATCCTTCGATAAGAATAATAAGAAGAATAAGGATGAGGAGTGGCTGAAGCTCGGCGACCTCACGATATTAGTGGGGCCCAACGGGGCCGGGAAGACCAACATCTTGAGGGCACTGAGGCTGTTGGGCGACCTCGCGGAGTCGCTCGCCGCCCCCGACCCGCGCTACTTCAAAGACCCCTCCAAGCTCCTCAGGATCTCCGCAGAAGTCGAGGTCGTTGATGATGGCGAGCGCGAGCTAGTGGGGGACTTTCTGCGCCTGCTCGTAGCAAGAGACATTCCTAAGATGCTGTACACAGAGCGCACGGAAGAGCCAGCACTCCAGGAATTGGTAGGGAGCTTGGTCGCTCCGGGGGGTCCGCTCGATGAGGTCGCGCTGGAGCCGAGCGGCGTGACGTTCGAATGCGAGCCGCCGACCCCGATCGGCATCAAAAAATGCAGGCGTATATTCAAGTTCAGGTTGCGGGCGCCGGATGGAGCGCCCTATGGAGAGCTCTGTCGTGATACCGGAGATCTCTCCGCGGGATTGCTGCGCGACTGTGGGCGCCTGTATGCGCCAAGAACCGGCGGCCCCACATCCATCGCTGACATCGTGATCCGGCGGCTCGAGGAGTCGGGCGTCATAATAGATAAAGGTCCCGCCGGACAGGAGTCACCTTGGCCACAGGGACGGATGGTCGAGGTGCTCCGCGAGAAGCTCGGCTCACCCATGCGGCTGGGGTTGGCCGACGCCCTCCTCGAAGAGCTGAATGGGACGGCCCGCATCCTCATATCCTATAAGGATGATCTCGAACTGTCGTTCATAGATGATAAAGCTAGGCGCCCTGGGAGCCTAGGCGAAGCTTCTAGGCGGCTGTTGGAGGGTCTGCGCAGGATAGGTTATCCCATAAATCTGAATGGTGTAATAAACTTGGAGTCCCTCGTCGGGAGTCTCCTCGCGCATTCGGTAATCATGCTGGAGCAGCTCCGCGGCCCGGTCCCCGAGGCGATCAACATTGGCGATCTCAATGCTTCCGGGGCGACGCGCTCGCTGGGCGTCAAAGAGGTCATGCGCGCCCTCGCGGAACTGAGCTTCACCGGAAAGTTCTCGGACGAGAGGGCCCTAGGAATCCTCAGATGCTCGATGTTCAATATGATAGGACTAATGCCGAAGCTTTACCTCGATACGATGAGATCTAAGCCCATTATGGAAGAAGTGTTTCGGGAGCTTAACCCCAAGCAGGATCGGCAGGGAGGTGAGGTGGAAAAACAAACCCCCATGGTCAAACTCAAGTTCCTGGAGTGCAAGCCCGAGTCCTCGGAATCTGGGGAAAAATTGAAGGATTTCAATGAGTGTTTGAATTATCCGTTGGGATTTGAGAGAGGGCTTGAATGTGACAGGGAGCTTCCACCGGACCTCGTCCCGGCGGGGGCCATCGAGCTCCTATCGGTGCTGACCGCGGTCATCGCCGCCCGGGGAGGGGTCCTGCTGCTCGACGAGCCGGGCCAGAACCTCCACCCGACGAAGCAGGTCGAGCTGCTGAGGGCCATAGGAAGGCTCGCGCTCGAGCAGGGGACCCAGGTCGTCATAGTGACGCACTCCCCCTACATGCTCGACCCGGAACTCATCGTTAACAAGGGAGACAAGGTCAGGGTGTACCGCATATCTAGGGCGTGCGGGTCCTCCAAGATTCACGCGCCATTCGAAAGCGAGGATCGCGAGCAAGTTCTGAAGTGGATGGTAAGGAACCCGAGCTTCAGGGCCGCGCTCTTCTCGGGGGCAGCGGTGGTCGTGGAGGGTTGGGGGGAGCTCGTGTTCTTGGAGGCCCTTCAGGGCCGGGGACTTCCCCCGGGGCGCGAGCCGGTGGTGGTAATCTATGGCGAAGGCAAGGGTGATGTGAGTCAAAAATCTGCGCTTGAGAAGTATCTGAAATGGCTCGACGATTTCGGCGTGCCGGCCCTGGCGTTCTGCGATAGCAAATGCTACGACGCGCTCCCAGAAAACCTCAGGCAACGCGTGGTCGCCGAGCCCGAGCGCGACCTTGGAGAATATATCAGAAAGAGGTTTGGGGATGAGTGTAGCGGTAAGTCGGCTCCCGATTGCAAGGACATTAGTACCGTTTATCGTTTGATGAGGGAAGCCGACGACGAGCTCCTCGATGAGATCGCGAAGGAACTGGGGCTCAAGGATCGCCTAGAGGAGATACTAAGGTTGAAGGCTCAGGAGTGCCGTGACGAGCAGCGGAACACCTGAGGGAGGCTCATATAGGGATGGCTCTCCGGAGGTCCGCCGAAATTCCGCGCTTCCGTTACCACGGCATAATGTTTACATTAACGCGATGCCGATTGTGATTATTGAGCTCAACGAAGCCCGCGCAAGGGCCCCAATACTTCCTTGAGGTCAACACTAGCAAGTTCCCCTGCCACCTCGGGCGCGCGCTCTGGTGGCATGCGGGAAGCAACAACAAGAAGGCGCTGAGGGACATCAGGGCGGGCGATATCGTCTATCACTACGTCGGAAGCGACGTGAGCGAGGAGTTCCTGAGGGGCATTTGCAGGGGCTTCAGCTGCCACAAATCCATGGTAATAATGCGCTCCAGGGTCAAGCGCGTGGACAGGGGACCAGACGGGAGTGGCTTCGACGCGAACGATCTCAGGTCGAAGCTGAGCCCCGTGCTCGGCGGCGCCCTGGGGAGGGATTATTGTGCTGGGATGGACCTCCGGAGGTATCTCGAGCAGTACGACAGGGTCCTCGGGGATCAGAACCGGCGCTACTTCATGGCGGAGCTGGAGGACGGCGAAATCTCCCCGCACGAGCTCAGCGACTTCGGCATCTCCTACAGTAAGCTTCAGAATCAGTACCTCATCGCGCTGGCGCATGCCCCGTACTCCGGGCAGGACCTAGAGGAGGCCATCGAAGCCCTCAGGAGGTCCGCCGATGAGCGCGGCCTCGTGCTCGACGAGGGTCTGCTGAGGCGCGTCCTGGTGGCGGCCTGGAGGGGAAATGTCCTGCTGACGGGGCCCCCGGGATCCGGGAAGTCGACCCTGGCCGAGCTGGTGGCGGCGGCGCTCGGGGACGGGAGGCCCCTCAGGGCGACCGCGAACGCCCTCTGGTTCAGGAGGGACGTGATAGGCGGATCCACTCTGAGGAACGGCGGCGAGTCCTGGAGGTCCGGGCTGTTCATTCGGGCGTTCAACCGGGCGGCCGAGGGGAACGGGCTGCGCTTCCTCCTGATAGACGAGCTGAACAGGGCGGACGTCGACAAGGCGTTCGGCGACTTCTTCACGATATTCCGGTCCCCGGACTCTGACAGTTGGGAGTTCCCGGTGCACCTGGCGGAGGAGATCCTGAGCTATTGCGGCCCGGCGGGCGGGGAGGGGGATCCGTGCGGGGCCATCGACAGTTGCAAGGAAGTGGATGGGGAGGCCAGGAAGTTCCTCCGCGCCTACTGCGGGCACAGGAACGACCCGTATGAGCTCAACAGGATCCTCCGGAGGGTACGCGTGATCGCGACCGCGAACCTCGTGGACGTGAGGACGCTCTTCCTCGTGGGCGAGGCCGCCTTCAGGAGGTTCTCGACGTTCGACCTGAAGTACCCGGATGGCGCGGAGGACTTGGAGGGATTCCTCCGGAGGCACGGGCTGGACTCTAGGCTCAGCGAGAAGGACAGGACGGAGATCTCAAGAATCGTGAAACTGCTGAGGCAGGTGAAGGACGAGGAGTGCAAGGACGTGCGCGTCTCACCGGCGGCCGTCGAGAACGCTGTCATGCTGATGGCCGCGACGACAGACCTCAAGGATCCGGCCCGCGAGTTCCGGGAATACCTCAGGGCCTCCATCGGGCCGACGGGCGGGGAGAAACTGATCAAGTGCCTGGAGAAGGCCGGCTGGAGGGAGGAGGGGGCGAGGGCGCCTGGAGGCGAGGGCGGAGGAGGAAAGGAGGAGGCGGCAGGAGAGGCTCGGCCATAGGATCCGCAGGATGGCCGAGCTCGTCGGCAGGTACTACGCGACGTTCTACGCCAGGAGGGGATACGAGGAGCTCCTCAAATCGATGATGAAGGGTGCCGAGGAGCCTTGGGAGGTCTCCGCGGACGCCGCGCGCCTGATACGCCTCTACGCGGCCGGCGGGATCCTGAGCGGCCTCCTGAAGCGTGTGGACGAAGCCCTGGAGGACATCCTTGTCTACAGGGAGTTCTCCGTCATGTACGGGGAGGAGCCGGACGGTTTCCTGGACGTCGCCAGGACCATCCCGATCTACCCGAGCGGGATGGTGGCGTACCTGACCTACAATCCGACGAGCAGATCCCCGGAGTACGCGATGCTGAGGCACATAGTCGAGGAGGCGCTCTCCATCTGGAGCAATCACGTCAACGCCGAGGTCGGATCCGACCCGATGCTCAAATTCCTGGGGCTCGAGGGGGACCTGGAGAAATTCCAGGGGTACGCGAGGGAGCTCGCCGAGAGGAAGGAGGAGCTCCCGTGCTACCCCGGAACCCGCGAGGACCTGGAGAGGGAGGCGAGGAGGCTCGAGCCGTACGCGCCGCAGTGGTTCAGGGAGGCGCTCGAGCTGCGCGACCTCATGCGCGCCCTCGAGGAGCAGCCGGCCGCCGCCGCGAGATCTGAGGACGTCAAGATGCGCGCCGTCCTGCTGGGATGGAAGCTATACGAGCTCCTGACCTTCTGCCTGGTAGCGTCCGCGCTGCTCGAGGACGGATATGAGGAGGAGTCCTCACAGGGGGAGGTGCGGCTCAAGAAGGGCGGGAGGTCGGTCGCGCTCATCCACGGAGCCCCGCTCGAGGGCAGCGCCGTCAAGAAGACGATTCCTCGCTGCATCGTGGCCCCGGAATCGCTGCGCGGGAGGCCGGACATCTCGCTCACGCTCAAGGGTGACGGTATCATTGCGGTCATGGACGCCAAGCTCTCATTCAGCCCGAAGTACGCGACGCTTGGCAGGTTCAAGGTGATGGCCTACATGTACGAGTACGGCGCGGACTACGGGGTCCTCGTGATCCCGGGGATAGACCGCAGGAGGCTCTACTATGAGGAGGAGGACGCCACCTACAGGCTGTACGAGTGGGCCAAGGAGCATGGCTACGTCGGGATCGCGATTGAGAGTGGCGGGAGGGAGCGCCGCCTCTACGTCCTGGTCCTCGACCCGCTCGAAGATCATTCGATCCTCAGGGAGAGGGTCAACAGACTGCTGGGGGAAATGGGGCTCATGGAATAACGCGGCCCTCGAGCGATCCCGCGGCGATACGAGGCTGCGGGAGATCGTGTGCCCATGAATGCGAGCCCACTAAGGCGCCCGGAGAGCCTTCGCGCCGATGAGCCGTTGAGCGTGCTATCAATCAGTTGGGAGAGGATTTTGCCCGCGCACTCGAACTTCCGGTTGAAGTCGGGATTATTTTTGACCTCCTTCTCTATGAGCTCGTACCACTCCTCCGGATCCGGTTCCCCCTTCACGTCTAATCCGAGGCCCCCTAGGAAGCCCTCAAGCTCCTTGGGTTCCAACAAGATATACCTACATCCCTCATGAATTACTGCGTCTACACATCCCTCGCCCTCGCTCGGCGGCTTTAGAACGCATATGCTATCATCCGGTTCATTCCCTAGCGGATTTTTACGCGCGTCGCCGTCCAGAACTGCTAGGTAAGGTATCTTTAGTTCGTCCAGCAATCCCTTGTAGTGTTTTAGATTATACTTACTATTCATATGAACAATTTCAATATCATTCCTCAATAATTCCTCCCACCAGCATGAGAGGCGCAGCGCCATCTCCAGGAACGCGCGGTCAGCGGGCCCCTCGCAGAGCACTACCCCTCTGGCGAAGAGGACACTGGGATTCACCATTCTTCCGATGGCTTTCAGGAATTCCTCTATGCTTCCTTGCCATTTATCCGGCGTGAGATACCCAATTACGGAGGCGCCGTCGCGCCCCCTATGCACCCTGATTATCGAGAGATCGGAGGCTCCGATGTCCGCTTCCATGAACAGTTTGGCGACCGCGGGCGAGTGCGTGATCACTATGACCTGATTGCGCCCCAGCTCTCTGGAGCACTCGCCGCGTCCCAGGAGATCCATGAGGAACTGGAAGAGCAGTGTCGGGTGCACATTGCTCGCGGGCTCGTCCAGGAACACCACGGACCCCGGGCGCCCGATGAGCGCCGTGAGCAGTGATAGGAGCTCCCTGTGGCCCTGCCCGGCCATGTCGATTGGGATCTCGACCTCCCGCCCGCCTTCCTTCTCCCTCAGGTAGATCCTAGGGTATTGCAAGACCGCGGCGTCTTCTTCCCGAGCGGAATCGGCGAGCCATACCTTCAGTTGAGCCTCAGTCTCCTGCGAATTCGAACGAGGCCGCGGCTGCACCTCAAGCCGCTCCAAGCTGATCCCGACCTCTTCACCACGGAAATATCTGGAGAAGCATCTCGATATCCTCCGGAAGCGTTGCCTGCCCTCGGGGCCGCTCGAGAGGTACAGATACGCCAGGAATGGCTCCACGTTCCTCAGGTAGGCGTCGAGCGATGCGTAGCGCGCGCCCACATCGTCCAGGACTTTAACGAGGTCCTCCTCGTCCTCCTCCTTCACCAGATCGGATCTGAGGAAGCCCCTCAGGGCCGACAGCTTGCTAAGGCCTGAGAGCGGCCTCTCCGAGCCAGCGAAGAGCAGCCCGCCTAGGATGATCCTAAGCAGCAGGTAACTCGTACCATAGCCGGTGGCAGCGGGTTGCGAGATGCCAGCCATTTGATAAATATCGGCGATTCTCCGCGACGCATCTTTCACCGCATAGTTGACTGATGGATGGATATCCTGGGATGGAACGATTCCTTTGGATCCCGCACAGGAGCGCATAGTAGCGTCAAGCCGTTCACCGAGCTGCGCACGGTCCGGGGTCTTCTCCAAGGTCGCCAGCAGGTTCTCCAGCAACTCCTTCTTAGTTTTGCAGGCATGCTCCGCCCGGGGATCCGCCCAGCGCTCGACCGGGAACTCCGCCCGGGAGCTCGGGCTCTCGTAGGCGATTCCCTCCTCTTGGGCAGTGTGAAATTCGACGCCGTCTACGAGCAACCTTAGATGCAGACCCGGGAACGCCAGCTCATGATATCCATACATCATGCGTCCCGAGGGATCTGTGGGGCGCCTATCCTTGGTCCACGATATTGAGATGCGCGCGTTCCGCAGAAGCTCCTTCAGCTCACCCGCATGCTCCCCGAAGTCGTATAGATACGCGGTATTACTATTCTTATTATTATTCTCAACAACATAATAGCGGAGCAGGTCGTACGCGGCCTCTACCTCCTCGTCTGAAAGCACGACCTCGAGGTCTATACCCGCCGACTGCTTGTCTGGATCGTGCAGGTAGTTGATAACCTTGGCCGGCTGGATCTCCTCGAGTTCGACCACCGCCCTCATAAAGCGCAGCGCCCTGATTATGTTCGTCTTCCCGGAGCCATTCGGGCCGACGATCAGCGTCCTCCTCCCCAGCTCTATCCAGCCCGAGTCCTCGTTAGCCGGGTCATCGTAGGTCAGGAGGTTGCGGATCCTCAGCCTACTTATTATCTGCGGCACGTATGAGGAGGGATGCACGCGCTAAAAAGGATTGCACGCCGCATCGAACTCGCGCGTGCCCCTCACGATGTCAACTGCCTCGCGCGGTCCACGGCATATGAGCTCCCCGTGTCCGCCCTTATGAGATCTCAGCGCCTCGCGCCGGCGAGTTGTGCCACCTTTCACGCGGCGGAGTCCCATCGCGTTCGCCACCTCCCACGGGGAGGGACGGAGGATCTCCTGACATGCCTCGCGGATGGCTTCGCCGCCGGGGCAGCGCTGCCGTTGCCGGCGCGAACCGGGCCTAACGTTGGGCGCGATCGCGGTAACGCGGTAAATAATACAATATATTCCTCGAATTCCCATCCGAGGCGTGATGGAGCGTTGTGATAACTCCAAGTGCGATGACGTCCGTCAAGTGGTTCACGATCTGAACATGGTGCTCGCGGGCGTGATCGCATCGTACTTCATTAGGGTGATGACGTCGTCGAAGGGCGCGGCCCCCATCTACGTCCTGGAGGGGCCGGGCCATTCCAACTTCCTAAGCGCCCTCGGAGTCTCGGTGGTCATCGCGAGTTCCGTGGTGCTCATCCCGGTATTCTGGGGGAAGTACTTCTCCCTGCTTCACAGCTGCAAATGCTGCAGCCTGCCGGTGGAGGTCATCTACTCGTTCGCGGCGCTGCTCCTCCCGGTGGCCGCCCTCCTGGCGATCATACCCGTACCCCCACACTGGGTGAACAACGCCGCTTGGCTCAACATGCATCATATCGCGATCGTGTACCTATTGGCGGGCCTGTCGATCGTCATGCTGAGGCTCCACTGGAAGTGGTGGTGCAAGCGGCCATCGGGCACTGCCGCCGCATGAGCAATCCCGGCGCGCGGCGCATCCATAGGCCGCACGGACGGCGAATGGGCCGCCGGATGGAAGCCTCGCGCGGGCCTCCAAAGGCTATGAGATTGAGATTATGTGAAGAAGGCGTGCCACACCTGTGAAGGGAGTGGATCCACACGTCGGGTGGGCGGTCCCGGGTCTAAACCGCACGTTATCCGCTTCCTCTCTTTAACTTTTATTGCAAATTTGATTATAACACTATACTGTATGCGTCCCCGGCCGGGCCGGCGTGAGAATCCGGCCCGTGCCGCCACTGCTCCCGTATACGGCGCCGGGCCGTTGATTCAATCGAGTAAATTCCGGAGAGTCCATCGGGGCTCCGGGGGAGGGATGCTCCACGGGTCGGCCGAGGGATTCATTACACGAATATGTAAAATTCCGGGGGTCCGATGTGACAGGACACAACCGTCCGTTTATGTCACGCGCGGCCGGCGAAAACGCTCCAGGCGCGCCCGAAGCGCGGGCGCCCTTAAAAACCCGGGCCGGCACGAATCGGCGGTACGCGTAATACTTGCGCCATTATTACTTCCCGCGCCGCGCCCCCAGCAGGTCGGCCCAGCCCGACTCGATGCCGCGCCTCACGACCGGCGGCAGATCCGGCGTCCTCAGGACGGCGCGCAGCCAGCGGCGCCGCGCCCGCGCCACGACCCCGGGATCCTCGTCATAGAGGTCGGGGTCGCCAAGTTGCACGACCCCGGCCGCCTCGTACCTCTCGTCCCCGCCGGCGATGTGCCGCCCCGGAATCACCTCCCTGCCCCTGGCGCGCCAGCGCGCCGCGATGACCTCGTAGAGCTCCTCGAAAGTCACCTCTTCCGCCCCGCGGCCGGGCAGCACGTCCTCGATGTAGTACCGTTCCCACGCCGTGGTGGGCGTCACGCCGGCGTCGCGGAGCAGCGTATCGTTGAGGATGTCGCTGGCGTATTCCGCGACCAACTGATCCCGTCCCCGCCACCTCAGGTTGTCGGCCATCAGGGCGTGCATCGCCTCGTGGGCCAGCACGAACACGAGTCGCGCAACTCCAGCCCGGCCGCCTCCTCCACGCTCACGTCTATTATCAGCTTCTCGGTCGTCACGGCCGCCGCCTCCCCCAACAGTGATGGTATCCTGCGCACCGCTAATACGGGCAACCTCTCCAGCGCCGCGACGAGCCACCGGTGCGGCGAGAGCTCCCGGTAGACCTCCGGCATCCTGGCGCGCAGCGCCGCGACGCGGGGGTCGCTGTCCATCTCCCGGAGGACCTTCTCCGCCTCCGGGTACTCCTTGAGTACGCGCCACTTTTCGGTCACGCAGTCTCACCTCCCTCGACGGGCGGCGCGGTGCTGGAGCCAGCCGCGGGGGCCACCGGCGCCAATAAATTTCAATTCCCGTAATAAGTAATATCAGCGTTGGTATTAAAGTCATCCTTTTCGGCCCTACATTGTTTCGGCGGGCGCTGAAACGTGCGGCCGTGCCCCTCCGGCCCTGACCTGGCCACCCGTAGTACCTGCGCAGGCATTACACGCGCGGCTGCACCGGTGCGCGTGGACCCAGCGCCCGCCGGCGCGGATCCCCTCGCGCCCGTCCCGCAGGTGGCTCTCGCGCTGGCACGGTCCTGGTGCTCTGGACGGCGGAGGCGCGCTGGTAGAGGCG
>Ga0209739_100763_pt1 | contig 12262 bp, 20 predicted proteins | sample JossMetagenome_2_FD_184729 | JGI IMG/M metagenome (GOLD analysis project Ga0209739, IMG submission 184729) | Hot spring sediment microbial communities from Joseph's Coat, Yellowstone National Park, USA - JC3_ASED (SPAdes) (version 3) | ecosystem: Environmental > Aquatic > Thermal springs > Hot...
GGCCCAGCGCCAGTCCAAACAAGCCGATGAGTATCGCCACGGCCACGTAGTAGAGCAAGGTCACTATCCCCACATCCCCCTCACCCTTCGGCCTAATAAAGGTTGTCCATATATGTACTGAGTCGCTATATATATGAAAAACCGTGCCTCTACGACATCGCCGCCGGCAGGTCGTCTCTGGCCTCCTCCAGCCGCGCGCCGAGATGGAGACGGCCGCCGCGCGTCTGCGCCCCGCGCCGCGGAGCACCTCTATAGCCATATAGGGCTACCCCTGCTACAGCTCCGTCCCCAAAGGGCGCAGGTGGACCTACCTCGCCAAGAGACATAAGATCTGAGCTCGATCTTTATCCTAGGGGCCGAGGCCGACAAGGGAGATGCCGTGCGCCTCCTCAAGGCGTTTCTCGGCGTTGGGCATGTGGCCTACATGGGCGACAGCGAAAACGACCTCCCGGCGTGGCGGGAGGCCGACGTCAAGATACTCTCACGCCACGGCTTGAACCGCGGCCTCCGCGTCCCGGAGGCGATGCCGATGAGGTACGAAGATCTGCCCCACTACCTGGAGGAGATGATTAAGAACATACGTAAGTAGATCAATCCATAGTCTTGTCTATATAGGCGGCGTGGTTGAACACTGAGATAGACGCGTCGCGGCCAGGCTTCTGGTGGACTCCGGCGTCCGCGGTCTTGACGCGGAGCGTCTGGGAGGGTCTGGGGCTGAAGCCTATGGGCGAGATGGAGCTCGTGTCGGCCGACGGCACCGCGATAAGGAGGGGGGTCTCCGAGGCTGTGCTGGAGCTGCCGGGCTACGGCGAGAGGCGCACGCCCGTGGTGCCGGGCGAAAGCGAGGACCTACTCGGCGCGGTGACATTAGAGATATTCGGCCCAGTCCTCGACTCTTCAGGAGGGAGCTGCGGCCCATTAGGGCGTTGATGAAAGCCGTGGTTCTCCACGTCTAGTTAAGCCGGTGCTTGCGAATAATGCGATCATCGCCGTTTACGCAGAGAGAGGCTCCGGGCAACGCGGACGCCTTGGCGCTGAGGTTGATGTGCGGCATCGTCGTGAGTAGCCGCGGCGGTCGAGTTTATAAAATCAACAGCCCTATATAGCCGTGGAGGTGAAACTCGACTGGGATAAGCTCGAGGAGGTGGTGGAAAGGGCCGTTAGGAAGGCTAGGACAGAGGAGCTCAAAGACGTGTCAGAGGCCCTCAAGGTGTTGGCCGAGTACGTGAAGACTGGCTTTGAGGCGACGAACAAGGCGCTGGAAGGCCTCCTGAAGTCGGTAGAGGAGCTGAGGAAGGCGGTCGACGAAATGCGCAAGACGTACGACGAGCGGTTCAAGTCGCACGAAGAACAGCTCGAGAGGATCGAGGTCGCTTTGGGCTCCATAGGGAGGCGGTGGGGCCGGGACCTTGAGAAGATGGTGCTGGAGATCTTCAGGGAGGCGCTGGAGCGTAGGGGCATCGAGCCGGGCAAGGTGGAGAAGCTGACGTTGGAGGATGGGGAGGGCGTAAGGCTGGAAATCGACGTCTATATCCACGACGGGAGGGCGTACCTGATCGAGGTTAAGTCCAGGGCTGAGCTTGCCCACGTGGAGTGGTTCAGCCAGAGGGCGAGGCTGGCGGCTGAGGCGCTCGCGAAGCAGGGCAAAAAGGTGGAGCGGCTGATACTAGTCGCCGTCCACGTGGACGAAGAGGCGCTGGAGAGGGCAAGGCAACTAGGCATAGACGTGATATACGGCAACGTCTTGGGCTAGCCCCTCCTTCCCCGCCCTAAGCTTAAGATCCCGAAATCCGACGTGAGCCTAACACCGACGTTTGCCGGAATACTTCCAGGGATGGTCTTCGGTCACGAAGATAACGTCGTCGCCGTAGATGTCGGGAAAGCATATAGCACCCGCGCATATCCGCCGGAGACGCCCTCTATCAATATGTCGCCATAGACAACCTAACTCCCAGCTGCCACGCCCTTTCCAACGCCTCCACCTCTGCCATATTGTCCACCTGACTCTCTCCTCAGCCTTTGAATATTCACAAACAGCCCCCTCCCCATCTTCTCAAGCCGAAGCTCTCCCACCTTCAACCCTCCGGAGCCGCCTGAGCACTCCCAGTGGCGCGTAGAATTTACGGACCTGTCTTTCCAAGCGCTCCAAGATTCCGCTAACCCCCGCTACGGCCATCCGTCCTCTCCCCCAGCAGACGCGGAACTTGCCGCTCTACGACACGCGTCAAACTACACCAAAATTAAGGCCTATAAAGGGACGATCACAACCCTGCACGGTTCTCTACGTTGTCGTTGCGGCGCTGGCAGAGGCCGGGATCTACGCCGCATCGGCGGGGCAAGGGAGGCCGCGCTTCTGCTCCTATCCGCCTCAGGCTTAGTGCACGCTCTTTTCAATAAGCCCCAGGCCCTCTGCGGGAAGGTCAGGCGAGGCGGATGCGGGGTCGTCCTCGCTTCGCCTTACGCGCGGCCCTTCGGAATTCCTCTTGAGCGACTCGGCGCGGCTTGGTTCGCCGGGATTCTCCCCCTGTATCATCTGGAGTGGGCAGACGTGGGGATTTTTGGCTCTGCTAACCGTAGCGGCGCTGGTCGGCATAGAGGTTAAGCTGAGGGCATTGTGCATATACTGCACCGTGGCGCACGTGATAGGAGTTATAACCGCCGTACTTCTACTTGGACTGTAGATGCTGGGCGAAGTTTTTCGCCGCGTCTTCCGCCATCTTTTTCGAGGCGCTCCTCACGATCCCGGGCGCCAGAGACGCCGCGAGCCCCCTGGCGGTGCCTTGGAACCTCCGCTTCACTAAGGTCCCGCCGCCTCTGGGCTCAACGGCTATCGAGAAGTCGGCGGTGGTCTGGAGACCTGTGGCCGAGCCGACAACCCGGACGCCGTCCTCCCTCACCTCGGCGTATCTAAACTTCACAAGCATCTTGCCAGAGAGGTGGCCAAGCCTCACGGCGGCTTCTCCCACATACTCGCCGCCGCCTGTCTCTCTCACGCTTGACAACCCCAGGATAAGCCGCGCCGCCGTTGCCGGATCTTTCAAAGGCTTCGCCACCTCCTCAGGAGCCTTGACGACAAAGAACTCCCCAGACCCGGAGACCTGCATACTCCACGTTTATACATCCATGGTATAGTTGACGACTTGTTGGGGCGGTTAGGAGGGCTTTACCTCTGGAGGAGTTAGAAAAAGAGAGATGTAGCGCCTCCCGGCTGAGGCGGTGACCACGCGGCGTTGAGACGACATGGCCGAAGGCGACGTAGTCGCCGAGATACGGCGTAGACCGAAAATAAAGCTCATAACAACGCCGAGGTTTGCATAGAGCCTAAAAGACCCCGTGCCCTGTAGAAAGCCTTTCTATACGGCCACCGCAGAAGGGGGCCTCACTGCCCCTGATGGACACCTGCGAATGCTTAAAACAAACCAGCCAAGCGTCTATGATGAGTCGGTTCTAAGCTGAAGATGACGATTGCCGAGTTCGCTGATCGCAATCCACGTCGTGCGGCCTATTAGGATAGGGATGAACAGTCACAACAATGTAACACGTAGTGGTCTTGGCAACCACAACACGAAACGTCCTGTTTAGACACTTAACGATAGTACTCCTGCGCTCTTTTTCTACCTCTCTCCACCTAGCCGAAACGGGCTGTGTCTTGCCCTTTTCAAATATTTCGCCTATACATTCCCTCAACGCTTCAAGTACTTTTCCAATTCCAATCCCCACATATTTAGACGTATCAGAGTCGTGTTTCCATAATGCATGCATCGAAATATCTATGTCGCAGTTACTGTTCTCCATGCAGTTACTGTCTGGAGAGAAACACAAGGCTCCCCCCACGGCGTGATGAAACCATCGGCGAGGCCCACCGCCACAGGCTCCACATATATTTCAATCCTCTCGTCGCCGTCGGTCTTGACTACTGCGGTGGCTATTCGTTTTGCGACAAAAGACGCGGCCCGATACTGGACGCCGGGGCCGCATAAGCCGATTATTCGCTCTGGGGATTTTAAAAACCTGGCGATTATGTTGATACTTGTTGCCACTATAAAACCGCGTGACACCTTTGCCGCCCGGACGTCGGAGATGGAGAACTTGACAGCTACCTTCCCCTCCGCCTCAATCTCCCCCGGTTCGCTTCTCTCGACGACCGCATCGACGGGCTCTACCATATCTTAATTTTCATTAAGGGAAACGCGGCATCTACGTCGGAATCCCAGCTCTCAGCCTCTAGGTCGATGGACCAGATCCCCTCATCGTCTGCAAAGATCACGAAGGTTCCACGGCCGACGACGACGTATTTAGGCTCGCCCTCCCGCATGGTGACGGACAAAACGTCAGCCCTCCTATCGTAATAAGTCCGCAGAGGCTGACTGATGAAGACCGAGGGTTCCACCCTTATAGGTTCTCCAATAACGTTCCTCCATTCGCTGGAATTCATTCTATCATTGCGGAACACCGCGACAACGTGACTCATAACATCAAGCCTAAGACTGAGTATTTAAGTCTTGTACACAAGCGCCATGAAGACGTCGTTGACGTTCGTGCTGGCGGGGCCCGTATATATGGACCTGCCCAGCCTGCGAAAGGGCATGTAGCTACCGTTGTCGTCGAGGTCTCTGGGGGGTTGAGGCCGGCCCTCTCCGTTTCCTCTGCCGCGTCTCCGTCCGCCACAGCCCTAGACAGGTCATACCTACGGCCGGCCGCCTCCACTCCGTCCTCTGCTCTTCCTACGTGCCCCATCACGGACCTGTAGGGGGTCGGCGGCCCAGGGCTGCCTCAACCGCTCCGGCAACAACGAGGCGCCGCGGAGCCTCATCGAATCGGCGGCTCTTAATCGGCACAAATCTTAATTTGGACCGCTGAAAACATGTGGAGGGTTGGATGGAGAAGGCCGAGAGGTACAGAAGCTATGCCAGACGTGGTTTTGAAGACGGCGCATACGATCTGGCCTGTTTCTTGGCGCAACAATCCGCCGAATTCCTCCTCAAGGCGCTATTGATAAGGGAGGTGGGCGCAAGGCCTCTCACCCATAGCCTCCATGAGATGGTCAAGAGGTTTGCCCAGCTGCGGGGCGAGGAGCCTCCGGAGGACGTGGCCAGGTGCGCCAAGTCGCTCGAAGAGCACTACGTACAGGCCAGATACCCAGACGCAAGGGTGGGGCCCTACGAGCGATGGGAGGCGGAGGAGTGCCTACGCTGTATGGAGGCGCTGTGGAGATGGACAGGTGGATCGAGGTAGCCCGAAGGAGGCGGCTGGAGACGGCCAATGCCTTGGCCGAGTTCGTAATGGACAGATGCCGTAGGGGCGACGTGGCGTTGTTCGGGTCCAGAGCCCGCGGCGATTTCCACGACATGAGCGACTGGGATATCGCGGTGGTTGTGGAAGACGGCGAATACGCCGTGGCGAGCGAGGAGTTCGGCCAAGCGGTCTACATACCGGTCGCAAGGCTGGACCAGCTCCTGACCTTCAGCATGATAATACTCGACGTAGCTCACGACGGGCATCTCCTGTGCGGGAAAGGGGATCTCTGGCACGAGTTCGTGAAGAGGGTTCGGCGATACGTTATGGAGAAAAGGCTGGAAAAAACCGGAGCGGGTTGGTATCCATCGGTTTAACCGCCGGCTCAACGCGCCGGCTACAACGCCGCGATGCGCAGATCGCAACGCCTATCGGCGCCGCGGCGAGGAGGACCAAGGCTTTCCCCAGTTGCCGGCCCTGCCGCCGGCGGGGCCAACACCTCAGCCAGAACCGCTCCGCCTTAGAGGGCGGGGGTCGGCGGGCCGTAGGCAGGGGCCCGGCCACCGCGTTAGGCGCCCTCATGTTGGCTGTGCGCCTCAACGCCCGAGGAAGCAGAGCCGCCGCGGAACAGCAACACCGTATCTAAGGCCGCCCAACTCCTGGACCAGCCGAATCGCCCCGCGAATATATTGCGGCCTTCCAAGGCCGCGAGACCACAAACGAGGTCCCTGCATGGGGCTTTCCAGCAAGTTAATAAAGAGGGGATCGAGGCTGGCTGTGGCGGAGTACGTCAAGGCGAAGCTACAGGAGGCGCGGGAGTCCTTAGAGGCGGCGGAGGCAGAGCTTAGAGAGGCAAAGTCGAAGGTCGAGGTTCGAGGCGCGGCGGAGAGGGCCTGGGGCGCCGCTGTGCAGGCCACAGACGCGCCTATCTACGCGCTGAAGGGGAGGAAGCCGCCTAGCCGCTTCGAGAGGAGGAAGGCCCTGAGGGAGCCCGAGGAGGTTGAGGCGGTCGGGCGGCTTGGGCCTGGGGATCGCCATATGGCGAGGTGCAAGCCGCCTCGCGGGGCCTTTTACGAAGGCGTAGTAGACCGCGAGGAGGTGAGGCTGGAGCTAGAGAAGGCGAGGAGGTGCGTGGAAGACGTCGAGGGGGCTTCTCGGCCATGAGCTTCCTGCTTGAAAATTCGCGGTCCTTCTTGAGGGCGGCGAAGAGGGACTTGGAGGAGGGCGAATACAACTTGGCCGTGTTCCACGCGGAACAGGCTCTGCAGCTCTGCGCAAAGTACGAGCTGTACCTCAAATACGGCGACTACCCCAAGACGCATAGGCTGAAGGAGTTGCTGGGCGCGTTGGGGCAGAGCTACGACCCACTCGTCGCCGACCTGCTGGAGGAGGCCTACATAGGGTCCAGGTACCTCCCCGTGAGATACTCCGGGGAGACCGCGCGCAGAGCCGTCGACGAGGCCGAACGCCTCATGAGGGAGATGGGATGTCTTTCCTAGACCTCCTGAGGAGGCTGCACGAGCAGAGGAGGCGGTACCTGGAGGACCTCCCCCGCTACCTCTCTCTGATCAAGGAGGCGGCCCTGCGGCGCGACCCGGCGGCCGAGGTCTACCTCTTCGGAAGCTACGCGGAGGGCGCGGCCAGGCCCGACAGCGACGTGGACGTGCTGATCGTGACGGAGCTGGCCGCGGTCGAGGAGGCCCGGGCCCGGCTCAGGATGGAGATAGACGACGCCCTGGGGCGGCCCAACCCCTTCGAGCTCCACATAGTGACGCAGGCCCAATACAGGGAGTGGTACGCCAGGTTCATCAGGAGGCAGGTCAAGATATAGCCTTTAAACCCCGGCGCCGTGGGGGGACATGGAGTTTTTAAGGGAGAGGGCTCTCCAGTTCCTCGAGATGTCGAAGACGGCGGCTGAGAGGGGCTTCTACGAGCTCGCCCTCTTCCACGCCGAGCAGGCGCTACAGCTGTACGTCAAGTATCTGATCTACAGGAGGTTGGGCGACTTCCCCAAGACCCACCTCCTTCGGGATCTTCTGGACAGAGCGGCGGAGCTCTACGGGGACGTCTGCGGCCTGGGGGAGCTCCTGCGGCGCCGCTCCGCCGTGCTTACGCTGTTGGAACATGCCCACATGACCTCCCGCTACCTTCCCCTTAGAGCTAGGCGTGAGGACTACGAGGCGGCGCGCGACGTGTTGGAAGAGGCGGCGAGGGTCTTCAGATGTCTAGAGAGTTCATAGAGCTATTAAGGCGTCAACGCGCCGCTAGGGAGGAGATCTTGAAGAACTTGGACTTCTACCTATGCAGGATATCGCAGATAGCGAGAGAGCTGGATCCCTCTGCCGAGGTGTACCTCTTCGGCTCCTTCGCGCGGGGCGCGGCCAGGCCCGACAGCGACGTGGACGTGCTGGTCGTCTCCGATGCGCTGGGGAAGGACCTGCTCAGCGTCGCCGAGGCCGTGGATAAAATAACGGCGGAGCTGGGAGTAAAGGGGGTGTTCGAGATACATGTAGCCACGCGGGACCTCTTCGAAAGATGGTATAGAGGATTCATCGACGTACTAATTCCGACGAGATGCTGACGGCATAGATGTCGCAACGCATCACGCCTTGGGTACTGGGCCAAAAACATCCCTGCGCGTGCCCGCCGTGATTGACGTAGCGGCAGACGTCGCAGGCCTCATTGACGCGATCTCTCATCACCTGCCTCGACAGAATCGACGTGTTCGCACGGCTGAGCGGTGAGGAGGGGGCTGGGCGGCCGCGGCGGAGGCAGGGCTCGCGGCGCGAGGGCGGGCTCGTGGCCGTGGCGCTCGGCTCCCGGCACCACCTCTCTAGACGCGCCGGGAATATTTATATATACCCCGAATCCTAAATAGCTATGTCGGGGATTATGTAGAGGTTCTCGACACCACGTTGAGGGACGGGGCGCAGGGCGCAAACGTCTCCTTCGCCCTCCAGGACAAGATAAGGATCGCGCTCAAGCTCGACGAGGTGGGGGTGGACTACATAGAGGGGGGATGGCCCTACTCGAACCCCAAGGACCTCGACTTCTTCAAGGCCATGAAGGAGTACAGCCTCGGCAGGGCGAAGCTGGCGGCGTTTGGGAGCACCAGGCGGAGGGGCGTAAGGCCGGAGAGGGATGAGAGCCTCAACTCGCTGGTGGATGCCGACGTGCCCGTCGCGGTGATCTTCGGCAAGAGCTGGACGCTCCACGCGAGGGAGGTGCTGGGGGTTACATGGGAGGAGAACCTCGCCATGATCGCCGAGAGCGTCGAGTACCTGAGGGGACACGGCGTGGAGGTGATATACGACGCCGAGCATTTCTACCAGGGCTATCTGGAGGACCCCGAGGCGGCCCTCGCCTCCATAGAGGCGGCTTGGAGAGCCGGGGCGCGGGCGGTCGTGCTGGCTGACACCAACGGCGGCACTCCGCCGCAAGAGGTATATCGGATCACGGCCGAGGTGAGGCGGAGGTTCCCGGCGATGCCTCTAGGGGCCCACATGCACAACGACATAGGTTGCGCCGTGGCCAACACCCTCATGGCGGTGGCGGCCGGCGCGAGGCACGTCCAGGGCACCATCAACGGCGTCGGGGAGAGGACCGGCAACGCGGATCTGGCCGCGGTGCTCCCGACGCTGGAGCTGAAGATGGGGTTTAGGGTGCTCCGCGACGAGCCGCCGGCCGTCAAGTTCGGCAGGCTGAGGGAGGCCTCCAGGCTCGTCTACGAGGCGCTGGGCCTCCAGCCGAATCCCTATCAGCCCTACGTGGGGGACTTCGCCTTCGCCCACAAGGGCGGCGTCCACGCGGACGCCGTCATGAAGGTGCCGAGGGCCTACGAGCACGTGGACCCGGCTCTGGTGGGCAACCGGAGGGTCTTCGTGGTGTCCGAGATGGCGGGAGGCGCCAGCCTTGCGCTTAAGGCGGCCGAGGAGCTCGGGATGCCTCTCGACAAGAGGAGCGACGCCGTGAGGCGGGCCCTCGAGGAGATAAAGCGGCTTGAGAGGAAGGGCTACTCCTTCGACCTGGCGCCCGCCTCAGCCATGTTGATCCTCATGCGGCACCTCGGCCTGTATAAGGAGAGGTTCAGGCTTCTGGAGTGGAGGGTCGTGACGGGTCCCGACGAGAGGGCATACGCCGTGGTTAAGGTGCTCGTGGGCGGGGAGGAGAGGCTGGAGGCCGGCGAGGGGGTGGGCCCGGTGCATGCGGTGGACGTGGCCCTCCGGCGGGCGCTGACGGTCTCCTTCCCGCAGCTCAAGGCGGTGGCTCTGAGCGACTACAGGGTGGTGCTCCCCGCCTCAGTGAGGAGCACGGAGAGCGTCGTGAGGGTGACCGCTGAGTTTAGAAACGGCGAGAGGATCTGGCGCACCGTGGGGGTCTCCAGCAACATCGTGAAGGCCTCCATAAGGGCGCTCGTGGACGGATACGACTTCGCCCTCCAGCTGGAGGCGCTAGCGCCTAGCCGAGAGGTAGACCCCCGCTACGGCGAGCGCCGTGCCGGCCAGCTGGACGGGCATCAGCGCCTCGCCGAGGAGCAGGTGGGAAAGTAGCGCCGTCAACACGGGCATCAGGGGCAACACCGCGGCGGTCCGCCTAGGCCCCACCTCCTTCACCGCGGCGTTCCACGCCGCATATGCCAACGCCCCCGGCACAGCCGCCACGTAGGCCACCAGTAGGAGCGCGGCGGGCTCCATCAACGTGCCGAGTCTAGACGCGGGGGCCAGCGGCGACATGGCCGCCAGGCCGAAGAGGGAGATCCACGCCGACGCCTCCACCGGGCTGTACAGGGGGTACACGCGCCTCACGAGCACCGTATATGTCGCCCACGACAGCGTGGCGGAGACGGCGAGGAGCGGGCCCAGGTACGACCTCACGGCGATGTACGGCTCCAGGATCAGGTATGCGCCAGCCACGGCGACGAGGGAGCCCAATATGGCGTCTCCCCTTGGCCTCCTCCGGGCTAGCAGGGCCTCCAAGGTCTGGGTGACGGGGCTCGCAATTACGGCGAAAAGCGAGGCCACCGCGGCCGTCACGTAGGCCAGCGCCGTGTAGAGCAGTAGGTTGAACCCGGCGACGCCCAGAAGCCCCAGAGCCGCCAAACGCGCCGCGGCGCCCTTGTACCGCGGGAACCTCGCCAGGATGAAGAGGAGGGGCGTCGCGAGGGCAAACCTCAGCATGGACACGGCGATGGGGTCGGCCCCGCCCGCCGCCAGGAACCGCCCCACCAGGTAGTTGGTGCTCCACGCCGCGACGGCGAATAGGGCGTAGGCGAGACCCCTCATGCGAGGCAGCCCGCCTCGGCCGCGGCGCGCCTGATCACCTCCGCGATCTCGGCCGTGGAGACGCGCCCCGTGTTGACGTTGCGGGGGCTTGGGTGGTAGGAGGCGTATATCTTCACCTCTCCGGCCTGGATGGAGGCGCCGTGGGAGAAGGGGACGCGGGGCGCCCTGACGGCCTTCAACACGGCGTCCCACGCCACCCGGCCCAGGGCGACGACGGCGCGGGGCCTCACCATCCGCACCTCCTCCACAAGCCAGAGGGAGCAGTTGCCCACCTCCTCCGCCGTCGGCCTATTCTTCGGCGGGGCGCACTTAACGGCAGAGGTTATGTAGACGCACCTCAGCTCCACGCCGTCGCCCCTCGACAGGCTGTACGGCTTGTTGGAGAGGCCGAGGCCGTGGAGCACGGCGAAGAGGTTCTGCGCCGATCTGTCGCCGGTGAACATCCTCCCGGTCCTGTTTCCGCCGTGGGCCGCCGGCGCGAGGCCCACGACCATCAGGCGGGCCCCCAGGTCGCCCCAGGGCGGCACCGGCCGGGACCAGTAGGCCTCGCCGCGGAAGCGGGGGAGGGGCCTCACGGACTCCCGGTAGGCCACTAGGCGGGGGCAGAACCGACATGCGGTGAGCCTCGCCACGAAGTCCTGATACCAGGCGGTCATGTCTTAGCCAGCGGGTTGGCGAGCTGCATAGGCCCCGCCGCTATGTGTCCAATGGCGTCTGCGAGGAACCCGGCGTTGTCGTAGCGCTGCAACACCTCGCGGAGCCTTCCCTGTCCCGGCTCCTCATTCCGTTGACGGCCTCCACGGGCCTAGGCATGGCCCTCGCCTCTATAGCCCTCTCCGCAGAGGGCTGGGCAACCCCGCCGATGAGGCGGTCGAAACGCTCACCCCCTCCGTGGGCGGTGAGACCCTGGAGAGCCACGTAGCCCTCCCTGACGCCCTCCACCGCCTTCTCCCTCTCCAGCAGAGATCTGCACTGGGGATGCGTCGGTGGAATCACCACGTGGCCGCGTGTCGTCAATGCTTAAAAAACTGCTCCACTGCAGCCGCCCTCTACGGACCGGCCGCTCAAGCTTTGACCTAACTCCTGCTGGGCATTTGCTAACCCAGCCTCCACGACGCCTGCGGCGTCGTTTTTCCAAAGAGCTTATATATTGACAAAGGCGGAAAAACGTGGAGATCGTTGAGATGGACGGCTCGGGGAGGGTCTATATACCTGCCGAGATCAGGAGGCGCGTAAAGGCGCGGAGGTTTAGGTTGAGGCTTGTGGAGGGCGGCATTTTGCTGGAGCCCGTCGACGACGTCGATGCCTACTACGGCAAGTTCGGCCCGGCGAGGTATTCCACGGTGGAGGAGATCGAAAGGGCGTTGGAGGATGCCGCGCAGGTTGGTCTACGTTGACGTCAACGTCCTCTACTACTTCTTCACCGCGCACCCCCAATTCGGCGAGGGCTCCCGGGAGTTGCTGAAGAGGCACCAGGGGAGCCTCGCCACGTCCGCGCTTTCGGCATGGCTTCTCTACGTCCTGACACGTAGGGAGGAGGCGGTGGACGCCCTTAGGAACATGGCCGTCCTCCTGCCGCTGGACGCAGAGATACTCGCCGAAGCCCTCCATCTGGAGAGGCCTAGGGAGTTCGAGGACAGGATACACCTCGCCACGATGAAGAGCTACGGGATAGACGCCATCCTGTCCAACGACTCCGACTTCGACGACGTCGGCGTCGTCAGGCCGAGGTGAGCCGTCCACGG
>Ga0209739_100767_pt1 | contig 12247 bp, 8 predicted proteins | sample JossMetagenome_2_FD_184729 | JGI IMG/M metagenome (GOLD analysis project Ga0209739, IMG submission 184729) | Hot spring sediment microbial communities from Joseph's Coat, Yellowstone National Park, USA - JC3_ASED (SPAdes) (version 3) | ecosystem: Environmental > Aquatic > Thermal springs > Hot...
TCTCTAGACTCTTCATAAGCATCAAGTATATCTTTCTCCAGTCTTAGTTTAACATCTCTACGCAACTTCTGATATGAAGCAACATTCCATGTCATAATAATGATCTTGGCTCCCGCAAGTATAAAATTAATATTGTCAGGATCTTTAGAAACAATACTTGCAGATATAACATATGCAACATCTCTAGGCTCGCTCTCGTGAAATTTATTACAATAAGCCAAAAATCTCTGAGGATCCTTGATGGTATTTATATACTCGACAACTTCATCTTTTTTCATAAAAACCCTAAATTATATATTTTATTACTGATTTTTATTATTATGAACGGCCTTGTTGATACAGATCAATTATTAAAATATCAGATTAGCTGTCCTGATGTTATAATTTGTCGATATAACCAGCCACACTATACGAGACACTTATTAAATTTGTCTTTCAAGATTCAGAAAATTGTCCGAAGAGGCAGGATATTCTTGTATTCATCTCTTTTAACAAATTTTTCAAATAATTGTGAGAAATGTATTGTTGCTCAAAAAGCATTTTGAATTGCAAGATCAGAGACATGATAAGAATGATAAGAGGTTTTTCATTTACATTCTTTATATAGAGACATAGATCTATGGCGTAAAGAGTCTATTGAGAGGTATTATCTCGATCTTCGAATGATCCTATGCAATAATAGTTCAATTCTTTCGGAAAATATTTTTGACCCTTCAATTCGTGATTCTGAATTGGATAATTATGAGTTTTAAGGATTTTATTAAAATCAATTATTATAATTATGATTTTTTGCTTGATGAATTATGCTTTATGCTTAGCAAAAGAGGGATTATTACTAGTTGGAGCACAAAGCTTCAAGAAGATAATAAGAATAAAGAGATCTTATCTATCGTTTTTGGAGCGATTGAGCTTCTCATAGCTCTGGCTATGGCTAAGCTGATTAACGTTGATGTTTATATTAAAACTCGTGAAATCAAACATCGCACAAGATCAATAAGCAAAAAGTTTTTGTTGTGGAATGGTCATTTAGTTAAGGAAGAAGATTTTCTTATTCCATATATGAGCAGAATAGGGTTGCCAGATATAGAAATATGTGAAAATAACATGTGTGTTTTAGTTGAAGTAACGGTAGGACTTTCACCACAAACACTTTATTATGAGCTGGGTGAGGTTTTAAGACATGACTCATCATTAGGATATAATGTTAAAAATAGAATATTGCTTATCCCAACCTGTGGTGAAGATTTTATCGGTCTTAAAAAGTTTGTTAAAAGTAAGTATTCTAGTAAAGTTGATGTCTTTTCTATCTACTCAATAATTGAAGCTTTATGTATGAATAGAAATCTCGAAGATATAAAGTTTCTTGAACAAATAAAATGCGACTATGCATCAAGATGTTGTGAAAACAAATTATATAGACTAAATAATCTTATAGAGACATTATTAAAGGAGAGAGAAGAAGTTCTAGATGTCAATACCGCTGTAGTATTAAAGAACATAGGCTATACAATTATTCCGGCAATAATTTATAAGATTTTTAAGTTAACGATAAACTAATTGAGTCGGCCAAGTCTCTGAACTATTTTATCAACTATGTATTCGCTCAACTCAAGAATCATACTTAATTCATTAACAACTATTTGAATATTGTTATATGTTATCTGATGAGACATTATATCCTCTAATATCAAAGGCTAATGAAAACATCTTGGTATATAAAGTCTTGAGATAAGTTCCTGTAAAACATTAATGAGTGATTTAGATTGCGTCAGTGCCGACTTATAACCTGAGATCTTATTATATACCTCATGCCACTTTATTTTTGCGATAAGATCAACCTCGTTAGCCACCACCACCTCGATTTTGAAGGGATCCTTATGCTTATAGTCTTTACCTAAAATAAACTCTCTAAGAAACTCTTGTATCCCTAATAGTTTTTAGATTCAGGCTTAGGATATTGTTTATAGCATAGTTCAAGGCCAACCTGTATCTCTTGAGGAGCTCTACAGCCCCCGGCTCAGGGCTAACCCTCATAGGTATTGAAAGGGTTAGCAAACCCTCATCACCGGAGGCCATAGAGCCTCTCAAAAATAATCAAAAACTTAGATAGCTTATAATTAGATAAGCAATACATTGTTAGGCCACAAACCCGCCTGCTGATGCAGGTGGGGTGAAGATTAAAAGGAGAGGAGGTCAGGAAAAATAGTATTAGAAAAGCAAGATCTACTATGGAGCTGGATACAAAGGGAGAAACAAACAGATCAATGTGATCTACTATAGAATTGTAGGATAGCGCGTCACCCTAATAATGAAGAAAAGGTTGAAAACCCTGCTCTAGAGGGCTAGGCTTGGCACTGTCGCTACTAATATAAAAGCTTAAGTACAGGGACTCGGGATATCGCTACTATAGGTCTCAGGCATATGATTGTTTCATATTCATCCCATATGAATGGTTTCCCGCTCTCATACAGGATTGCATCTCCATGTTCATACCCATGCATTCTGATATGAGGTAGCTTATGTTGCGTTGGGGGTTGCTCTTTCTATCTTACGGAATACGAGCTTCCCCTCGACACACTTGACATACCTGTCTCCCAGGATCTCCCTCCTCCTATCATCATCCGCTGGTGTGTATGCTGGGCATGTTGGGCATAGCGCCCAATGCGTTAGCACATTCGGTATATAGCATTCCCAAACACCGTCTTCAGCCTCCTCATAGTACCTCCTAGCGTTAAGGCCTTCGACAACCCTCATATCATAGAAGCACCATCTATTACAGTAACCATCATTATTCATGTAAGCACAAACCCCCATATTAACCCTGTAAGCTGCAACCCTGCATATGAGCTCCAGAACAGCCTCAATGTTGAAAGCCGGGGGCTCGACGGCAGCCTCAAGCCTGAAGGCTAGACCTTCAAGATCCCTAATCTTCCTGCTAAGCTCTTCAACCCTACCGGCAAGCTCTACAACCTGCCCAATCCTAGACCTAGGGTTCTCGTAGGGTGATATGAGCTAGTGCACCTTGAAGACACTGCAACCAAGCTCGCGGGCAATCTCCCTATAGCTCAAACCCTTAGACCTAAGCTCTAGAGCCCTCTGCCTGAGAGCTTCAGCATTATACCTCCTCCTAGGCACCTCCAGGCACGCTCCTATAACAACGTTATCCATCAACGGCTAAAACGTTATCATATAACATTATAAAATGACGTTATCTGGAGAGCCGTCTAGCTCTGCACATATTACGAGCACGCTTGAACTCTCAGCAAGTTGCATGATTTAACCGTGCAAGCAGACGGGAGTAAAGCGTGCAGAATACTATTCAAGTTTTGGGAAATCAATAATCTACTCACTAACTTGCTTGGATCTCTTTAAGCTTTTACTAATGCATCGATAAGAGATCGTATTGTTTTTGAGACAATTTTAGCTGCACGACTGTTGATTGTAGCTTCCCTACCTTCTCTAATGTTTGTTTCCAACTCGCTTAGCTCTACGGCTATGTCGATGAATACTCCAAGGTGTTTGGATAGTGGGATTCTACCTGCTAGGAGTTTCTCTAGGAAGACACCGTATCTCTCTGGATTCCTCACATTGTATGTTAGTAGTGTGAAGATTAGAGTGGCATAACCTATATCTGCTGGGAGCCCCAGGACAACCCTGTTACCGATTTTGGAGATGCCGTATTTTATAGCGTAAGCATCCAATATCGTGGAGATCACCTTGAAAATCCTTGAAGCCCTAACACCGCCAACCCTTATAAAGTCCCTTGAATCTAAATCCAGGACTTTCAAAGAGAGCTCCGGCCTCCTACTCCTAGCCTTGTAAACTAGATAATACAGGTTCTTGCTCAAACCCTCTACCCCCACCTATATAACGAGTAGTGGTGAGAGTATACTAAGGGATCTCGGCCTCCAGTGGTGGTCGAACTTATATATGCTCCCGGCCTCTGGTATAACATCGTAGCCATGATCAGAGAGCACTAGTATTGTAGCATTATACTCTTTCCTTAGATACTCAAGCTTATTAGCTAACTTAAGCGTAACACTGTACATCGAGTCTATAGCATCGCTAGCCCTCATGATTCTACCGCTATGTATCTTCTCGTCAAACTCTCTAAAAACATAGTATTCTTTGGCTCCCAGCTCCTCTGCTATATGCTGTGCAATGTCAATTAGTGTTATTTGTCTGTCTTGCTTGAAGTATGCATGGGGTTCAAGGATGAGCTTGTACGTCTCAGTAACACCGCCGGGATTTAATATTACGCCGATGAAGGAGGGCCTCAGCCTATAGGCTATGTAGAGAGCTTCAACCATAGACATGCCATCACATAGTAGGAGGTACCTAGTGGTTTTAGTTGTTCCACCACGTAGCTTAAGATTTAAGAGACTCCTGTTATACATTTCACGTGTAAGAACGTTTAGACTAGCTTTATAATTACTATGTATTCTGAAGGCATGCTCTAAAAGCTCCCTCATATAATCCATAGTACATCTAAAACGTACATCCCCAAGAGGAGATTCTTGAGTGAGGCTTAAGCCTGTTGCTAGGTAATGGAGTATGTTGAAAAGAATTCCATAAACTCTCCTATCGTCGTTAACATACTGGAGATCATGTTTTAAACAGTTATAGACCTTGTTTAACATATTAATGAGAACCGTTACATGATCTGTGAACACTATCTCACACCCTTAGGCACTACCCTTCGATGAACTTCGCCCTTTCAACTTTTAACCCTATGCTACTGAGCTTCTGTACCACCTCCCTCTTTTCAATCTTTCTGTTAAGACGAACCTCTAGCTCGCATCCCTCCACGTCATCTCTAAACCTGTTAAGGTAGCGTATTACCTGGTCTACAAACTCAGAAATCCTGTCTACGGAACCACTAATGTCTATTCTATCCTCACTTTGACCCCCCGAACTTGAATGTATAAGAACATGAATTCTTCTAACACTATTTGTGAGCCATCTATCTCTCTTTGACAAAGCGCTTAGGAGCGTGATGGTATCGTCAATATCTAAAACTTTGAATCCTTCGACACCTGGCGGTGGTGGTGGTGGAGGAGGCGGTGGTATTCCAACTACCTTTAGGACAAGATATTTATCTTCAACGGCTATCTCGATAATCTTAAGCTCTATATCGTCAACCGGAATCTTACTACCATTAAGAGCCTTGATGGCGACTTCTATACGATCAATGGATATCGGTTTTATCAGGATATCACACCACCCCCTTTCTAAAGCTTCTACGATACCGTTAATGTCATATCTGAACTCCCCATACTTAATTAGGTGCTCTCTCACTTCCTTCCTTCTAACATCTTTCTTAATCCATTCAATAAGCTGAGATTTAATGTCACTAGCGTCTGCTACCTTCAACAATCCCTTAACCGCATCGGACAGCCATATGGGTAGTGAGGCGAAAACTTTTCCTAGCTCGTGTACCCCCTCTCTAGATCTTACCCTAATATCCTTAATTTCAAATTGCCCCGTACAAGGATCATATGTTATGATCTTCTTGAACACGCTTATCAAATCCGATGTGAAGTTCTGCACGGCTGTGTTTGCATGTTGCTTGGCGAAGTCTTCAAGCCTCCTTCTGAGCATAACCAGAGTCTCGGCCACGATACGCCTAAGCTCCTCCTCAGGTCTCCCCTCTCTTCTCATCATATCCTTGAGAGTCCTCCGTTGCTCTACGATCTCTTCCGCAAGCTTGTTAACACCTTCAGGCTTCTTAAGCATCTCGACTGCCGCCTCGCTAGCCTTTATCTCAGCTAGGGATTCCACGAGCTTGCTTAGACCCTCCCCATCCAAGTATGGAATGATTACAGCGAACATGTTCAGGTACCTTATTTTATTCTTGTTCGTCTCTAGAGAGTTCTTGATCATACTCATTATATCTTCAAAGCTCGTACCCTCGATGAGTAGCTTCTCAGCAACATCTATAGGTGAGATTACCAGAGCGGTGAACATATCACGATCTAGGTAGTTAAGGAAGCTTCTGCTATCGAAGCTATCGAGTTTAGCAAACTCGAAGTTTAACTGTGCTTTCTGTTGCCTAAACTGGCTTACTAACGCGTACTTGCTAAACAACTCGTTTAGGTATTCAAGTGCTTCCTTGACCTTCAACCTCCCCTTCTCATCCCTAAGCCTTCTGAGCTCTCCCTCACGTATGTTGTCGAGGATTTGTATCGGGTTGCTGATGAGTGAGACATAGTAGTAGCGACCGTCGCTCCTCTCAGCGCTATGGATGAACGGTACGTTATCAAGTTCTGTAAGAACTCTCTGGTATACTCCCAGCTTGCTAACATCTACAGGTCCTACCAGGGAGAGTATGAGCTTTCTCTGGTGGAGGGCTCTCCTTTCGATATCCTCCCGTGATAGAATGTCTGGGTTAACGCTCGACATTCTAATCAAATCCCAAATGTTATCTGTAACCGACTTAACATACACCGCTCGTATAGCCCCCTCAAGCATTTTAACTTCAGCAGGGTCTCTAGCTTTACCCCTAAAGAGATCTACGTATCTCCGCCACGATTCTACATTAACCTTCCACTCGTTAGCTGAGAGGGGGTCCAGAAGATGCTTTATATCCTCGTGCTCGACGTGAGCTAAACTAACTAGGTACGACCCCCCATCTTGAAGAGCCCTGCTTAAGACTACGGAGCTTATCTTGATTAGATCACGTAGATGCTGAGCATAGCTGAACTCACCACTATACACTGGTACTACAAGCTTAACCACAAGCTCCTTATATGTAGGTGAGAAGGGATAGGTATTCTTAAGCTCATCTATAAACCTTCTTGCCTCATCCGCTTCCACCATCTGCGAGAGCGTATCCCTCAACCCACCGATATCCTTTAAGATTGAATCTCGATCAACCTTCAACCTTAGAATGCGTTTTTTAACTATCTGAAGGGCCTCATCCACGCTAATATCCCTAACACTAGCTGGAGAATACCTGCCCATACGGTCCTCGAAGAATTCGATAGCCCCCCTTAGCCCGGTGGCTATTTGGCTCTTCTCAACCCTCCACCTCTGCTCGTCTTGTAAAGCTGACGCGTATACTACGACGACCGGTTGTCTCGCTCTAAGCTCCTCCACGAGATTCGATATGAAGTGCAGTGCGCTCTCCAAATTATCATTGTATTCGCTTGAAGCCCCCAGACTCCTAAGAACACCAGCGTACAGCTCATCAATGATTATCAGTATGGGGATGGTTACACCGAGCCTAGCGAGAGCCTCAGAGAACTTCCTCGCTGCGTCAAGTGGTTTGTACCTGTTTAGTTCACGTAGGGTTCTAGTAAACTCGTAGAGCTCCCGCTCAGGAACGCCCTCCTTTACTAGAAGTCTCCTCTTTCTTTCAAAAACCTTTCCCATGATCACCATTAAAGCGTCGTAAGGCATGTACCCAGTCGGTATGTGTATTAAATCTATTGGGATGATCAACGTCTTCCTAGCAACGTCCACCTTGTAGCTGGTATCTTTAGTGAGGGTTTCATATACGTCCTGCTGGCTTTCGTTTAGCTTATCAAGTGTAAATGGTACGTTTAAATACAAGTGGTATAGCAGTACTAGAAAGTGGGTCTTACCACGTCCCATAGCGTGAGTTAACCTTAAAACCACAGGATCCCCTACCCCCTGAAGGGCTGTATTAACCATCCTTAGGGTATCCTTAATGGTGTCACTAAAATATGTTGTTGAAAGGAATGTGAGGGGATCTAGGAATTCATTGCTAACCACGACTTCCTGCATACCAAGATCCCTTTGTATGATCAACCCGAGGCTTGGTGCTAGCCTGCCCACGTACTCTTGAGGGTTAAGTGGTATGTAGACTTTTGATGCGAGCTCGCTAAGCTCTACAACGTCTCCAAGCCTTGGGATCATCCTTTCTCACCATGATATATTCTTACGAGCATGTTATCGGCGAATTCCCTAGCGATACTTGATAGTCTTACGAGTCGAAGCTCTTCGTCCCTGGCGGTACGTAGGAGGAATAAGGCTGTAGCTACGACACTACGGCTTACGGGCATTGCGGAGAGCACCCCCTTGATAGCCCTTGAAATGTCGTCTTTAGGTTGCTCGCTTATAAGCCTGAGGAGGTGGATGGCCTGCCCAGCGACCATCTTTACCAGCCTGTTAACCTCGTTTCTAACAGCCCCGTAACATTCGCTACCAAACAGGAGCCTGTAGGGCTGGCCAGACCTCTGAGGTCTGGCCAGGAGACCGGAGTAAGTTAACACCTGAACGTCTGCACCCGTAATCTTACACACCTTCTCCACGAAATCGTATGCAAGCTCTCTGGACTCACCATACCTAGTGGCGGTCCAAAGTATTAAGTAGGCCTTTGAGGGGGCATTCACGCTAAGGACACTTCTTATCATCTCCTCGCTTAACCCATTCTTCTTAAGGTAATCCTCAAGTAGGGCTTCCAATCCGAGATACATGGCAGTTGGATACAGGGTCCCATCAAAGAACCTCAAGGCTTTCTTGAACCTGCTCTCCCTTAGGAGTTCCTCAACTAGTATCTCCCTAGCGTACCCTGTCAGGGTTTTCTGAGTTTCCCGGCGCTCCTCTATAGTAAGCTCATCTATACTCGGGTTCCAGATTCTAGTGGCTCCAGCTATACCACCAGCAAGACCCATGATAAACACCTCAGACCCTGTAGCTCCCGAGTTCAGAGCTCCAACGATAGATCCAATTACGCTAGACTTAATGGTCTTCCTCACACTCTCATCGTATACGAGCTTTCTAACTTCACGTTCACCTGTAACTATGCTCTCAACAACTTCTCTCTTTCTGAGTATTAAAGCTAGTGAGGTAAGAAATGCTGAGGTTAGCAAGGCGACTCTCTTCGCTTTCATCTCTGTCCATATAGGCCATGCTATACTTAAAGTGAACCTCGCAGCATAAAGTGAGGCGATTATTGCCTCCCATGCATGTGGATCGCTATGAGTAAACCATACTATAAGCACGCCGTCGTCTTTTAGGATTCTATGAACCTCCTCAAAGAACTCCCACATCTTCAATATATACCAATCTCCTGCGAAGGGGTTCTTCTCTATAGCACCTATACTACTTCTGCCTAGCTCACCAATCTTTTCCCTATTCCTCCTAGCTATGATTTCGTCACTTCTTGGAAGCGTAGTTAGATATGGCGACCATCCATTAACATATAGCTCTACCTTTCCCCTCTCAGGATCCCTATTAAATAGGTAACCTACGTCTATAGCAGGTAGAAGCATGATCCTAAGGAACTGCCAGAAGAATTCCATGAGATCACTGTAAAAATGCTGAGCAAGGTAAGGCGGATCGACATTTATGATATCAATCTTCTCAATACCCCTATCTCTAAGCATTATGCTAAGCCTTTTAGCATCACCGCACATAACATCTACAAGATCGCCAAGACCTCCAAGCCACTCACTAAGAAGCCTTAGGACAGGCAAAATACCACCAGTAGTACCACCAATAGACTTTATATGAGGCTCAAAAACCCACCCAAGAGACTTCCCAGGATCACGGACTATAGGAGGCATTTCACAATACTCTAAGCTTATGACAATAGATCTACCTCGCTCCAAGTAAGAGTTTGTCAGACTTTCTATAGTAGACGTACTATAATCCCATCTAGTTGCTATGTTATTAAAGTTTACAAGTTTGCTTATCCCCATTGCGAGGTATAGTGTTACAGCTACTCCGTATTCGTTATTCTCTTTAATGAGATTCTCCATTCGCTCTCTCACATACTTCATAAGCTTAAGTAAGATTAACAGTTGTCTAGGGTTAAAGAGTTCGTACCAGTATTCTATGCCTAGCTCCCTTACCGGCTCGAACACCTCATTCTCTCTTGGTATACGAGCATTCGGTAAGAAGTCTCTTAGCTCGTTTATCTGTGTTGTGAGATCGATAAAGGCTTTGACAAAGGATTCCCTATCGTTGTCATCCGCTGGTTTAAAGCCTTGCGGTGTTTCCTTCACCAGGATTACATGCGTTTCTAGGAGTTCGTTTATCCTCCTCTTAGCCTCCTCAACGTCCCCGCTTAAGGCGATATTGAGTAGCTCTTTATGTTTTTTAACCCAGCTCCTTAAAGCTACGTCCCAGTTTACTGGCATGCGACAGTAGGGGCATCTAAGCCTTTCAAACGGTGTTTCCGAAGGCGATACCCTTACTGTGAAAGCCTTCCTTTCCCCATCTACTACAATGTCTATGTAGGGCCCGTCTTTGCCTAGCCTGTTACCGTATATTATCGGTATTAGGCCTTTACAGTTAGGGCACCTGTAGCCTCTAGCTATGATGTAGTTGTAAACGTCCTGGGGGTAGTACTGCGAGAGCTCCTTCCTAGCCCACTCTAATAGCTTCTCAACCTCCACTCTAACGGCCTCATAGAGTTTGATACCATACTTAGCTGGGTACTCTAGAGTCGCCTTCAATATTAGGTAGGCTACAGGGTTGTACTCCACAGCTATCGTTCTAAAGCCTAGCCTCAGGGACTCAAGAGGAATCGAGCCACCACCAGCCATAGGGTCGACAACTACAATCTCTCTCGGACTCCTACCCGTGTACTTCCTAACCAGCTCCTCCAAATATCTCCTGTCAGGATTGACTAGGTATAAGATCCTATATGGGACGCTCTCCACTCTATCAAGGCCTAGAGCGTGCTCAAACTCCTCCACCGGTACACCGGCTGGTAGAACCGAGGCCAGGGTGAGAACTCTAGCTGGAGTCGTAGGCCTCCTAGCAAGGTATGGGTGTAGATTGCTTATCTTAGGAACCCTTATGAACCCAGCCTCAACCCTAGCAGTTCTATTAACCTTATCTAAGGGCAGGACGTCTTCTACAAGACGTTTCATAGCATAAGAGGAGACCATAGAGAGCATACCACCTCATATCCTCTGCCATATCCCATCTCATATAAGGAGTACTTAGAGTACTTATATCTCTTTCTTTCACCTCTGATTCATAGGCCTCTCGTCTATGAAGAGTTCTACAACAACCCTTTAAGACCTAACCGGAAGGATAGCTTGCTAACAGCGTATAAAGCACCCGACACTACCATCTATTACACACTCCTCCTAACAAACACTCTTCCATCCTGTAGATCCATTCTACATCGATCACCCTCACTTATGCTCAGCTGTTTTCTAATCTCTTTCAGTACCGTAATCCTACTGTACCTGCCAACCCTAGTCCTGGATAGTGTTAGCGTAGGAAATCACCCATCTTTAAGATTTTCTATAGGGAGGCTATAAGCGAACTCTATAGGGTAATACTTGATTTCAATCTTACCTTCCATGATTCATATATTACTGGTAAACTTATAAGATAATCTTTAGAAGGGGGGAAGCGAGCCCACATTAAGGCCACATATCACCCCACTATAAGCCCACTACTGGAGTTCACTAGAGGGGGGTGTGAAATTTCTCGTTCCCTAATAGGTTAGCTATAAGCCCCCTATTAGCGTGATTCGAGTTGGGCTGTGGTGGTTTGAATTAAACGATAAGACAGCCCGCTCTAACGCTGTGATGTGCTGGGATGCCTGCTAGGAGGTCTAGGAGGGCTGGGGCTCGTAGGAGGCGTGGTTTAGAGGGTGAGGTTGTGCTACAAGGTTTTATCGATGCAGACTCATGCTAGATTGTATATCTCTCTACCTAACGTGCTCTCTAGCACTTAAAGCCCACTCTAGGAGCTCTAGAGCTTCTCTGCGATGGTAATCCCCCATCATGGCCATGATGGGGGTTACTCTGAACTAGGAGTTACCTTATGCTCCGACCTCATTGCATTTAGGAATCGCATTTTGGAGTTATCATGGTAACCCCATGAAGTTACTTTCGACGTGTTAGGTAACGCTGACTAGCCCCGTTTACCTAACACTTGAGGTGAAGGGTTGGTGTTCGAGCTGGTGAGGGTTGCTAAGGTAACCCCCCATTACATCTTGGAGCTCTGTAGCTCCACGGGGTTACCCTAAGCCTCTCGATAGCTCTCACTATCTTCTCTGGTGTCATGCCTATGAATATATCTTTAAGCTTATTATAAACAATGCTATATATTTCCTGCGCATTATCTGTCGTTGCCTTCTCCCTTAACTCAATGACGAAGAAGCCATCGTCGAAAGCTGCTTTCCTAGCTGGTTCGGTTAAGCTCTTTACAACGAAAATTCTTAGATGAGGTAGCTGGTTTAGCTGTAGCACTCTACCAAACTCTTGATCAACAACAGCTCTATCAACATCTTTATCCCAGTTCTTGCAAGACA
>Ga0209739_100769_pt1 | contig 12201 bp, 10 predicted proteins | sample JossMetagenome_2_FD_184729 | JGI IMG/M metagenome (GOLD analysis project Ga0209739, IMG submission 184729) | Hot spring sediment microbial communities from Joseph's Coat, Yellowstone National Park, USA - JC3_ASED (SPAdes) (version 3) | ecosystem: Environmental > Aquatic > Thermal springs > Hot...
AAAAGGCTTATGGCTACTCCTTTATGGAGAGCAAATGTAGGTTTAGAGTTTGAAAGGTCTAAATTTCAAGGATATATTATCGGAAGATATGTAGATAAATGGTATAGTAAAGATGATAATTCAGATAGGAAAACTTATGTATATGGTTCTTATGATGAATATTTTGTAGTTGATGGAAGGATTTCTTATCAGCTTACAAAGTTTTCTAAGTTAAGTTTTGAAGTAGATAATATTTTTAATACAAGATACTATCAATATTATAAAGCCCCGGGGAGACAATGGTTCGTAGAACTATCTTTAAAGTTTTAGTGTTGATATTGATTTTAAGCTTTATATGGGTTGAGGTTTTACAAGCTGAAACCTTTAGAGTTACTGATAAACTTGGAAGAAAGGTTATGGTTGATGTTCCTGTTAAGAGGGCTGTTATAGTTATAACCTATGAGCTTATTCCAGCTTTAAATTTGTGGAATCAAGTTGTAGGAGTTTCAAGGTGGGCAGAAGAGGTTTGTGGGCTTTATAGGGCAATTTTAAATGAAAATCCTAATTTTAGAAAGCCAACAGTTGGTGCTGGCTCTGATTTAAATGTTGAAGCAGTGCTAAGGCTGAATCCAGACCTTGTTATAACTTGGACATACAATCCAAATACCATATGGTTTCTTGAGAAAAAAGGGGTAAAAGTAATTGGGATCCATCCTGATAGTCTTCAAGAACTTTATGAGGTTATGAGGCTTCATGGAAAACTTTTTGGGAAGGAAAAGAGAGTTGAAGAAGTAATTAAAGAGATGGGAAAGATTTTTAATTTAATTAGAGCAAGGGTTTCAAAGATTCCTCCAGAAAAAAGAAAAAGAGTAATTCATCTTGGAGGAAAACCAACGACTGTTTCCTGTGGAATAGGAATTACAAATGATGTTATCAAACTTATAGGTGGTATAAATCCTGCAAGTTCAATAAAAGAAAGAAATGCTGATGTTTCTATAGAAAGGATAATTCAATGGGACCCTGATGTGATTTTTATTTGGGGCTCTGCTGGGTATGATGAAAATTGGCTTTATGGGAATTCTCAATGGAAATATGTGAAAGCTGTAAGAGAAAAAAGGGTTTATAAACTTCCAAGATGGTCAACCTGGTCGCCAAGAATTGCACCAATTGCCCTTTACATGGCAATGAAGGTTTACCCTGAGTATTTTAGAGATGTAAATTTTGAAAAAGTGGCAGATAATTTTTATAAAAAGGTTTTTGGGATTTCCTATTATAAGGTAAAACACTATGAAGGGTATTAAGGCTTTGATAATTTTAGCTTCTCCGTTTATTTTTGGGTGGATTGCTCTTTTTCTTGGTGCTTATGGGGTTAGTCCAATTATGGTTTTAAAGATTTTATTAAATGAGACTTTACATGTTTTTAATGTAGGGGATATTCCAGAAAAGGCGATAATAGTAGATATAAGGCTTCCAAGGGTTTTACTTGCTGGGATTGTTGGAGCTTGTCTTTCTGGAGCAGGTGTCACTCTTCAGGGAATATTTAGGAATCCTCTTGTTGACCCGTTTATCCTTGGAATTTCAGCAGGTGCAGCCTTTGGATGCGCTATAACCATCGGGTTTTTAAGCTTTTTACCTATCCAGTTTATGGCTTTTATTTTTGGTATTACTGCGGTTGCTCTTGCTTATACTGTTGCAAGAACTCAGGGAGAAGTAAGTAGGCTTACTTTAATTCTTTCTGGGGTTATTGTTTCAGCCTTTTTTACTGCTTTAGTATCTATAGTTAAATTTTTGGTTGACCCTAATAAGCTTCAAAGTATTGTTTATTGGCTTATGGGAAGTTTTTCACTTGCCGATTGGAAAGGGGTAAAAGTTTCTCTTTTGGGAGTTATTTTTGGATTAATACCAATTTTTCTTATGCGGTGGAGGCTAAATGTGATGAGTCTTGGGGAGGAGGAGGCCAAAGCTCTTGGGGTAAATGTTTCAAGGGATAGGCTTTTATTTATTGGTTTTTCAACCTTTGCGGTAGCGATAGCTACTTCCCTTTGTGGAATTATCGGATGGGTAGGGCTTATGGTGCCCCATCTTGTAAGAATGCTTATAGGTCCTGATCACAAAACCCTTGTTCCTTTAAGCTTAGCAGGGGGAGCATCTTTTATGATTGCAGCAGATACCATCTCTCGGACTATTACAAGCTTTGATATTCCTGTCGGAATTATAACTGCCCTAACAGGTGCTCCCTTTTTTATCTATCTGATGAAACGTGGTGGGAAAGAGGCTTGGGGTAAATAGTATGCTTGAAGTAAAAGAACTTTATTTTAGACATAAAGGAGAAAAAAGAGATATCTTAAAAGGAATAAGTTTTAGTGCAGAAAAAGGTTTTATAACTACTATTTTAGGACCTAATGGATCTGGGAAGACTACACTTTTTAAATGTATTTCTGGAATTTGGGAAAACTATAAAGGAGAGGTTAAGGTTAATGGGATAAGTATTGATAAGCTTCCTTATAAAAAAAGGGCAAGGCTTTTTTCGGTTGTTCCACAAGACCATGAACCTGCCTTTCCTTACTCTGTTTTTGATGTAGTTCTTATGGGAAGGGCAAGTTATGTAGGAATTTTTTCTTCTCCAGGGAAAAAAGATTATGAAAAGGCAGAAACTGCGTTAGAACTTGTTGGGATTAGACATTTAAAAGACCTTCCTTATACCAAGATAAGCGGTGGAGAAAGACAGCTTGTTCTTATTGCAAGGGCAATCGCTCAAGAGGCACCTGTTATGCTTCTTGATGAGCCAACAAGCCATCTTGATTTCAAAAACCAGATAAACGTTTTGAAAAAGATAAAAGAAATTGCAAGCTTAAAAGGTCTTACAGTAATTATGACGTTACACGACCCAAACCTTGCAAGCCTTTTTTCAGACAAAATCGTAGTGATTAATTCAGGAAATAAGATAGCAGAAGGAAGTCCAAAAGAGGTTTTAACAGAAAAGTTGATTAAAAGGGTTTATGGAATAGATGTAGTAAAAGTTGATATAAATGGGCAAAACATAATCTGTCCTTTAATATAAATTAGTTTATAAGGGGTGAGTAAAAGATGTGTGATATTTTAGCTATAGTTTGGCAAAGTTATTACAATATGCTTTATAAAGTATCAAAGGATATTAAGGATTTAGATATAAAAGTTTATTCTGCAAGGGCGCTTGATAAGGATAATGAAAGATTTGAAAAAGTTTTAAAGGAAATAGAAAAGGCAAAGGTTTTATTTCTTTATAGGTCAAATGAGCCTATATGGGAAGTTTTAGAAAAGAGGATAAAAAATTTAAAGGCAAGGATTGTTTGTCTTGGGCATGATCTTTCTTATTCCTTGCTTTCAAATGTAAGCCCAGAGATTTTAAATAAAGTTTATAGATATCTTGTGATAAACGGAGAAAAAAATGTAAAAAATATGTTTTACTTTTTGGCAAACAAGCTTTTGAATAAAGATTTAAGTTATGAAGAACCTGAGGAGGTTCCTTGGGAGGGGCTTTATCATCCTAAGGCTCCAAGAATTTTCAAAACCATTGAGGAATATTTTTCCTGGTATAAAGAATACAAAACCTTTGAAGAGACTGCTCCTACTGTAGGGATTTTGTTTTCAAGGCATTATTGGATAAATGGAAATACTGAGGTTGAAGATTTATTGATTGAAGAGCTTGAGAAAAGAGGAATAAAAGTAATTTCTGGTTTTGGATATTCGGTTAAAGATAAGGCTTTAGGAACCAGGGGAAGTGGGGAGCTTGTTCTTGAGTGGTTTGTTGATAAAGATGGGAAACCACGGATTGATTTAATGATAAAGCTTATTTTTTTCTTTTTGGGAACAAGCAGAGAAAAAAGTATGGATAATACAGAGGTTGCAAAGGACGGGGTTGAGATTTTAAAAAAGCTTGATGTTCCTGTTGTATGCCCAGTTACTTCCTATTATAAAACCATTGAAGAATGGGAAAAGGAGGAACTTAATCTTGATATAGGGTGGTCTATAGCTCTTCCTGAGTTCGAAGGGGTTATTGAGCCAATAATAATATCTGCTCAGGTTGAAGGAAGTGAGGATGAAAGAAGAAGGATGCCGATTGAGGAAAGGGTGAGAAAGCTTGTTTCAAGGATTGAAAGATGGATTGAGCTTAAAAGAACTCCTCCTGAAGAAAGGCGGATTGTTTTTGTTCTTCATAACAATCCTTGTGCCTCTGTTGAGGCAACAGTTGGTTCTGCAGCCCATCTTGATAGCTTAGAGAGTGTGGTTGAAATCATGAAGCGTATGAAATCTGTAGGCTATAAAGTTAATCCACCTGAAAACGGCAAAGCACTGATAGATGAAATCATGAGTAAGAAGGCAATTTCTGAATTTAGATGGACAACTGTGGAAGAGATTGTTGAAAAAGGTGGGGCTATTGCTTTTGTTGAGAAAGAAAAATATCTTGAGTGGTTTAATGAGCTTCCAGAAAAAACTCGTGAAAGGATGATTTCTGCCTGGGGAAATCCTCCTGGTGAGTATAAAAATGGAATTCCTCCTGCTATGGTTTATCAAGATAAAATCGTAATAACAGGAGTTTGTTATGGAAATGTGATTGTTTGTGTTCAACCAAAGCGTGGATGTGCAGGGGCAAGGTGCGATGGTCAGGTTTGTAAAATACTTCATGACCCGGATGTTCCTCCTCCTCATCAGTATGTAGCAACCTATAAGTGGCTTTCTCGTGAATTTAAAGCCCATGCTATAATTCATGTAGGAACCCATGGAAATCTTGAGTTCTTGCCAGGAAAAGGGGTTGCGTTATCTAATGCCTGTTTTCCTGATATAGGAATAGACACAATTCCTCATCTTTATATCTACAATGCTGATAATCCTCCTGAAGGAACAATTGCAAAAAGGCGCTCATATGCAGTTCTTGTTGACCATATGCAGACTGTGCTTACAGAAGGTGGGCTTTATGAAGAGCTCTTAGAACTTGAGAGACTTCTTAGCGAATATGAAGATGCAAAAAGAAAAGACCCAGCAAGAATTCATGCCCTTGAGCATATGATTATTGATGCCATAAAAAAGGCAAAGCTTGATGTTGAAATAAAGATCTTTTGGGAGGGTAAAAAGAAATCTCTTTCTGAGTTTAGTAATGAGGAACTTCACAAAATACCTTTTGAGAAAATTGTTGAAGAAGCCCATTGCAAGCTTTCGTTAATAAGGAATACCCAAATTCAAGATGGGATGCATATATTCGGTAAACTTCCAGAAGGGCAAAGAAGGGTTGATTTTATCTATGCAATCTTAAGGTATGACAGTGGGCAAAAATTTTCTTTAAGAAAGGAGATTGCAAAACTTTTAGGATTTGAGCTTTCAGAGCTAATTTCTCAGCCTCAAAAAATAGACCCTACTACAGGTAAATCTTATGGAGCAATCTTAGAAGAAATAGACAAAATCGGAAAAGAAATAGTAAAAAGTGTTTTAGAGGGGGTGGTATAAAAATGGAAGTTTTAAAAAGAATAGATTGGAATAAACCAGAATGGATAGCAATAAAAGAGAAAATTTTAGAATTGAATAGAAAAATTGAAGAATCAAAGGAAATAGAGGCTTTATTGCATGGTCTTTCTGGAGGATATGTTCCTTCTGGTCCTTCAGGGTTGATAACCCGTGGAAGAGATGATGTTTTACCTACAGGGAGAAATTTTTATAGCCTTGACCCTCATAGGGTTCCAACTCCTTCTGCTTTTGAGGTTGGAAAAAGGCTTGCGGAAAAGCTTATTGAAAAATATTTACGTGAAGATGGGCGTTATCCTGAAAATGTAGCTATATTCTGGATGGCAAACGACATTATGTGGGCAGATGGAGAGGGAATGGGGCAGATAATGTATTTAATCGGGGTTAGACCTGTTTGGTTTTCAAACGGAAGGGTAAAAGGGTTTGAAGTTATTCCTCTAGAGGAACTTTCTCGCCCAAGAATTGATGTAACCATAAGGGTTTCGGGGATTACAAGGGATAATTTTCCTATGTGTATTGAGCTTCTTGATGAAGCTATTCAAACAGTAGCTTTACTTCCTGAACCACCTGAAATGAATTTTGTAAGAAAGCATACCCTTGAAAATTTGAAAAATAATGGAGGAGACCTTCGTTCGGCAACTTTAAGGATTTTTTGTTCAATGCCAGGGACTTATCAAGCTGGGACCCAGCTTGCAGTCTATGCTTCTGCTTGGAAAGAAGAAAGGGATTTGGCAGAGGTTTTTCTCTACTGGAATGGATATGCTTATGGAAAGGGAATATGGGGGGAGGCAAGGCATAAGGAATTTTCTCAGATTTTAAAAACTGTCGATATTACTTATAACAAGGTGGTTTCAGATGAATATGATCTTTTTGGATGCTGTTGTTATTTTGGAACTCATGGAGGAATGACTGTTGCAGCAAGATACTTAAGCGGAAAACCTGTTAAAACCTATTATGGAGATACAAGAAATCCTGATTTTGTAGAAGTAAGAGACCTTGCTGATGAGATAAGAAGGGTTGTAAGAACAAAACTTCTTAATCCTAAATGGATTGAGGGAATGAAACGGCATGGTTATAAAGGAGCAGGGGATATTTCAAAAAGAATCGGAAGAATCTATGGATGGTCCGCTACAACCAAGGAGGTTGATGATTGGATTTTTGATGAGATTGCAAGAACCTTTTTAATGAATGAAGAAAATAAAAAATTTTTTATGGAACATAATCCTTGGGCGCTTGAGGAGATTGCAAGAAGGCTTATTGAGGCAATGGAAAGGGGGCTTTGGAATCCAGCTGAAGATGTTAAAGATGTATTAAAAACCCTTTATCTTGAGATTGAGGGATGGATTGAAGAAAGGATGGGAGAGGTAAAAGGAGATTTTCAGGGTGGTTCAATAGATGTTGTTACAGCTGAAGAAATCGAATATTGGAAAAATAAAATGAAGGAGGTTTTAACGTGATATTTCCTTTCACAGCAATAGTTGATCAGGATGAGATGAAGCTTGCCCTAATTTTAAATGTTATTGATCCAAGCATTGGTGGGGTTTTAATTATGGGAGAAAAAGGGACTGCTAAATCAACAACAGTTCGTGCCTTAGCAGACCTTCTTCCTGAGATTGAAGTAATAAAAGGATGCAGGTTTAATTGTTCTCCTGAGGGTCCCTTTTGTAGCGAATGTCTTGAAAAGATAAAAAACGGAAATAGTCTTGAGACTGAAAAAAAGAAAATGAGGGTGGTTGAGCTTCCTCTTGGAGTTACTGAAGATAGAGTTGTTGGAACCCTTGATATTGAGCATGCCATAAAAAAAGGAGAAAAAAGGTTTGAACCAGGAATACTTGCAGAGGCAAACAGAAACTTTCTTTACATTGATGAGGTTAACTTACTTGAGGACCATATCGTTGACCTACTTCTTGATTCAGCTGCTATGGGGATAAACACAGTTGAAAGAGAGGGTATATCCTTTACCCATCCTGCAAGATTTATTCTTGTTGGAACTATGAATCCTGAAGAAGGGGAACTTAGACCTCAGCTTCTTGATAGATTTGGTCTCTGTGTGCAAGTAAACTCCTTGAGAGATAAGTCTTTAAGGATGGAGGTACTTAAAAGAAAGGCAGAATTTGATGATAACCCAGAGGGTTTTTTAAGAAAATGGGAACCAGAGCAAAAGAAACTTCTAGAAAAAATACTTAAAGCAAAAGAAAATCTTAAAAAAGTAGAAATAGGTGATGAAGCCCTTTCTTTAGTGGTCGAAATTACTTCACAGTTAAACCTTGATGGACATAGAGCAGATATTGTAATGCTAAAATCTGCAAGAGCCTATACTGCTTTCAATGGAAAAGAAAAAATAACAAGCGAAGAAATTAAAAAAGTTGCCCCATTAGCCTTAAGGCATAGACTGAAAAGACTTCCCTTTGAAGATATCTCAAGTGAGGTAGAAAAACTTCATGCTATCCTTGAAAGAATATAGTTTGAGCTTTTCAGATTTTGTTTCTCAAGAAACAGCAAAACTTGCCCTTCTTTTAAATGCTATCGAACCAAAATGCGGAGGTCTTCTCTTAGTTGGTAAAAAAGGGACTGGAAAATCAACTCTTTTAAAGGCTTTTAAAAATGTAGTTTGTTCTTTAAATGTTCCTTTAGTTGAAGTTCCGATGAATGTTACCGAAGAAGCCCTTTTAGGTGGAATTGATATTGAAGAAACTTTGAAGCAAGGAAAAAGGATTTTTCAAAAAGGGCTTCTTGGTAAAGCAAACGAAGGGTTTTTAGTTATTGAAAATATAAACCTTTTTCCAAACGATATACTTTCCTTAATTTTTGAAGTTCAAGCAAGAGGAGAAAACATCGTTGAAAGAGAGGGTATTACTCTTAGGGAGCTTGCAAACTTTGTAATTCTTGCAACGATGAACCCAGAGGAAGGAGAGTTTTCAAGCCATTTTCTTGATAGGTTTGGTATGTGTGTAATCATGGATGAGATTAAAGATAAAGAAAGGAGAAAAGAAATTATAAAGCTTAATCTCCAAGATTTTAGAAATTTAAGAAAAGATGAAGAAGAAATTGTTAAAGGGATTTTAAGGTCTAAGGAGTTGATAAAAGAGGTAAAATTAACTGATGAGATAAGGGACTATATTATAGAATTAGCTTTGAAATCTGCTGTATCTGGACACAGAGCTGATATTTTTTTGATGCATGCAGTAAAAGCCTATACCGCCTATCTTGGAAAAAAGGAAGTAAAAAAGGAATATGTGGATGAGGTTGCTCCTCTTGTATTGGTGCATAGAAGAAGATTAATTGAACCACCACCTCCTCCTCAACAAGAGGAAGAACCTCAAGAGGAAAAAGAAAAGCAAAACCAAAATCAAGAAAAAGAGAAAAAAGAAACAAAACAAAAAGAACTTATATCTTCACTTCTAGAAGGAAGCTTTGAAAGACCGTCTCAGGAAAAGGAAGAAGTTTTTCCAGTTGGAGAAGGATTTAAAGTAAAAAGAATTTTACTTAAAAAGGATAGGATTATAAGAGAGGCTGTAGGAAGAAGAACTAAAACCAAGATAAAAGGAAGGGGAGGAAGGTTTGTTAGAAGCCTTATTCAAGAAAGAGAAGAGGTAGCGATTTCTGCAACCATAAAGGCTGCTTCTCCCTTTCAAATTATAAGAGGAAGAAAGGACAAACTTATTATAAAAGAAGAGGACTTAAGATATAAAGAAAAAGAAAGAAAAATGAGGCATATTGTTATTTTTTTAGTTGATGGTTCTGGATCTATGGGAGTTGAGCAAAGGATGATACAAACAAAAGGGGCTATCCTTTCCCTTCTTATGGATTGCTATCAAAAAAGGGATAAAGTAGCTATGATTGTTTTTAGAAAAGATAGGGCAGAAACTGTTCTTCCTCCGACTTCTTCTCATGAACTTGCTTTAAAGAGATTAAAAGAAATCCCAACCGGTGGAAAAACCCCTCTTTCAGCAGGACTTATGGAAACCTATAAATTAATAAAAAGATTAAAACTAAAAGAGCCTTATAGTAGGTTTGTGGTTTTTCTTATTACTGATGGAAAAGCAAATGTTTCTTTAACTGGAAAGCCTGTTTTTGAGGAGCTTCAGAGTCTTTGTAATCTTTTAAGTGATATTTCATTTGCTGATTTTGTAGTTATTGATACAGAAAAGAAAAATAAATTTATAAGGATGGATATTGCTTTTAAGATTGCAGAATGGCTTAATGCAAGATATTATTTAGTTGAAGATTTAAAAGCAGATAATCTTTTAGCTATTACAAAGGCTTATAAGAATATATAATTCCAAGAACTTGGAGTGAAGAATTAATAGCTGAATGGTTATAATTAAAAGAATATTTAGTAGAAATTTGAGTTCCTATAAGTTCTTTTGAGGTAGAAGGTAGAAATGAGGCCGATGTAGTGGGTGCTAAATTTAGAGATAGTATATTTAAAAACCGCTCATGTATGAGTTGGTGAAACACCTGTAAAAGCTAAACAAAGTAAAAGATCTTCAAAAGAAATTTTCAGAGGAGGTTCGAGATAGTTTAGTTAATTATTTTGCACAAAGACCTGAAATTAAAACTTATGGAAAAGTTAATAATAAAAATATAAGTGAACTTATATATGTTTCTGCTTAAACATAGCTAAGTAAAGAAAATATAAAATACAAGAGTTTTAAAATTATTTTAACAAATTTTTTTATAAAAATTGTGAAGTGTTAATAGTAGTATTAACATTTGTTAAATAAAAAAGGGATGAATATGAAATATTTAAGCTATATGATTGATTACGGAATAATAGGATTTCTTTTATTTCTTAGTGTTGTTTCTATCGCTATAGCTTTAGAAAGAATATCGTATTATAAAAAGGTTGATGTGTTTAAGTTTTCAAGTCCTAAGGAATTAGAAGCAGATTTAACAAAAGGGCTTTATGTTATTGCGACAATTGGTGCTAATGCTCCTTATATTGGACTTCTTGGAACAGTTCTTGGAATAATGCTTACCTTTTACACTATAGGGCAAGAAGGATTTATTGATAGTAAAAAAATAATGGTGGGGCTTGCTCTTGCTCTTAAAGCTACTGCAGCAGGACTTGTAGTAGCTATACCATCTGTTGCCCTTTACAATTATCTCTTGAGAAAAGTCAAAGAGAAGATTGCCCTCTGGGAGGTAAAGAGTGGAGGAAAGGGAATTTGATTATATTAATGTAATACCTCTTGTTGATATAATGCTTGTTCTTTTAACCATTGTTCTTGTTACTGCTACATTTATTATCCAAGGAAGTATCCCTGTTAAGCTTCCTTCAGCTAAGTATGCTGAATCTGAAAATGTAAGAAGTTTTTTAATAACTATCAATAAAGATGGGGAGATCTTTTTTGAGAATAAAAAAATAGAGCTTGAAAAGCTGGAAAGTGTTATTAAAAACATAGATAAAGATTCTCAGATTTCCATATTTGCTGACCGATTTGCCAAAGTTCAAAGTTTAATATCTGTGCTTGATATATTAAAAAAATATGATTTTAAGAAAGCAACTATAAAGACGGAACTTATAAGATGATTAAGCTAAAAGAATTTTTTATTTCTTTTCTTATTCATTTCTTTTTCTTCTTAGGTTTTATAGTTTTATTTAGGTTAAATGGTGAGTCTTCAGCAAAATATGTTGAGATAGATTTGTCTTTAATAAATCTTGCTAAGCTTTCAGAGGAAACTTCTGAAATTGATAAAAGATCTGATACCAAATTAGAGAAGAAGTTACAAGCAAAAGCTCAGACAAAAAAAATTTCCTCGTTAGACCCTGAGGAGTATAGAAGTCCTGCTAGAGAAGTTAGGAAGAGCACTTTTTCTGAGAATAAGGAGATAAAAGAAGTAAAAGAGACAAATGAGGTAAGAGAAATAGCAAGCAAGAAGGTTGATGAAGGGGGGTCTGGGAAGGAGAAAGAGGTTAAAAATGTTAGTATGATTAAGAGTGGTGGAGATGGTTATGTCGGTGGGTCTGATGATAGAAATGTTGAAGGTAGCGATGGCAGAAAAGGGAATTTAGGTGAGTTAGAGAAATTAAGGGAAAAATTTTTGATAGAAAAGCTTTATGTTATTTCTCAAATTATTCATAGAAATATTTCCTATCCATATATTGCTCGTAAGATGGGTTGGGAAGGGAAAGTAATTATATCTTTTGTTCTTACAAAAGAAGGTCAAATTAATTTTTTGACTGTTGAAAAATCTTCAGGATACAGGGTGCTTGATGAAAATGCTGTAGATACAATTAAAAAAGTTTCAAAATATTTTCCTACTCCTCCCCTTGATGTTAAAATAAAAATTCCTATAACCTATAAAATTAGTAATCTAAATTCTGAATAAGAAAACAAAGTTAAACAATTTTTCCGTTTTTTCGGAGCATGTTAAGAAGATTACAAATTTAAATTCCTTACTTCATTGCGGGGTAATAAAAAAGAGGGCTATCTTTCCTCCACTTCATAAGACAAAAACTTTGATGTTTGCTATAGTTTTCTTCAAACTAAATTTAGTCTTAGTAGTTATTTTTATTTCAACATTTCAAATTCGCTATGTCTTTATAGAACATCTACTACAGCTTAGTATACTGTCGTCCGGTAGTGTCTCATTAATTGTGTAAAGACTTGAGAGGACAGGAAGGGTATGGTAGCTTCCCCAAGAAATACCGACCTAAAATCACTAAAAAGGAGGGGAAGCTACCATGAAACAACCAAACAAATTCAACTCCCAACTCCA
>Ga0209739_100770_pt1 | contig 12201 bp, 10 predicted proteins | sample JossMetagenome_2_FD_184729 | JGI IMG/M metagenome (GOLD analysis project Ga0209739, IMG submission 184729) | Hot spring sediment microbial communities from Joseph's Coat, Yellowstone National Park, USA - JC3_ASED (SPAdes) (version 3) | ecosystem: Environmental > Aquatic > Thermal springs > Hot...
CTCATATAATAGAAATTATCTGAAGTTGATAAATATCTCAATATATTTAATATTTTTTCATCATTCTTATATTTTTTATATAATTCTCTTAAATAATCTAAAGCTTCTCTTTGTATACTATCTCCAATCCATGCAGATAAATCTCTTTCAATATCTGCCCATGATATTAATTCAGGAATATTTAATTCATCTTTATAATCAAATTCTTCTATAGCTTCAGTTATATTATATGTCTCAAAATATTTTTCTTTTCCAATATATTCAAATAATTTATTCCAAAATTCAAATATTCCAGATTCTTTCCATATATGTTCTCCAATTGTTTCAAAATCCATAAATATATTTATTATATCTCCCGGAGTACTCTTTAACCATAAATAATATTTATCTGCAGTTAATGGATATTCTGACCAATTCTTATTTGTAAATCTAAATCCTATATCATCAGATAATCTATAATTTCTTAATAATAATCTTAAATTATTTATTTTTAATTTATATACATAATTTGGACTTCTATTTCCTAAAATTTTTTCTGTCCCTTCAGTTAATGCTACTTTATATCCTAAAGAATATACAATTTCTCCGATTTCATTGTTAAATACAAGTTCAAAGTTTCTAAAGCTCTTAGATTTATAATTAAATATTTCTTTTATTTTCTTTCTATGCAATTTTATTTGATTAATAAATTCTTCTTTATCAATTAAGTATGCTAAAGAGTGATAATATGTTTCTGATACAATTTCTACATTTCCAGTATCTACCAATTTTTTCCATAATTCCAAAATTTCTGGATGATATAATTCTAATTGCTCAATTAATGTTCCAGAAATTGAAAATGATACTTTTATATCATACTTTGTAATATTGTTATATATCATTTCTAATGCTGGTTTATAACATTTATATACAACCCTATCTAGTATCCTTTTATTTAGATCATCGTTGAAATAATTTTTAGATCCAATATCAAAAAATGAATAATACCTTATTCTTCTTGGTTGATGTGCATGGAAATAAAATACAATGCCTGTCATAAATATTTTTTAAAGGTATAACAATATAAAATTTAATATGATTGAAGTTGATGATGAAAAACAAGCATTTATCACTATTGATGGACAAAAATTATATGGTCTTCAAGATTTATTAATTTGGCTATATAATGCAGATCAAGAAAAATTTAATTATCATAAAAATCATTTTCCCGAATGGATAAAGAATTCATTAAAGGAGGAAAGTTTATATGAAAAAATAAAGGAAGCGAAAGATAAGGATGAATATATAAAGATTATAGGAAATTTCTTAAAAGCTCATGAAATATATGTAAAGAAAAAAATTTCAAAAGAAGAAGCTGAAGTAAAATTTTCAAAATTATTGGGATTATGATAGTATCTTTTTTATCATTAAAGGGTGGAGTTGGAAAAACTACATTGGCGAATAATCTTGCAGCATATTTAAAAAAGGAATATAATCATAAAGTATTGATAATTGATACAAATGGAATTTATTCTTCAAATTTAATATTCTTAAATAATGAAAAATTCTTTGGAAATAAAATATATGAGGGAATAAAGATATTACCATACTTCCATTTAAAAATTATAGATAATTTAGATTTTAATGTTAATGATTTAAATTATTTGAAAAGGTATTATGATGTAATTATTTTTGATGTTCTTCCAAATATAAATTATATATTAAGTATTGAGAAAATATCTGACATAAATTTTCTAGTAATAAATCCTGATTTCTATTCTTTATATGTAAATAAAAAATTATATGATCATTTAGATAAAAATAAAGTTAAAATAGTATTAAATAAATATGATAAGAGTATTGAAATAGATTTTATAGAAGATGTATATAATAAAGAAGTATATGCAATTATTCCAATAATTAAAGATTTTATTAATTATCAATTTCAATATCAGCCAATTGCATTTTATAATGAAAAATCAAAAGCATTGAAATATATAGATGAACTGGCATATTGTATAACTGGTAATAAAAAGAGGAGAAGTATATTTGATATTATATTTAGATGATATTATTTGAACAAGCCTGGGAAGTATGTAATAAAGTAGGAGGAATATATACTGTAATATCTACTAAGGCAAAATATATAAAAGAAAAATATAAGGATAAATATTTTTTGATTGGTCCATATAAAAATAATTCAGAATTTATTGAACTAAATCCCCCAGATTATATAAAAGAAATAAATTATCAATTAGATGGAATTAAAGTACATTATGGATATTGGAATATTGAATCAAGGCCAAATGTATTTCTAATAGAATTTGATGAGTTTTTTAATAAAGAAAGAAATTTATGGAAATATAAATATTGGGAATGGTATAAAATAGATTCTTTAAATTCAGATTTTACATTTGATGAACCATTATTGTGGTCTGTTGCTGTTGGTATATTTTTAGAAAAATTGGATAAATATTTTAATGAGAAAAAAATATTGCATGCGCATGAATGGTTGTCTGGAGGTACAATATTATATATAAAGAGGAATAATTTGAATTATAAAACAATATTGACAATTCATGGAACAGTTATTGGAAGAACATTATCTGAAAAAAATGTAAATGTAGAAAATGCATTGAATATAATAGATCCAGATAAAGATTCATATAGATTGGGAATAAATTCAAAATATCAATTGGAAAAACAGGCAATATTAAATTCTGATATATTTACGGTGGTATCAGATAATTTAGGAGAAGAAGCATATAAAATATATAAGAGAAAACCAGATTATATAACATATAATTATATAAATATAAAAGAAAAAGAATTATTTAATTATTATAAAATTTCAAAAAAATGGATTGATGAATTTTTAACCTGGTATTTTTATCCATATTATGATTTACCAGAAAAATATTTACTAATATATACTATTGGTAGATATGAACCATACAATAAAGGTCTAGATTTATTTATTGATTTATTAAAATATTTGGATGAAAAAAGATTAAATACTATTGCATTTATCTTTGTTCCTTATATTATTAAAGGACAAAATAATGATATAATTAGATCTTATAAAGAATATATTAAATTGAAGGAAAATATAAGAGAAAATATTCATTTAATTATTAGATCTTTATATAATGGAAAAAATATATTAGATAAGTTAGATAGAATAAAGAATAAAAATCCACCAATATGTACTCATGATGTAGAAAATAATATTATAATTGAAAAATTAAGGGAAAATAATTTAAATAATGATAAAAATAATTATGTAAAAGTTATATATGTTCCAGTTTATCTTGGAAATGATATTTTATTTAGTTTAGATCAAGAATATATATTACCAGCATTTGATTTTGGTGTATTTTTATCAAGATATGAACCTTATGGATATACATCGTTAGAAGCATTAAATAATTTTGTTCCAATCGTTTTATCTAATAAAACTGGATTTTATAGAAATCTAATAAATAAAAATATAAGTCATGAATATATAATTAATGTAGATCCAAGCAATTTGGATAAAGAATTTATATATAGTAAATTTTTACAATATTATAATTTGGATTTATATGATAAAATGGAAATAAAAAAGCAAATGTATGAAATATCTAAGAAATTTGATTGGAAAAACAATATAAATGAATATATGAATATTTATGATTCTATGTAATAATTTAAAAGTAATAAAAATTAATTTTAATATATGACATCATTTGCAGATTTCATAATAAATCTAGTAAATATATTGGGAATAAATCTAATATTTGTTTTTCTATTTTATTTTGGTATATTATACTTTTTAATAAAATTTTTAATGGATAGCATTGGAAAAGTGGGTGAAAAGGGAGAAAAGAAAGAAGGAGGAGATGGAAAAGGAGATATAAATAGTATATTAGCATTTATTATATCTGTTTCTGCATCATTATTATTAACAACATTTACTGGTTTTGTATCATATACCCAATATTTTGTAGCTTTTGTAGTTTCAATGATTTTAGCATTCTTTTTCTTTATACTTATAGGATCTTTCCTAACAAATGGTAAAATGTTTGAATTAATAGAAAAAAGAATAGTCTCAAGTGAAGGAAGATCCGGTAGTGCTAGATATATACCATTAATAATAGTATTATTTATTGTTGTGTTTGCTCTATTAGCTATGTATTATGCATATCAAAGTTATTTTTTATCAGTAACTTTTGGTACATCTCCAATAGCAAGAGTTTATGCAATAACTTTCAATCCCTATATATTGTTTGCAGTAATATTTTTTATTATAATTGGAGTATTTTTGATATTTTCAGGTACCAGTGTCAGTTCTGAAAAAGAAAAAGGACCTGAAAAACAAGAAGCAAAAGGCGAAAGTAAAGAAAAATCTGGATAATTAATTTTTTATTTCTTCAACTATACAACTATCTCCACATAGTTTTCCTATATCTGAATAAAATTCTGATAATAATCCAATTGGTATTTCTAATATTGCTTCATAACTTTCACCCCAATTTTCTTTTATAATTTTATATTTGTTTTTTATTATTCCAATTATTTTGAATTTATTTGGATATACTATAAGTTTTATATTTTTATATTCAACTTTTAATGGATACTTTTTTCTTATTTCTTTTAAAACCTCTTCAGCCTGTTTTTCTACAGGTTTATTTATATCCACATTATATTTTATCATTTCAAATAATTCCTTTGCTCTTTCATATGTTAATGGCATATTATTTTTACTATCATATGCTATTCTTCTTATATATTCAATAATTTGCTTTTTCTTTTCTTCAATTAATTCTCTCTTATATTCTGTTGGTAATGGAATATCAGAATTTTTCAATATTTCTTTAGCAATTTCAAGAACATCTGTAGTTCCAAAAGCTTTCTTTAAAGATTCTGTTGATGCTCTCTCTCCCTTTTTAGAATCTTTAAAAATTTCTTCTACAGCCAGTACTTCTCTTATATCTTTTATTTTTCCTTCTTTGTATTCTAAAGCCTTTCTTAAATATACAATTATCTCAAAACTATAACCTTCTTTCTTATATTTTATACTTATTTCTGTGTCTTTATCCTTCATACAATTCTTTTATTTCATGATTTTCAAGTGTTTTAACTTTTTCACCTTTCTTTACATATGATAATATTAATCTTTCATATGCAAAATTACTTCCCAAATAATCTTTTAATACGTCTATTCCAAATTTAATTGCCTCATTTAAATCCATTTCTCTATATCTTTCTTCTAATATTGGTGTAATTTTATCTTCACCTTCTCCGATTACAACAGCTTTATATCTATAGAATATTCCCGAAGGATCTAATGAAAATAATTTTGGTTCACCATCTTTATCTATTCCTCCAATTATTAATGATACTGCAAAAGGTCTTACTCCTCCAAATCTTGTATAAGATTGCATTACATCGCTTATTTCTCTTACTAATAATTCTATATCTATTTGTTTTCCATATTGTAATTTATGTTGCTGAGCAATTTCTCTAGCATAATCTATTAATACTCTTCCATCTGGTATAAATCCAGAGAAAGTTCCAATTATATTATCATCAATTTCCATAATTTTTTCAATAGAATCTGTTATAATTAATTTACTTGGAATTTTTTTATCTGCAATTATTAGTATACCATCTGTTGTACATATTCCAATTGCAGTTGATCCAGCTTTTGCAGCTTGTTTTGCATATTCTACTAATATTAATTTTCCTTCTGGTGAGAATATTGCCCATGTTCTATCCATTGGTCCAAATTGTCCAATATCAGTTTCCATAAAGATAAAGTTTAAGATATATTTAAAAAAGATTTTGCACCTTTCAATGTTTTAAATATTTTAAAATTTTTTATGTTTTGTAAATATAATAAAAAAATTATTTTATACAAATGTTTTTTGTTTATAGACAAAATTATTCTTTTACTTATTTCTATTTTATTTAAATGTAAATCATAATAATCTATATATCCAAAATATTTAATAAAATCATTTTTTAATTTTTCTTCATCAAAAAAATCTATTAAAATATATCTATTTTTAATTTTTAGCGCCTTTGGTAATATCACCATTCTTCAACATTATTCATTTTTGCTTCAATATCTTTAAGATTTAATTTTTCTAACATTTCCTTATATCTGTTTCTTATTGTAACTTCAGTTATTCCAGCAACTTCTGCTATATCTTTTTGTGTCTTTTGTATTCCATGCTTTACACATGCTAAATATATTGCAGCTGCAGCAACTCCTGCAGGACCTCTACCTGCAGTTATATCAGCTTCTTTTGCTTTATTAACAATTTCTATTGCAGTAGATACTACTTCTGGTGGTAAGTTTAATAATGAAGAAAACCTATGTACATATTCTGTAACATCTATTGGTTGTATTTTTATTTTTAATGCTTGTAATAAGTGTTTATATGTTCTTCCCAATTCTTTTTTATGTATATTTGATGCTTTAACTATTTCATCTATTGTTCTTGCGACATCATGTATTCTACATGCTATATATGTACATGCAGCAATAACTGTTTCTACAGATCTTCCCCTAATTAATCCCTTTTCGACAGCATCTAAATATAATTTTAATGCTGTTTCTTCTACTTGTTTTGGTAATTGCAAGAATGAAGAAATTCTTATTAATTCTTGCTGTGCTAGTTTTAGATTTCTTTCATAAGAACTTGTAGATCTTTGCTGCCATTTTTTTAACTTTCTAGATAATGCAACATCTTCATCTTTTGATTCTGCTTTTCCAATTTCTGTTGATATCATACTTGGTATATTTGTATATCTCATTGCACTACCAGTTCTTGATAATTTTTCTGCATCTTCTGAATTTATTGTTCTATATTCCCTACCTAAATATTGAACTTCTTCAATTACATACCCACATTTTGCACATACTAGTTCCGATGTCTTTTCATTGTAGATAAATTCTGTGCTTCCGCATATTGGACATTTCAATTCAGGATTTTTTATAAGCTTTTGGACCATAATAAATTTTTAAATATTATGTTTATAAAGTTAACCTTTTAAGTATTATCAATTTTTTACTATTAATGAATGAATATAGTTCATGATAATCTTTATATTACTTTGTTAGAACATCAAATTGCCTTCTTATCCATATTACGGAAAATACCGCTAAAGAAAATATTATTACTTCTATTGGATTAAATAATATTGAAAATATTGGTAATAGAGCAACAGTTACAACTGATGCAATATAAAATGGCGTACTTGATAATATTAATATATCTCCAATAAATTTATTTGAATATACATATCCTTTTCTAATTGATAAATATGGAGATAATAAAATTCCTATTGGTATTATCGATGAATATGTAAAGAAAAATAAGAAATTAAAGAAATAATAAACAAAACCATATAATAATGTTGAATAGTATGATATATATTTTATTGATGAATATATTATCCATAACATTATTGTAGAAAATAAAAATATTCTTAATAATTCATCATTTCTTACTTCTATATTTTTGCTTCTTCCAAGTCTTTTATATTCTATTACTATTGGTTTCATTGAAAATATTATTGGAACAAATAATCCGAGTGTAATTATTGATACTATAATTGTAATTATATAACTTAAATTATGTCTACTTATATATGTAAAATTTATTTGTTGGGTCTTTGAACTCTTTATTTTTAGTTGTTTTATATAATTGTAAAAGAATAATATTACAAAAAAAGATACCATAACATATACAAATAAGTTATATCTAAATATAAAAAATAGTATTATTTCTAAAATAATTAATAAATAATAAAAAAATGCATAGGATTCTCTTTTATAAAACAATATTTTTAATTCTGCAATAACGTTATCTAAATATATATATAAACCATAAAATGATGAAACTAAATTAAATATAAATAAAAGTATAAAGTATGAAATTATTGTATAAATTACTGAGAAAAATAAATTAGCCAATCCAATAAATAAATTATCCCAATGATTAAAGGATAAGAAAAAACCTACAATTATTAAATAATATATTATTCTTCTATCTATTTTTATATATTCAAACATATTTCATCTTTTTATTTTTTAACTTTATAAAATATATTATGTCTGAAAATGGTGTAATATTAATAAAAGACTTATATAATATATTTAAATTTAAGACTACAGAAGAAATAAATGTACCTGAAAAGATATCAGAACAAATTATTGGACAAGATAAGGCATTAGATATAATTAAAAAAGCTGCTAAACAGAGAAGACATGTTTTATTGATAGGAGATCCTGGTACTGGTAAATCAATGTTAGCCCAGGCATTGGCAGAAATACTATCAGAAGATAAAGAGCAAGTTAAGAATTTAGAAGATATATTAGTATTTCCAAACCCAAATGATGAATATCAGCCAATAATAAAAACAGTTCCAATGGGAGTTGGTAAAAAAATTGTAGAAGAAATGAGAAAAAGAGTATTAGAGCAAACAAAGATGTTTCAATATTTTTATATTTTATTATTACTTATATCTGCATTTACTCCGATGTACTTTTATTATGCAGGAAATTATATAATGGCTGGTGCAACGTTTATTGGATTTATGATTTTAATGGCAAGTTTATCATTTTCTTTCCAAGTAATGCAAAAACAAATAATGAAAAATATACCAAAATTATTAGTAGATAATTCAAATAGGACTTCTGTACCATTTGTAGATGCTACAGGTGCATTTGAAGGTATGTTATTTGGGGATGTATTACATGACCCATTTCAATCCGGAGGTCTTGAAACTCCACCCCATCAAAGGGTAATTGCAGGTGCAATACATAAGGCAAATAAGGGTGTATTGTTTATAGATGAAATTGGAACATTAAGACCAGAAGTTCAAATAGAATTATTATCTGTTTTACAAGAAAAGAAATATCCAATATTTGGAAGATCTGAGAGATCTGCCGGTGCAATGGTAAGGACTACTCCAGCTCCTGCTGATTTTGTATTAGTAGCAGCTGGAAATTTAGAAACATTACAAAAATTACATCCAGCATTTAGATCAAGAATAAGAGGATATGGATATGAAGTATTTATGAATTCTGAAATATTATTTACTGAAGAAACTGCAAAAAAATTTGCTCAATTTGTTGCACAAGAAGTTAATAAGACAGGTAATATACCACATTTTACAAAAGAGGCTGTAATAGAAATTATTAGAGAAGCACAAAGAAGATCTGGAAGAAAAAGTTATTTAACATTGAGATTAAGAGATTTGGGTGGATTGGTAAGATTAGCAGGAGATATTGCAAAATCAAAAGGAAAAAAATATGTTGAACCTGAAGATGTTATAGAAGCAAAGGAAAAGGCATTAACAATTGAAGAACAATTATCTAAATATTATATTGAAAGAAGGAGAGAATATCAAATAATAAAAACTGAAGGATATGAAGTTGGAAGGGTAAATGGATTGGCAGTAATTGGATCAAGATTATATTATTCAGGATTAGTATTGCCAGTTGAGGCAGAAGTTGTTCCTGGAAAAGGTGGTAGGGAAATTATTGCTACAGGAAATTTGGGAAAAATTGCAAGAGAAGCAATAGTAAATGTATCTGCAGTAATAAAAAAGAAATTTGGAGAAGATTTGAAGAAATATAAGGTTCATGTTCAATTTTTACAAACATATGAGGGTGTAGAAGGAGATTCAGCATCAATAACTGTTGCAACTGCAATAATATCTGCATTAAAGAATTGGCCAGTGAGACAGGATTTGGCAATGACAGGTTCTTTATCAATAAGAGGAGAAGTATTACCTGTTGGTGGTATAATAGCAAAAGTAGAAGCTGCAATTGAATCTAAATTAAAGGAAGTTATAGTACCAGAAGGTAATTATAATGATATACCAGAAGATTTATTTGATAAGATAAAAATAACACCTGTAAAAACAATAGATGAAGTTATAGAAATTGCAATTGGTAAGAAGATTTAAAAGATTTTTTATGAATGAATTTTTATGAAAAAGATATATTTATTATCATTTCTTTTATTTTTCTTATATTCAATTTTTTCTCAAGGATATAATATATGGCATTCAGAATATTTATATGAACCAGTAGCATTTTTAAGTATAAGTTTATCAAATAATAATTTATCTGTAGGTCAAATATTATATTATAATGTTTATATAAATTATAGAGATATTTATTATATACCAAATGCATCATTAGTAATACAGATAATACAAAAAAATGATAATAATAATATTTATCCATTTCAATTTACATCTGATAATGAAGTATATGAATATGTAATAAAAAATATATATTTACAACCAGGGGAATCTTTAAATATACCATTAAATTATACAATTCCAGATAATTTACCTTCAGGATATTATTATATTATTGCATATTTATATACACCTCTAAGTGAAATAAATGGTTTGCCTTTTATATATTATCCAGGAGTATATCAAGAATTTTATATATATAATCCAAATAAAGTTCCAGAAATTTATATTATAAAAAATGATACATATTTAAGTTCTCCTGCTTTATATACATGGGGTAGTGTATTATCATCATCAGGATATTATTATTCTTCATTAAATGGACCTTCTGGATATGGTGTTTCAAATTATATTAATTTAACAGTTGGTATATATTCAAGTATAAATACAAATGCTACATTAAATATTTTAATATCTCCATGGGATGATATTTTATATAATCCAATATATAATTATACTGAAAATGTACAATTAAATGAAGGATATAATATAATAAATATTCCATATATAAATGTTGCAACATTAAATCCAAATGCTTATTCATTAAAAATAAATTTATTATATAATAATCAAACAGAATCAATATATAGATTAAGATTTATTGTTTTAGGTCCAACAACAAGATTAGATGGTGTTTATTTACAAGGTAATGGAAATTTAACATTTATAGTAGCTCCATCTCCAGATCATTATACATATCCAATTACTCCAAATGTAGTAGCAGAAGTTTATTCAAATACTTTGGGATTTAAAGAAAATATACAATTAGGAAATATAAGTTGGAATAGTACACAATTTACCTATGTAAATTTACAATTACCATTAAATTCTACTAGATTTGATTTATGTATAAATTTATATTCAAATAATAATTTAAATTATGGATATTGTACATATTATATTATAAATCAATCAAATACTTATGGAATACCATTAAGTAGTTTAATTTATGTAAATTATACAAATAACTATTTCTATATATGTTCAAATATTTCTGGAATACTAAATATAGGCTATAATTCAGAATCAAACATAATATATACTTCAAATTTAAATAATAATTGTCTAAATTATACATTGAGTAATGGAGTTTATTATATTTCTTTCTATTCATCTCAATATTCTAATTTGTGGATAATAAATAATACAATTCAAAAAATAACTACAAACCAAACATATCCAAGTACTGTTCAACATCATTACAATTATTTTAATAATTATATATATTTAGTAGTAATATTAATAATAATTATTGCAATAATATTATTTATGATGAAAAAGAAAAAATTATTTATCTTTGTATTAATTTTATTACCACTATTATTTAATATACATTCTCAGGAACTATATCTAAGCTCAAATCAAATATGTACGCCTTCAGACTCACTAAATATAACAACACAAGGATTTAATGGATATGTAACGGTTTCTTATAAATTTTATAATTCATCAAATCCATTGCAAATTTTTGCAAGCGGTAATTATAGTTATTTAGGAGATACTATTTATAATTATACAGTATACTTCAACAATTTGCCATTGAATTTATCAAATAATATAAATTCTACAATAATAGATTATAACATAACTGTTCAGAATTGTACAGTAATTAAATGCAGTCAATATAATTATAATGGATCAATATATTTAAATTATCCATATTATTTTGAATATTATACAAATCCGATATATCAAGGAGCAGACAATGCGGGACAAATAATTCCAGGTTGCCCTTCTTCAAATAATTTATTAAATAATACATACTTTAATTTTACATTAGTTTTACCAAATGGAACAAGTATTATTACTAGAACAAACTGTCCAGGATCTGGAGATCCAGATTGGGGTCAGAATTTATGTGATCTAAATATAAGTAGTTATGATACTAATGCAGGAAATTATACATCTTATGGAGAATATTATTATGATAATATTTCATTTAATCAATCATTTATT